>Ga0065711_1039268_pt1 | contig 17976 bp, 7 predicted proteins | sample Hoacrofraction12_FD_59098 | JGI IMG/M metagenome (GOLD analysis project Ga0065711, IMG submission 59098) | Hoatzin crop microbial communities from Cojedes, Venezuela - Epithelial fraction 12 v2 (version 2) | ecosystem: Host-associated > Birds > Digestive system > Esophagus > Crop | place...
TTTTTTTTTTTTTTTTTTTTTTTTTTTTTTTTCAAAAAAGGCTGTTGCTCTTTCTGGAATAGCCCCTTTTACTTCTTTATTCCACCAAAAGTTTCAGTGCAGGAGCAAGCTCATTGGGAAGGGGATTGCTGCAGATAGTAGAGGAAGATGCATGGGCAGGATTACTTATTTACTGAAGGCTGTTGCTACACAGGTGGTGTAGCAGGTATATGCAAAGCCATGTATTCTTTTTTGTTGCTTTAGGAAAGACCATGGCATCAGGTAAGGAAGTAGCCATGTACGGAACAGCTGAGGCTGCACTTGGGCAGAAGCTTGGAAGATGCCAAGGCTTAGCCCTCATTTTCTCTGCAGAAAGCCAGCTCAGCTAATTCACCCTAGATGTGAGGGCGGTGGCTCCCAGGTTTCCCCGTCCACTCAAAAGAAATTTAATTTCACAGACTGAGACTTTTCTTACAGAGATTTAAACCCCTATGCGTGGAGGACACTGATGACCACCTAGCTGAGAAGAGCTTGCACTAAGCTAGAATTAGCTGTAAACTCAAAAAAATTTAAGAGTTGAAACAAATTGTAATAAATGACTGCAATGTATAGCTGTTACACTGCAATATCATCTTTCCTTACGTAAGTGTGGTGGGTTTTTTCATGGGAGGATGCTACGGCTACTTCTGCCAGGTGAACACGTGCCTTGGCTTGAACACCTATTCAACAGCTAATCAAATGCATTGTGGTTACAGACAAGAAAACTCATGGAAGGCAGCCTGCTAGCAATAAATCATAAACAACAAGGGGATCAAATAAGCTTCTATTAACAATGTGTCCTTCTATTTATTTGTTTATATTCTGTCTACAGAAAAGGTGATGCTGGACTGAGGATGGCTTAGGACAACCTTCTGGCGCGAAGACAGCTACAAAGCACAAAATACAAAACATGAACTCAGAAAGAAACAAGAAAAAAAACAGCATTTTCTTGGCATCAACAAGAAGCTCTTTATTTTTCCTCAAGTTTTCTTTTCTAAAAAAAAAAAGGAACTAAGACATTTGCAGAAATGAGACAAACTTTCTCTTCAGGTGACAATATTCAAGCAAGCATGTTGTTTTATTGAATATAAATTGAAAGAAAAAAGAGAGATTTGGAGTGTGATACAGTATCAGGAGAACTGAGAAACTGTGAACTTTCAAAGACAAAACCCTCAAACTCCTTAAAACTGTGAACTGAGAAATGGATGGAAATACCATTTAAACCCCTGATTATACCCTGTGTATTCTTAAGGAGACAACATCATCTTTGCTAACTCGACGGTATTTACGGAATGTTTTACAACATATCTTTTATTATAATCTTTTAAGAAAAAAACAGAAATATTTAATTAGCTGTGACTTTACTGTTTCTGTTCAGATGTCTTATTGCACCTTCTTTTTCTAGACAACACAGATGTATTTGCAGCCAGCAGTCAAGGGCAGCAAAGATTTCTTTCCTTAATAATCCTTTTATTTGCCACACCCAATAAAATCCTTGTAGGGAGAAAGAACCAACACAACTACCACCTCTCGATCAATACCTAAAGCCCAACAGACAGTAATTATCAAAATAAAGAGGAAATCCCATACCGGGCTACGTACCTACCCATTAATCAAAACAACAGAAAATATCTGCAGCACTGCTTTTCTAAAATAAGACAAAAGATGCCTCCTTGGGTTACACTTTGAACAGGCTATAATCAAAAGAAAGAGAACCAAGACTAACTAAGCCCCGGGAAGCCGCATTGTCCCTTTAACCCACAGTATTCCCCATTTCCCATTAGTACTTAACATTTTTCACTATGTTGTGACTGCTATTATTTCATTTAACACTGGTTAATCTGTATCTGAGGTATATGGAAACCCTCTAGATGATAAGATTGGACAGGTTCCAGTGTTGGCAGTTTTCGAGCGCACACACACTCGGTGTGTTTTGATCCTTCCAGGAGCTCCCTGTTATTGGGACTGCCTGCCAATTCGTTCTTGGACCAGGCTCTCGCTCAGCTCCCAGAGGGCTGCGGCCGTCGCTTCGCCCTGCGCCTCCTGCGAGGGCACGCAGCGGCAGCAGTTGTTGAAGTACATCCCTCCCAGGCCCTCCAGCTCCGCAGCCGTCGCGCAGTAGACAGTTGTGGCAGCTCCTTGTTGCTGGAATTAAAAAAAAAAAGAGAGAAAAAAAACCCCTATAGAAGTACAGAGAGAGATTTTATCGTTGTAATTTTGACTGCGGTCCTTTGAAGCTGTGCGTCTTATGAAAGCATCAGTGAAAAGCACCGCAGCTGACAGGTTAACCCGCCTGGTGACAAGGCTGCCTGCCTGTCTGCTAGCCACTTATTCACAAAAAAACTTTGTGACCTTTTTGTTTTTCTTTTCCTTTTCTCTTAGAGCAAAAGGAAAGAAAAGACAATCCTGAATCACAGCCCCGGTCTCGAGTCTCTCACCCCTGTTTAATAAAACCTTGGACTGGCATCAGGGAAGTCTGGCCTGACGCAGAGGGACAGGCTCTGCCCAGGCAGTGTTTGAAACCACAACAGCTGAGCCAGGGTTAAAAGCAGCACCTGAAAAGTTCTTGTTTTCCCTTTGCAACACAGACAGCACTTACCTTGGGCAGCCCTGCTTCCTAACCCAGACCAGAAATGCAGGCTGACGCATGTACGCACCTTGGTTGTCTGGGTTTTTAAACCTCTTGTACAAATTAACCTGGGCATTCCAATTAAGACCTATCACGTAAAGTGCAATCGGGATTGGTGCCAAGCCCGCCCATCTACCTTTGATCCAGAGTTTCAGTGTGGCAGTTGTCACAGCTGCCTTGCAAGAATGTTTACCTGCTGCAGGCAGAGAGAGGCTCTGATTTTGCAGAGACACGAGGCTTTCCAGTGTTGTTGTTTTTTTTTTTTTGTTCTGGAACAACCATTTCTTATGTCTTATAATGCCTTAAGAAACGAAGCAGGTAGACTAGAGGCTTTTGTGGATCAGGAGGTTCTTTTTCTTTTTCTTTTTCTTTTTCTTTTTCTTTTTCTTTTTATTTTTCTTTTTCTTTTTCTTTTTCTTTTTCTTTTCCCTTTTCTTTTTCTTCTTGCCTTTTCTTTTTCTTCTTGCCTTTCCTTTTCTTTACCATACCAAGTGAATTTATGTTCAGACAGGAAGAATGGATTTCTCTGAATTTCTCTAACAGAAACCTGGAGACAGAGACCACAGGGTCGGGACAAGCACCCCTACACCAGTGATGGGCCACTCCCTGGCACAGACTTAAAGCGCAGTGCCAGAGTAGCTGTAAAGAGGGCAAGAAGCTAGTTTGCCTTGTAAACTATAATTAAAAATAATAGGTGACAGTACATAGCAAGACAAAACACTAATTTAAAAACAATACAGTTTATCTGGCATCTTATGATTATTTATGTACATCTTAGTCCTTTCTGCTAACTAATTATGAGCTGATAGGAATCAGAATAAAGAGTCTGCCAAGTATGATTGAAAAAGTAAACGAAGAGAAATTAGATGTTACCACATTAGGATAATTTAATGGGGAAAGAGAATAGGCTTCAATCACTTGTGATCTTCCTTCAGTCCTTTTTTTCCGGCCTTTTGTTGTCACAACCAAGGAAACTCAGGGTGCTGTTAGGGGGTCAACCTGCAGAAGACCTCTACTTTGCATTATCATCCTTCAAGGGCAGCAAGCATTCTAAAAAGTCCCAATTCTCGTTAATTGAGGAATCTCAATTTTGTAACAGCAAAGAAAGGCATATTTGTTTGTAAGACATGCATTTTTCTCAGAGGATGGGATTAAACTGATAATGATGACTCCACAGCTTAGAAATGATCTCCCATCACACGGTAAACCAAAACTGTCTGTATTAAGTATTTTGAAAGGCACGTATTTATCAACAGGCCAAAATATTTTTAAAGTTAGTATAATACATAGTAATCCTCTTATTAAACCAGTATCTTTTTTTAAAAAAGAGAAAGTATCTTAAAGGCGGTAGCAGAAATGGAGAAGAGTTCTACTAAAAATAATAGAGAACAATAAAATTCCTACGCTCATTTGAACTGTCCTATAAAGCTCCACAGCACAGGTATGATTGCCATATTCAACTGTTTAGAATGATTCAAAGCCCCTGAAGAGTATCATTAGTTTTTTGCAAGCAATTCAACTGGACTTTTATTAGAAAGGTAAAATTAAACTAAATTGCTCAATTCAGAGTGAGAGCCCTTAAGCTATTGCTGAAAAGCATCTGTCCAGCCAAGCTAAACTCAGGCTAGCTCTAATAGAATTCATCTAATTCATAAAATGGAAATTTATCAGAGTAGTTTAAAATCCAAACCAAACTATAATTTATCTTCTCAAATGAGTCAAATTTGACGACTTTTAAGTTCTCAGCAGGCAGAAAAATGTCCCACAGCATAACAGCAGTACTTTATGCCTCAAACACCGACACAACCTAGACTCCAAAAGAAGAGAATAGTTTTCCCTGTGTGAGCGTAGGATATTTACTTTAAGTGATAAAAGATTATGTGGCTGGAAGCCCAAAGCACTTTATCTTGCGATGCCTCCAGTGTTTGACTGAGAACTGGATGTAAGCAATGTGCCATTTGCTTTTTGGCTGTGTATATCCTTACTTCTTTCTAAATGTTTCAATCATGTTGGCTGTTCTGGAAGAAGAAAGTTCAGTGGTTCTAGCATTGAAAGAAAAATACCTTTCTTCTTACTTAAGAGAAATGCAATCATATTTATCCCTTCGTTACAGAAGGGAAAGCTTTAATATCTCAGAATAATGCACAAACATGAACTCATCATAGGCTTCCTTCAGATGGCAAAACTACGAAACAGAAGGTAAATCCCAGATTCTCACAGCCATTTAAGCATTTAATTTCATTTGGTGAATGTGAGCTAGTTGCATTCAGACACTTGAGGATCTGCCTAAGTGACTTGCGCAAGGGCAGAGGGAAGGAGTGTCACAGAACCAGAGGAATCAAATCACCCTTTGGGTTGGGAGGGACGTTAGGAGGTCTCCAGCCTGACCGCCGGCTGCCTGCAGTGGGACATCTAGGAGCCCTGTATACACCATGTTGAACGGGAATGTCCTCGAGGGACAGATTCCTGCTTCACATCTACGACTCAGATGCCACAAACCTCCGGGAAGAGCCAGAGCTGCAGATAACTGCAAAATGTCTGCCTTGCCAGCCATGCCTAGCCAGGCTGAGAAACCACTTAGTTTCTCAGTAAATACCGTTTATCCCTCACGAACACAGTCTTTTGAATGACATCTTTATATGTTGGGCCTTATGACAGTTTAATAACAAGTTTTAATTTTTGCTCATCAGCTTTCCTGTTCGCATATCAACAGCAGAGGATGTTAGGGAATCTAATTAGTAAACAATTCCATACTGCTGATACAAGATGAAACATTTTTAAACCGATAAAAAGAGCACTTTAATCACTGTTGAATGACTTTCAATGCCAAGCGGTTTGTGCCATGTCAGAACATAATTTGAAGAAGATTAGAGTACTATATAAAAGAATTAATGTTAACAACTTCGTTAAAAAATGTCTTAAACAATGAGCTTGTCAGTTGTCACAGACTCTCCCTGATCTGTTGTGATTAACGCCCCCTCTCCCAACAATTTCAGCTGATAAACAGTGCTAAAAGCACTGGGCGACCCAAACATTTTTTTCTCCCTGCGCCCGTCAGTTGTACGGGGTGCTAATCACCAGAGCTGGGGGTCAGCCTTCTTTAACCCGCAACAAAGGCAGCGGGTTGCAATGACGAATACACAGGATAAAGAATTTGTAAGAAGCCCAACTGAATCTTTAATCATGCCTCAATGCCATTTCTGATCCAGTCACACATGTGAAAGCTGCTAGGCAAGCACCATGCTATCAATCTTTCTAGTGTACGTAAAATTACCCGGGAATCTTGTTTTGGATTAAGTTGAAGAGTGTCTTCATAATAAGGGTTCATCATTCTCTTCCGCAAATCATTTGTCAGTTTTGTAATACAATCTTCAACTGCAGCAGGGTGGGATTTATACAGCAGTTGCTGTTTATTTATAGTTGAGGCTCAAGGATCTAAATTATCCGTCCTTCCAAAATCCTTTGTTGAGATGAAAATACTAAGTAGCTACTAGTTCATAGGCATTTATTTCATAACTGCTAGCTGTCAATTTGTGACTGATAGCACTGAATACAAATTAATATTGAATATCTTAACAGTAAAAGAAAAGGGGTTCTTCAGATACAGTATACGGTAAAACCCTCATTAATATATGCAATGCATCCATTAGTATTCTAAGATACAATTTATGTTCCTGATAAGAAAACATATTACACAGTTAATGCTTAGTTTTCAGATTTGTCTACTTTCAAATGCATGTTTATTTTCTAAAATTAGATTCCTGTTCTGAAGCAGGTTTGCATATCGAGCATATAAATAATAGAAACAAAGCCATAACTTACCTGTGTATTTATCAACTACAAATGAAAAAGATCCACTCTGAATTCTGTAAAGGGCACACAGATAGCACTAAACATTGCCTGCCAGTGAGATGGGATCAGCTTCTTTGTAAAGAAGGTTTTTATTTTCTTATGAAAAATTAAGGATAAAAGCCAGTTATCTTGGTAGCCTGAGGTTAAGTTTAGCACAGTGCATTTTAAAAGATGGCCAGTGGAAAGAGGTGAATTCAAAATGACAAGAGAGGCAAGTATTTGTGACATAGGCCAGACTCAAAGCAAGCAGGTCAAGTGAAATAAAAAGGCAAGTGTTTCCTTCAAACTCTTCAGGCTGTTTCCGTTATTCACCTCAGGACTATTAGACAAAGCCAACACCTCCCTAACACAAAAGTATCAGATCCACACACATGTGAACATACCATTTATAGCAGAAAACCTCATTACACAGCAGTGTGAAGATGAGGTAGGATGAACATATTCCAGATCAGAAACCAGTGCGGTCTCCCATACCTTCTTTGTGCCTCTGAAAAGCGCTCTGAAGAGTTCAAATCCATTCTACTGGAGAGGGAGTTTTAGTTCACCGGCTAAGCTAAAGCTTCAGCAGTGCTTTGTGTCATTTGATGTGAAATATAAAATCTCCTTGGAATAACAAACAAATGGAGACCATTTCCATAATGATCAGTTCCAAATTAGCCAAACCAAACTCTAAAGTTACTGCTGCAGTTTCATGTTCCTCAGGCCTCCTCTTCACCCGGTGTAAACCAGCGCACAGGCTGCCCGCCGCGGGCTGGGGAGCTGCTGCTCCGGACTGCGGCTCAGCAGCCGAGCCTTGGCTTGCCTCCTGGACAAAAACTGCCCTCAGAACGCATTTGCTTCCTTTGGAGATTGCTAGCAACCCCCAGCTGGGATTGTGGTGCACAGTCTTCTCAAAATATACTTAATTCCTTTCCCTGTAGTGTTAAAATGTTTCAACAGATGAGTCGAATCCGTAGTTTTTCTTTGCAAACCACGCAGAACTCAATGAGCTCTTCAGAAAAACACTAGCAAGCCTAAAATCCTCACGTCCTCCCTCAACTTCAGGATTTCCCAGTATCTGAAGTGCTTTTAGGGGCAGCCTTAAGAGCCGTTTGGTGGTACCGGTCGTGGCTGAAGCCGGCCGTAGCTGAGGGAGCTACTGCTCAATGTCAGGAATTCCTTTGCTCCGCTTCCTACTGGGGTAACTCAGAGCTGTGAGGGACCGTGACTTTTCATACCATGCAGCGAACAAGTTTTAGTCTCACATGTGAGATGACAGGAGAACTGGGCAGTTCCTGCTGCAGTCCTCTTACTCAGAGCAATCCCACGTGCACAGTTATCTTACGAGCAACACTCAGAATATGTATGTATTAGCGTCCTGTAAGAAAATGGGATTCCCTGATTGCTTTTTCAGCAAGGAAATATGAAATTGAGACGTGCCTTTGCCAGTTTGGGTGAGTATGATAAACTGAAATCATATCTGCAGCTAAAAAAATAAAACTTTGGAGCTGTCAAATATGATCTAAGAAACAAATTGGGCTCAGTTGACTTCAGGTCCCATCTCTACCCAAGTGCGAGAAGGAAAATGTGACCTGAACCAACTCTGTAATTACAGTCTTTTCAAAGATCTTACCGAACCACATCTAAACCAGAGATTCTCAACCACCTCCCCTTCCCCCATCACCACATTTACACCAGCAAAGCATCTCTTAGAAGATAATACAATGGATAAACTGAAGTCGAGGTCTGCTTCTTTTCCTCTGATGTGTTCCTTTTTCAATTAATTCCCAACTACAAGGACCCAAAACTCCCATCAGATTCTCTACTTGCAAAGCATAGCTGGTTTCAAGTTGTAACTTTTCTTAGCGTCATTAAGACTTTTACACATTTACGATATTCTTTACATACATTATAGAAGATAACTGTGCTATGTTCTTTGAGTAAGGAAACTGCAGTAGTTCACGAAAGAGGATTTGTTTTCAACTGTTGAGGCATTAAGACCTAGTGATTATTTCAACTGTTCAGTATATGCACCTATATTTAACTTACATTCTGGGTTTTAACTTTGCAAAAGAAAACATGTCTATTGTAATAAATGTATTTTGATAATGCACCATGTTGTTTGTGTTATGCAACACGCCATATGTTCTCAATTACGGCAATGATAGTGCTTGAAAACTTCCAACCTCCAACATCCAGTGTCAAGCAGATTGTCTGCAATCATTCCACAGGAAAAAAGACCCCAACAACACAGGATGTCAAGTCAGGAGAACTGGGCTGGTTTTCTCTTTTCGACTTTTACTTCCCAAGTGAACTTGGACAAGCCACTTCAACTCCATGTACCCCACTTTTCCCAGCTGTAAAATGGGGAGAGTACTATAATTTACCCACCTCACAGGGGTGTTGTGAGGACTAGTTCAGATTTATGGAGTGCTTTCACACTTATTGTTGAAAAGCACTGTGTAAGTATAAAGTGTTGTATTATAAGCCATTGTTAAAATGCTTAGAAGATGTAGAACAAGGTTGGCAAATTTGCTGACAAAAATGTAATTACCTTTTAAAATCATGCATATTTTTCTCTATTGTATAAACTTAATTCTTTAACTTGTGAAGCTGTCTGCTACACCGGGCCCTATTCCAGTTTCTTCCCTCTCTCACCCTGTTTCTTTTTGCCCAGTTCACAGAGAGCCCAGTAAAACTCTTACGAGCCAAAAATGGAACCAGCCCCTGAAAGGGCGACCACGGGTTCGTCTCTCCTACCCTTTGCATGTGCTAGAGGCACCATGGCATACCAGGGGTGGGATTCAATTGCCTAACACGGGTCTTACAACATGAGACACCTTAGAATATCCTGCACGCTCTACAGCTGTCCTTCAGAAGGGCACACATTTCCCATAGGTCTGGTATTGTATTTGCCAGGCCCTCACAGATATCTCACACAAAACCATGCAATGTTTAAGACAGCACCAGACACCTATGTCCATGCAGCCTAAATGCTCTTGCGACAGCACCTGGAAGGGAGCTGCTTCCCGCAGGCAGCACCATATTCCTTCCTTTTCCCCATATCTTATTAAAGTCCACAATCAGCTTCTGAAAATTGTTTCAAGCCTGACACACAGCCATCTTCAGCTTCAAAAACTTTAATGAGGCATATGGCTTTACCCTGCTCAACCAGCATTTCAACGGCAGGAGCAGCAGCACGCCCCGCAGGCTGCTTACCCTGGCCTTTTTACCCACATCACATTTCCACACAGATCACTTCTGCGTTTTTTTCTCCTGCCCACTGAACTCCCATTCACACCTGATTTACACTTTTAAGACATCATTGCTCCACTGAAGTGGCAGTTTTGAACACTGCATGCAAATTGCTACGATCCGGTATTGCTTCTCTTTTCTTCTCGCAGGCTAGTATGAGTGATACTGCCCACTTCTGCTCACGTTTGGATTTGGGGAAAAAACCCTAAGGAAATTTTTGATGTTCCTTTCAAAGTGTAATGGGGTAAGGGTGAGATCAGGCTGAGCATATTATGTTGCTGTCCATTGCTTGCCACCTGCCCTATGTGCCAACACTGGCCAGCGGAGTGAGAAGCAAGGAGCATGTAAGGGACAGTCCTTGGGCACCGCAGAAGCACTATCATCGGGAGCTGACCATACCTGAAAATCTCCGTCACTCACTGTCTGAGATTTTACAATGTCCATTTGTATAAACATGAGTCCTATCATTACTTGTCCACTGTCAAAAATGGAAATTCTATGGAGGGTATTGGAAATTCTCCCGAAATATATATCCTGCCAGTTGAGGGCGTATTCTTCCAGGCAAGGGTCATTTGAAGAGTTGGGCAAACAGGTTGTTAATAAACGTATCCTGCCAAACAGATAAATTAGATATGCTGCTCCAACTAAATCATCAGAATAGGGCTGGCTGTTATTTGGGCATATGTAGACGAGAATTTGCAGAAATCACTTCTGTTATTAACTTATGCTGACGTGAAATGTTTCCTGTTTTTGCTGTACCTAATTAATTATAGATATACTTTATATAAATGTATGTATACATACAGTACTGTATATGCTGTATATATTTATATAGCTTTTTAATACTACTACAAGTCAAAAATTAGACTTTTTGCAAAGAATGTCATCACAGTACTGACATTTGGCTTCCTCTCTCATTGCACAGATAATTTTTTAGACTGATTTTTATTTTAGATACGAGTGAAAAAAAACCCCACACACCACAATGCTTTTTAAGCAAGTGACCTTTTGGGACAAATATTTCACAAGCTGTTTGTTTTGGTTTTACAGCTAAAGAGTGTTTTTCACGTGTTGATACACACGTACGCACATACACACACAGACACATGCATTTCAGTAATATAATGCATTGAAAAACCACAGGGTGTTAGGACGGGGACATATCATGGTAAGAAATTAACTACTAACACTGTCTTCCAGAAACTAATTAAGGGAATGTATTTTGCAATAATACAGATCTAGCAACCAGGCCACTAAAGTCTAGGCTTCGAGCTGTAAGCCAGACACTCCTGTATTATGTATGTGTGATTTTCATAGATAGCCTGCTGCAAAGTGTGCCCTGTTAGTGCATCTTTCAGGCTCAAAGACACTGGCCTTGTTAATATTTCATTTAGTAGATACTGTAGAGTCTCATTTATATTACTTCTATAATTAATGGTGATAGCTTAGGCACTGCCTTTACAAGGAGAGATCCCTGTATGTTGTTCGATGGATAATGAGAAACAATAGATATTTCATTCACCAGCAGCTTGTTGCTAGTTAGTAGGAAATTATCGTGTGTACTGTTGCTTTAATTGCCAGGGTAAATAATGCTGCCGCTGTGTTAGTGAACATTTTAAAGCACTTGATGCAAATAGACTAGAAACAAAACACACAAAAAAAATTACCTTTATTATGCTATACCTTAGCATCGGGAGTTAAAAAGGTATGTCTTAAAACATTTGCGTTCTATCATGCAAATATATCTTAATATGCATGTGCTGACTATTCAACTACTGTATTTTAGGAAATACAATTATGCTGCCTTTCTCTTCTCCTATGTAGACTGTAAATAACTGTAGATCTTTCTCTTGTTTTCCTATGTAAATATATGTAAATACTAACAAGCTATGCATGCTGATATTCTAGGCAATTTCAGGTACTTTTATAATCTGAAGGCATGTACTTGAACTGGTTTGTTAAAAAAAAATCAACTCTCTCAAATCCTTTAAAGCTCATTAGAAATTAAAGATTTCTTATTAGACTCCTTCCTTCAATCTCAGTTGCTTTTTTGTTTATTTTACTTCCCTGCTTTGCCAACGTGGTCCCCCAAGACCCGCCACAAAGGATGCATACTCCAAGGCTGTCTGCTCCAAAGCACGGAGTCCTGGCTCAGGATACGATGTGCTCCCCGACCAAGGATGCGCACCCTTTAGATTCAACACCATCCCCGTTCATAAACCTCAACAAAGACTCGGAGAGGGGGGGACGTGTATCCCCTTTGCTCTGACCTCTCTTTCTGTTTAATGATGTTTTCTATTTCATTTTCTCAGCCCATAATCCATCAAGTAAGGATCTAATACCACTAGTGCCAAGACTGGGTTTGAGGGCAGATGCCGTCGCAGCCGAGAGCAGTCCCCATGTCTTTGGCCGTGTCTTTGCTCGTTGGCTGTGCTGCAGTCCGGCTGCTCACTCAGACGTGCCCCTCTGTTTGAACATACTCTTTACATTTCTTTTCTAGCATGCTTATGATGTTGACAGACTGTGAAAATAATTTGATAAATAGCTTGATAAATTTGCCCATCTCTTCCCTTCAGTGCAGTAACACTGTTTGTGGGAGCCTTTCAACTGAAGGGGTGTGAACAAAAATGAAATTACCTAAGCTTATAAATCAAGTCACCTCCTGCATACAAATTTGGAGGCAAGGGTTCAATTTAGCTCTCTTCTTCCTTTTTTTTTTTTTTGTTCTTGTAATAAATGAATACTCCTATGAGGAAAGCAGTAAGAAGAAAAAAGAGATGCATTTATCCCCCTGCACCTTAAGGGACAAAAAAATCCCCTTCGCATTATCTATAGAAACTAAATGCAATGACAACTTCTTAATCGAAAGCAAACAGCTTTCATGTCTGAAGATGCTCTTTCCAGAGCAGGTGTATAAGAATAAACACATTAATTGACAGGATCTTCTTGACTTTTTAAGTTCCTCAAATTTAGCTTGGTGCCTGGGGAAGATCTCTTTCCAGACCTTGAAGACTCTTTTAAGACGAATGTTTAAAAAGCTGAGCTGACATGGGCATTATGTTCAAGTGCAAGCTGTACTATTCTTTAATAGAGGGCGTAGAAATGGTTCATAGGATTATTATCTTTCTACAGACAAAACCCATTACCTTCACACTAGGAGGGAAAAGCTAGTTTTTAACTTATATAAAACGGAATCAATTATCAATATCTTTGCATGGTTTCCCGACTCTGCTGGAGAGCAGTCGCAGAGCTAAACACACAGAGCCATTTGGCAAAAGGACTTCTACCTATGCTGGGCTTCTTGTTACACCTTTCATTTAATAAAATCACATCTGCAGAAGCAAAAATGAGTAGCAACAATTTGTATGCAGGGCTTCGACCTGGAATGTCACAGGAGGAGACAGGAATTGCATTTGCGGACTGATCACTTGGCTACTGCTACTTTAGACTTCTTCTCAACAAAAAGAGAACAAGCAAATAAAAAGCAGTCATCAACGCAAAGTGAAATGCAGTGGCAAACAGCAGTACAGGTCAGAGCATCCATACAGTGTGTTGTCTTTGGTGTGGAAGAAAAGCGCTCCTTCAGCAACCTCTGCCACACAATCCTTACCATCCAGCCTCTGAATAATCCTTTTGTTGGCTTTACCAGTGGCTTTTCACAGACGCTTATGTTTTCAGTGAGAAAAGGAAAGCCAGAAGGTTAGTGGTGGCCTTTCATGGTGAAAAAGTCCACACACACCCATTGCTTCTTAAACTATTACAAACAAAAGTCTTACATCTTTCAGTGGACCACGTCTAACCTACTCCAACTCTGTCTCTCAGCAGAGAGACCAAAAAGTGCATTAGACATCTTTAAAAAACTGTGTCCTCAGCTGCTTTACTAGCACATGCAAACTCAGATGCACATATAGGTGCAGTATGCGCAATGTATATAAAACATAATACTCTAGAAGCTGGTAATGGTGTTTGGGAAGGAAATGTTCATTATTAGAGTCTTATCTGTTTATCCCGTTCATGAGATCTGCTTCTACAAAGTGCATAATGATAAATGGCACATTTGCAAATTATTTTCTGAGTGCTGATGAGAAATCAGCAACCTGCGAGTTACTGTGACTTTGAATGAGTACACTCCGCTGCAAGTCTTGTTTGCTGAGATGCCTGCCAAATGAGTGCATTAGTATATTAGGAATCTAATAAATTGACTAACAAGCATTTGATGAAAAATAGCTGTACCATCCGTTACAGCTATCATCACAGCCAGCAGGGCTACTGGGGTCGGGATTTTGAAGGCACCAGCTGCTGATAAAAGAGATGCGGCTGCACTGTGCCATGCTCTCAGTGGCATCTCCCTGCTAACTGTGCATCGTAACAAACCCCCAGCAAGACATGGGATCTCCTTTAATTAAGCTTCCCTCTGCTTCTTCATGACACTTACATCGCAGCGTTGCTCAGCCTTGCCTTTTCCCTTTCCACTGCAGAAAGTGGGATGCTGGGATGGTGGAGAAAACTCTTCTGACAATCCAGCACTGAATGAGTTTCTCCGCTTGGGAAGGAGTTGGAGGAGACACTTTCTGTTATACGGCTCAGCACTGTTCAAACATCTGAGACTGCTTTCACGTTCACAATCTGTAAACTTTAAGCTTGTTAATTATGATCACAAACATGAGGCTGAAGGACCAAGAGGGTTTTGGTTATATATTCACATTCAGCAGACAGGCACCATGTTATTTAATGTCATGCAATAAGATTAGTTTCAGGAGTGGCTCAAAGTCCTACTTCTTACTTAGGGCCCTACTGGAAAAATTTAAAGTCAGGAAACAAATCCTCATACAGCACTTCACCTGTGTCGTTCACTGCTTTGCTGGATATTTAAGAAGCCAAATTCCTTTTATGAGTATAACCGATGATCGTCTCTCACGCAGACATCCTCCGTGCCTGGGAAGGCGCAAGCACCAGACACATTCAAGCCAAGGGCACCTGTGAACCTGAAGCAGGGTAATTAAAAGCTCGGGGTTAACTGTGCCCAGAGCCCCGTGGGAAGGTTTGGCTGCTCTCCCCCGCAAGCCCCGCACAGCCCACCCGAGGCACTGTGGGTTTTCGCCACTCCTCCCGCCGGTGCCGTGGAGAGGACGGCACATGGCAGATCGCAGCTACGCTCTGTTCTGGCAAAGGCTCTGTGAGCAAATGATGTCTTTTCAGGCTAATTAATTCTAGTAAGAGCAATACACCCTTACATTCAAGTTTCAGAAATCTTCTGCGTGCCGCTTAATTTGTTTAAAGTAGAGAGGAACCCAATTCATTATAAATGCCCATTTATCGTCTGCCAACACATCCCAGCGAACACTTCAGAACTACGCATGCATAAGAAAAGCTCCTCTGTATCTTCCCAAATTGCATTTCTGCTTTTACCTGAGACGTTTGCAAGATCCCCCAACTCTGTCAACAGTCGCTCTCCAGTTTTGTTTAGCTTATCATCAACAGACTCTGCTTTTGTGAGTGGACAAGTCATTTGAGTGTGCAGCACAGTTATAATGGCCTGACTGACAGCTCAGCCAGATAAACACGAGAGAATAACAGATGTAGGAACAATCTGGGTATTCATTTTGTCCGTTCAACCGGGTTGAAAGGATTTGCCAGCCAAGGGCACAACACTTCAGGCTAATTTGCTCAGCCAAAGCACTGCCGGAGTGTAAGGCTGCAAGCAGATGACTGATGCTGGGGAGATCGGCGTCCCCAGATGAGGCACTTATTATTCACCTCTGCCTCATGGGAAATGAAAGCACTATTTATTCAAAGCATCCATTTGAAAGAGAAAAACATATAGAAATGAACTTTGTTACAGAACTTGAACCCTTCTCACTGCTTCAACACTTCTGCATTAATTCCAGCTTCTTGTCCTCTTCCACATTGTCCTGCACATTGCAGCATTTCTCTTTCCTTGCTTCTTCTTTCCCCCTATACGTTTGCTACTCCTTTCCTTCTCACCTACTTTCCGCAACCTTGCCTGCCGCTTCACAGTTTTGATCCTATATCTGACACCGGGTACCTCTGCTTTGCTGTTCGTCTTCAACTTTAATGCTATAACCACGCAGGCTTTGCAAGCCTCAGAGGCTCAGCACTATTTTCACAGTGCCTGGTATGGAAGTGAGTGCCCAGCATATCCTGGCCGTGTCTCATGCACTAAACGCACTCTGCAATTTTTGGCCGATATTAGCCCCGTACTCCGACGGGAGCCACGTGCTAGCAACGCGCTGCATCCGTCACCACACCGTTACGGAGCCAAGCAACGCAGGACCAGTGCAATGACGATGCTGTCCTTGTTAAGGAAAGTTGTCTCTTGCACATTTTAAGCACCCCGTGTTTAGAGTGACAGAGCCACAAGTCCACCTGCTAATCATGTAAAAATAAATGATGGATAGAACAGCCAAGCTTGTACTTAGAAAAGGTAAACACCGCTCTGACATATTCCCTCAAGCGAGCAAACAAAATAATAACAGTTTACAGTGGAGGCTTGCAAGTTTGCTCCCATTAATTAAGTTCCATTTTCCAGCATATTGAGTTTTAAGTCACTTTCTCCAGGACTGATTTCAACAACTCTTTTCTCCCAAAACCTGCTCTCGGTGACAGCAGCACGACTCCACTGGCTTCAGCAAGCTGCGGTGCAGCGGCACGAGGCGCAGCGGGGCCGTGGCAAATCCCCGAGCGCCTCGGGATCATCCCAGACGAGCGCCCGCGGCCCGAGCACAGCAGGCTGGGAACAACGGTCCTGGCAGAGGGGACGCATCAACAGCCACAGACACATCACGGCAGGAATGTAAAGTGCACCTGACGTTTCTTTTGATCTACTCCTAAGAAGCATTAAAAGGCACATTAATGTGCGGTGTTAGTGCGTGTTCAGTGTGATAGCTGGAGACATAACTGAGCCTTTCACTGACGTCTAATTGGGGAGAAGAATAAACTTATTGTTTCCTTCTCTGGACATGCACTCTAGAACACAGGCAGAGTTGACATTTGCATGAAGTATGTTGCTGTTTTGCATTTTAAATCCAGGCATGCTAAGTGCAGGTTGAATGATCACTTTGACTATTATTAGGAAATCAGTACATACCCAACAGTAATTCTACAGATGCAGTAACTGATATTGCCCAGCGGCAGGTTATCTTTCTCTAATGCTACCAAACACTGAAATCCAAATATACAAATGTGTATATATGTATACTTACATAAATATATATATAAATTGCTTACTTCAAATACCAAGTGGACACTAATAAAGCATCTGAGCATACAGCTCCTACAGCTGCCTTTCATGCAATTGTTTCATACTGCTCATGGAGATCCTCGCACACAAATCATATTCACATTTAGTAAGAATTTTGTGCATTGAGCTAATGATACTTCTTGACCTCATCAGACTATGAAGCATCTTTGCATCTCTGTGCTTTCAGTTGCCGCATCAAATTTCCTTTGCTTTTTTAAGACAACCACACAATGAACAAACTGCAACAACAAACCAAATAACGAAGAAAAAAGGAATGTAAAAAGAGAACATTCCTACATAGGTTAATCAATAGCAGAATAAAGCGAGCAAAGAAATCAGGTGTAAGTTCCATAGTAGAGGTAAGGTGAGGAAGGACATTACTGGTGCATCTAAATTTTGCTGAAGACTACTTATTCCTTGCTGCTATTTCCACCAGCTTAGGTGTATGTTTACACATCTGGCCAGACCTATATTCAGATGAACACTACTTTCTTCTCTTTCTTACATCTGCTATGCTGATAATTAATGTGTCCCTGATTAGCTCTATGGAACGCCCTCAATGCTTTATCTCTGGAAGGATTAGAGGTTTTCTGCTGCCTTCTTCATTTGTCTGCAACACCTCCTTCCAGCCTCAGCTAGGCACCTTGGAGAGAGTTCTCTGCTGCAGTACTAATGATGCCAATACTGCTATGCTAAAACATGCACCTCTTCAACTCTTTTGGCAAAACACAGTCTAATCTGCGAGAACCATTAGCTTCCTTTTCTTGAAGTTCTCACTCAATCTAGCCACAAAAATTGTAATGCAAGGGAAGAGAGGGCTGAGAAATGGGATCCCAGAGTCTCCTGCTGATCAGCCTCTTGTCCTGGCGCTAACCAAAAAGCACGAACCTGCACTGCCAACACACGCCACGTCTACTGCAAGGAAACAGTGTGTCCTGATCAAGTCAGGCAGGTAGATTAAAAAAAAAAAAAAAAAAAAAAA
>Ga0065711_1039265_pt1 | contig 17975 bp, 7 predicted proteins | sample Hoacrofraction12_FD_59098 | JGI IMG/M metagenome (GOLD analysis project Ga0065711, IMG submission 59098) | Hoatzin crop microbial communities from Cojedes, Venezuela - Epithelial fraction 12 v2 (version 2) | ecosystem: Host-associated > Birds > Digestive system > Esophagus > Crop | place...
GTGCCCAGGGAGGTTGTGGAGTCTCCTTCTCTGGAGATATTCAAGACCCGCCTGGACAAGGTCCTGTGCAGCCTGCTGTTGGTGACCCTGCTTCGGCAGGAGGGTTGGACTAGATGACCCACAGAGGTCCCTTCCAACCCCTACCATTCTGTGATTCTGTGAGTACAGGGGCACGATTGCCTCCCTACTCCTGCTGGCCACACAATTCCTGATACAAGACAGAATGCCGTTGGTCTTCTTGGCCACCTGGGCACACTGCTGGCTCATGTTCAGCTGGCTGTCGACCAACACCCCAAGGTTCTTTTCCACTGGGCAGCTTTCCAGTCAGTCCTCCCCAAGCCTGTAGCGTTGCATGGGGTGGTTGTGACCCAAGTGCGGGACCCAGCATTTGGCCTTGTTGAACCTCATACAGCTGGCCTCAGCCCATCGATGCAGTCTGTCCAGATCCCTCTGCAGAGCCTTCCTACCCTCAAGCAGATGGACGTTCCCACCCAGCTTGGTGTCATCTGCAAACTTACTGAGGGAGCACTCAATCCCCTTCTTCAGATCATTGATAAAGATGTTAAACAAGACTGGACCCCAAAACTGAGCCCTGGGGAACACCACTTGTGACTGGCCGCCAGCTGGATTTAACTCCATTCACTACCACTCTCTGCATTTGGCCATTCAGCCAGTTCTTTAATCAGCGAAGAGCACACCCATCCAAACCACGGGCAGCTAATTTCTCCAGGAGGATACTGTCGGGAACATTGTCAAAGGCCTTATCAAAGTCCAGTTAGATGATGTCCGCAGCCTTGCCTTCATCCACTAGGCGGGTCACCTGGTCACAGAAGGGGATCAGGTTGATCAAGCAGGAGATCAGGTTGGTCAAGCAGGAAGTTGCTAAGAAGTGATTCATTTTACTTCCGTTTACTGCATGTTCATACAAAAGGTGATGCCCCTAACATTATGAATAGATTAAAATTATTTTAAAGCTGTGAGCTTTCTTGTTGAGATAGTTACTTCAGTTCTGTGATAGTATTATTTAACAGTATTTTGTTGTGTATTTCCCTTTTATTACTGAAGGCTGTTTGATATCACCCCTTTCTGTGGCATTGCTCTTTTGAATGTGATGTTTGTGATGTAACCCAGGAAATGGGCTATGGAAGCGGTCAGTGAACTAAGCTTCAGAAATCACAAATAAATGGGAACAGACACACAGTCGAAAGTTTAATAGCCAGGAATCTGTGTTCTCACAATTACTGCAACATAGCCAGTTCCCTTCCACAACTCTGCTGACTTTGTTAAAGGATTATGTTTACGAGATTTTATTTTTTCAGTTAAAGGTTTAACCTTGATTTTCCTCCCATTACCTTGCTGATCTTTTAAGCCAAGACAGCCCAAATCCCATCTCCTACTTTTGCTCTCTGCATCCTATCTGATTCTTGAGACAGAAGTTAGAAATTGCAAGGCTTTAACAGCTTCTTTTATGTTTCCTACTCTGTACTAAAGTACAAGTGCTGAACTTGTTGCTACCCTTACAAAATCTCTGAGTCCAAATTGGTTTTCTATTATGCTCAACTCTGTGTTAATTTTTGGTCGAGTTGGCACTATGCCTCATAGGCATGGTGAAAAGGAAAGATGTCTCTTACCTTTCTTTGCTCAATCAGATATCCTGTATTTGACTGATCCTTCAGTGCTTCACTGCAGTGTGAATTACTCCGGAAAGGAATGACAGTGTTTGCACATACTGACCAATACTTACAAGCCATCTGTGCTTCATGAAGTGTGCTGAATCCCTCTATGGTTTCTCATGTGTGCAATGCTAGCTTCTGTAAACGGTTGCTGACAGCTGAGATGAAGCTTGTGATGTCCAGTATTTTGCTACATCAGATGGTAATCAATCTTTTTATTCTCTTATGGTGGGTGTTGTAAGGTCATCAGCCATTGTAGATGCCACCAGCGGAGAAGACCATGGCACAGTTAGTGATGCAGCTTTCACATGTGTATGTGATACTAGTCTGGTTGTGTCAAAAACTGCTTTTAGGATTTTCTCATAAGGGGCTTTTGAGCAGTATTACAGACCTTTAAAACCCCATTCTAATCATTAATATTAGGGTTGAAACAATGAAAAAACTCAGTGATTTCATATCACATCAAGGTTCATGACCACAGCAGGGTGTGAGCTGACTTCTAGATTGTTTAAGCCATCAGTTAGAAAGCACTCTAAAGCTGCAGTGACTAGAAATGAACATACAATCACTGGTATTGACATCTATGCAAAAGGTAAGGTAGATTGTGGAAAGCAAGAGTTATGGTCTGACCTTAAAGTCTTAAGGCATAAGAGAGCAATTGTAGAGCAGCTTCCAGACTTTTGTTATACAGGTAGAGAACTATTACAATATTTACCTGTAAGGATGAAAAGAAATTACTTTTTCTCCCAACTCTTAGGATGATTGCTGTTTTAATGTGCATGATTCTGATTTTTCTCAGCTAGTGAAGATATGTAGAAGAAGTGTCTACTGGAAATATTCTGCCTCCTTAGCAATATTAAACTATCCTGTACAAGTACATAAGAATGAACATTCATGTAATTACTATTTTGACAGTTCTTTTCCAGAAAGTAGTATCTGTTACTGTAATGAAAATACACGCAGAAATGCCTGCTCTCCCCTCCCTTCTCCTTGATAGTTTTTAATCTATTAATAATGTTAGGGGCATCATCTTTTGTATCAACATGGAATAAACGGAAGTAAAAGGAATCACTTCTTTGAAACTTAGAAATCACTTTGGATGAAACTGTTTAATGTTACAGGGCTATCAGGATTCTTTAAAGAACTGATTTGAAAGGCTGCCCAGAGTTTCCAAAAAGACAGTGTGGACTGCAGTATTCATGAATTAGTCTGGCAATTGGCAGTTTTAATACGCTGTTGTAGATACTTGCAAGAACAGAATGATCAAGTCAGACCTATAGACTGTAAGCTAGACTGTAACCCATGTCCAACATGGGAAGAGGAAGAGTGATTCCCAGGAAGAAACAGCTACATTTCCAAACAAAAAATTCAATATTTGATGAACTTTCTGACAAAGATTAAGTGTATTTTTAATACTATGCTAATGATTATAGCAGAGTAGGCTATAATATATCAAAATGTAGCAGAATAGAAGTCCTGCAGGTTGATATAATGAGAACTATTATTGTCACTTAGAAGATTGAACTGTTTCATTTAAGCAGTTCTGAATGCCAAAAAGCTGAAAGTAAAATATCAGTAGTTGTTAACTGTAACGATTTTTAAATCAGGATCATTAAACAGAAGGATTACTGCAGGAGCTGGTGATGAAAGCTGTAGCAATAATGCATGCACTTAGCGGGCATTCAAGATGTAGCAAAGAACATGACTGTTAAAGTTAACAGTTCATGATTTAGAAAATTTTACTTCAGTCTTAAGCATTTTCCCATGAAACAAACAGATTTCAAGTAATGTTTCGTGTATGTTGCAGTTGAGACTGCAGGCAGTCTTTATTGATGATGTCACCTTAACATATCATGAAGGAGTCTAAACTACTACGCAGAGGGGAGGAAATTATATATTCTTACAGGTCCACCTTTTTTCTGCAGTGAACTAAAAATGAAAAAAGAAAAAAACCTAAACCTCAAATCTCCATTGTTGTATTGCTCTAGCTTTGTTATAAGTTTATGGAGTTGTCAAAATGAGGCAATGTACATAAAGTTTATAGTTTTGCCATTTGGCCCTGTTGCACTGAGTTTTGCCTCTATTTGCTAAGACTTTACGTGTTAGACTCTAATGCTTAAAGAGTTGCCTTTGTAATTAAAGGAAAGCTCGATTTCTTGTCAAGGAAGAGCTGCTTTTGGGTGTCATGTTTCCTGAACAGTCCCATGGCACAGACCATATAGTTCCAAATCACTCTGGAGGAGGAAAGTAGTAAAAGGAATATGCATAACCAAGGACATAAAAGGCTGGTTTTAAAAGGATTGCATTCTAGAAGGCTCTAGAGATTGTGTGAGCTTCCTTAAAAAAACCAGTTTCTCCATCCTTTCTCCTTTTTCTTGCCTCTGCCTCTCATTTTTACAATATTTATTTGGAAGAAAATACAGAATATCATCTAACATACAGTGAAAGCATTATACTGTGTTCAGGACATTCATGCCTTCTAGTATACTAGAGTTTATGATGTTTGAAGTAGGCATGACAGTGCAACAGAAACATCATGTATTTCAGAAGCTTCTGTACAGGAAGCAAGATGTGATCTTAAGAGTCAGGATCAAAAAGAAAAAAGAGGCAAAAATGCTGATAGCGATACAATAAGATAGCAGAAGTTCCATAACAGATTATTAGGAATACCAAGAGAAGTGAAAATACAAAGAAAGAAAGGAGTCAGAATGATTTATTTGGGAAGTATGACGCATATTCTCAGGAGACTTAACAAACTGTCTAAGAATTTTTTTTGGTGTATTATAGAAGCATCTGGGTGTTCCAGGACTGTATTGTACAACGTGCTGTAAGCAAAGAACAAAAATCTGACCCCAGAAGAGCTTGCCATCTAGTTACATGGCCAGAAAACCTCCCCTGAAATGGTTCAAAAAAACCAGGGGAACCACTCAAGGTTGCCGCTGGCACTACTACAACCTGTAAAAAGGAACATTTCCTGTGAAGTAGTAGATTTCAAGCAATGCATGCGGTGCACAGAAATGAATCTTGCAAGGGTGAGGCAGAGTGGGTGGTTGTAGGTAAAAAGTACTCTGCTGTCTTTCATAATTACTTAGAATACTTACATTTAGAATAATTACACATAAAATACATAAATCAAATGTTGCTGAATGTACACACAGACTCCACAAGCAAACAAGTGCATTCTGAGGTGAGTTTTCAGCTTCTCTTCTTCTTATTCTGAGAACATTTATAGAGTTTTGAGCATATAAAGCATATAGAAGTCTGGAAAGTGAAGTAAAGGCATGATCTGTACCATATAATATGTTTCTTTTTTCATTAAAAGAATGAAGTCTTGTCAGTGCCTTTTATAACCTTATGTAAGAATGTGCATCTGGTGCTTTTGAGAAGAATATGCAAATGATGGATTCTTTACAGGTTTAGTATTAAGTAAATACAGACTGCCACAGCTTCATTCTATTCAATGCTGATGAAAGGAACTAATCAAATAATCTAGAAATATCTTCAGTGTCCTTTTCCCACTAAGAAGCAAGTTACTTTCTGTGAAATTTGTTTCCATGTTGTTTGTGCTGAACAGAGTGAGTGACAACTCTCCTTTCAAATATATCGTGTATGGTAGAGGAATACTTGCATTATATATCTGCTAATTATATAGTTAACAATTTTTGCATTATTGTAATTTAACATGGGTATAAATTTATAAATCGTGAGGTGAGTGGCCTGCTGATAAATTGGTTCTTGATCACGACAATGAAGTATTCTGCTTCTGCTCCTAATGGGCAACCTAGGATGAAGGGAGGTGAAAACCTGAAAAGTAGCCAGTCTGTATGGTTGACCGTGCTTCCATTCCTGTAAATTTTTGGATCTATCTATAATTTATTCCTCTTTGCAGAATGATATTCCTGGAATATCCATGGGCACAAGTCCCAAGAACTAATATGGCTTAAAATATAACCGTCTTCAGCTTAGCAGGCAAACAAGCCAATTTCCTTTACTGTTTAGTTTTCTACAGGTGTGTTTGTTACAGAGCAATGGTTCTGATACTAACAGCTGACCAAGAGGTAGGAAAGAATGGGTCCATTTTTAGCTGCTGTGCTTTCTACCCTGGATTCCTACATGTTCTGAAAGTTTTCATTTGATATTGATATCTGAGAAGGCAAGTGAGTAAGATTTTAAGGTTTTTAATCTTTTAAGGTTTTCTTGACCAGACATTATAGTGTTTAACTACATTTTCTATCACATACTTGTAATGACTTTTTTCATCAGTAAGAGCACTGATGGTACTCTTTCTTCTTTCCTATTTTCACAAAAGTCTTGGAGTCATATGTTCCTCTTGTCTGATTTTTCTGTAGTTGAGTAAAGCTTCAAGAACTGCTGTGTTTGGAGAAAGGCATGTTCACAGATCATGTGAACCTCATTATCTTAGAAAATCACATTTAAAAATTATTATGATATGTCAGCTGTGGTTTGAGGCAGAGAACACAGATGTAATACATGATTGAAAAATGGAGTGAACCAACCAAAACCCAATTCTGAATAGTTTTTCTCATATTTTGTCCAGTTGGAAGGATAGCGTCATTGAAGAATGCTGACTGAAGCCTAACTCAAAAGTATCGTCAGGACATGAGCCACCTATTTGATAGCAGTAGTCACTAAAGAGAACAGTTAGGGAAAATACATTCTTGCACTGATTTCCAGGACTTCAAATTCATTCACCTTGGATTCACAGGAGCCACTAGATTTTTTTATTCTGGACTATGGACATAAACCTACAAATTCATTCCTTTACATTTAGGTTGCCAGTAATCTTATTTTACTTTTCAGTCCAAGTTGAACCAGCTTGAACTGACTGCAAAAGATAGTTTGTTCCTGTATCATACATGTTCTAAGCATTTGGATGTATGACTCATTTCAAAAATCTGAGGAGAGAGTTCATTCTGTTCTAATTTAAACCTACACATTTTATGAATGCTCTTTTGTACCCCTGTTCTTTCATGAGAAAGTATCCTATTACAGAAAAAATCTTAAGATTAGAAAGATCAGACTTAAGAAATGTAAAATTGACAAGAAATCTATGGATAAAATTCTCAATATGTTTAATATTGTTTATATTTTTGGTAGGTAGTGTGAACTTTCCAATGATTTTTACTAGATATCTTCTGCAAATTTCACATCTTACCTTTGAAAGGCAGTTTATTGTTGTTCAGGTGTAAGTTATGTGCCCTCTCAACTAAAACATGGTTGTAGTTTAATTCTAGCAGTGATGAATTGCTGAAGTGAATTCATGCAAACGGGGAAATTGAAATTAAATTCATCACACAGAGAAAACCATTCCTCCCCATGTAAATTAGTGGCTTTTCTGCTCAAATCAATTTGTTTTGGTGAATTATGCAAAAATTCTCAAAGGACTTAGGTAGATGATTTATTATACTCTTAGCTGTTTCATAATATTAGAAAATGAAATTTATTCACACAATATTAGATGGCATAAGCTGAGAGCTTTAGTGACAATTTCTGTTTATTACAATTAATCTAGGTTGTCTATGGCGACAGAATTCCCACAATATGTAGGACATAATCTTGATGAGAGGTGCTTTTTATTAAACTGTACACAAATGTTCTTCATTTGAATAGAACAGATCAATTGCTTCTATATTGCAAGACCTTTCGATTGTTCTAATAATCTCTAATGAATTTCAGTATTTCCATGAAAACTGTTTGTGTTCTGAATTCTTAAAACATCAGAACTTATAAATCCCATCAAAAAATAAACAGATCCTCAGATCTTTTGAACATTGCAAGTGGGAATTAGTTAAAATTACTTTAGGCATCTTTTTCAGAGTTCTGAAAGTTGGTTTTGTAGTTCATTTGTGCCAAAAGAGTCCAGCAGGTGAAATCATCAGTGTTCACATTAAAAGCATGCTGCTATCATGTGATGGGATCTAAACCCCGAAAGAAATATAAAAATAGTGTCTTCGAGATGCTGGGGAGTGAGGGGTAGAGAATAGGATTCAATTGAGTAATTAGTGTCTAGGCAATAAAGCATACAGGCAAGGAAATACATTAAATATAATAAATATGCATTTACATTTGTTACTTCTTAATTATGGAGTGTTTGGCTTGGCAATATGAATTATACATGTATTTTCCTAAGAATTTTTTCTGTTGACTCCCATGGGAATTAACCAGCTCTACTAAGTACAGCAGGTTTGTCCTCTGTCAATGGCCTTTGCCCATTTTGCTACACAGGTTTAACTGTATTATATGGCACCAAACAGAAAAGTTATTTACCCCAAACAGAGAATAAGAAAGATAGCATAGAACCCAGTTTGATCAGAGTGTCGTTACAAAAGACAACAGAAAGGCACCTTTCTAAAATAAAATGCTGTTGCTTGCCGTATTTCAAAGATCTATTGTGAAGAGAGGTCTTTGTTACTTTCACCTCGTAAGTCATAATCCTCATGAATTATTATACCTTTTTATGGAGTAAAGTGTATAACAACTTTAAAAGTTGCTACCATCTCCCTCTTTAATCATTTATTTTCAGAAGATAAAATAATTTTTGACGTGAAATAAAATATGTCATGCAAAATAGTGTGAACTGGAACTTTCCTATCAGTTTTAAGCATCAGACAGCTTGCCTGTGTTATCTCAGAAGTCTCTACATATCTTTATGCAAAGTCAAATTAAATTAGTATTTTCAGACAAAAATTAAATATTTGTTTTAACCAACAGTATCAGTTAAAAAAATTAATCTTCTATCACCGATCTATTTTACATTCACTAACTTGTCTCTAGGCATGTTGCTTACACCCTGGAGACAGTGAAACGTAGCAGCAGGTCTGAAGGGCAAGTGAAGCTTTGTGAATATTAATTACAATGTCAGTGGGCTAGCAAGAGCTCCTTATCCCCAAGGATTACGTTATATAGTGCCAGATGACAAAATGTGATGACCCTATATATGGCCACATTAATTGACCATTGAATCTGGCAGTTTACCATGTGGCTTACAAGTGTATTCCTAAACCTTGAGCTTCAGGAACTTTATTATGTGAGGTTTAAGAGACCAGACATTTGTGACCATGATTTCTTTACTAATAGAAGGCAGGTCAATTTGCATTTTCTTTGTAAATTTTTTTCTTCTGTTTGTTTGTTGTTGTTTTTTTTAAACTTAGTATCTAGTTATGTATCTGTTGTACATTTTCAGGTACCCTCTCTCTCAGGAATCTTTCAAATCCATGAGTCCAATGTATAAACTAGACTAGGACAGAAATGTGAACTATTCCATATGGTGTGAATAATTACTGGAGACCTTTAAGTAACTATTATTATGGAATTGATCCAGTCATTTACCACATGACTTGCCCACCTTCTTTATATGTCCCTCTGTCCAAATGCAGAACCACATTTGAGAGGGTCCTAACACTTAGCAAGATTTTAAATACTCTGATTCTGACAGCAATGTTGTGGTATGCTTTCCAAATAAACACAGGCTTTTTGTTGATTCAAAAGGATTTTGTATCAGCCCTCCTTTCCATGAATAGTGTTTTGCAAGATCACAGAGGTTTTGTAGATAGGCACTGACTAATCATGTACTCACTGTTTGAAATTTAGAAATGACTGTGTAGGGAAAACCATATGGAAAAAGCTACATTTGTCATTTATTTTTAAGGACAGAGTCTTTTCCATATAATCAGAGAATGGCTGACAAAATACATAATCTGACTTCTTAAGTGGGGTTGTCTTTTTGATGTTTTTCCTTGAGGTTTTTCTAAAGTCAGATTTTTTGTCCGTTGAATCTTTTCATTGGCTTATTTCTATCAGGCTGTGGCTTAAGCATTTAGACAAGCTGCTCTATTGTAATGTCATCTTTCATTTTGTGCCAGTTGGGTCCACCTTGACAAAGGACATGTTTTTCTCTGAAGTGAAAATTCTGCTGTGGTGTGAAAGCCAAAGGCTTCTTATCATAGCTATCATTTTGCACAATGGTATTGTTTATAAGAAACCCAAAACCTAGGGAAAACTGACTGAAGGAATATTTTTTCAATGGAATATGATTTTTTTTCCAGTTATAAAATCTTGTTCTTGCTTTCTAAACAAGCAAGTAAACTAGACAGAATCCAGCTAGAAACTGTCTTCAAAAATTTTTAAACTCTTCTTACAATGAAGTGATACTGAAGATATTTTTTAAGGAGGAGAAATGAGTTTATGAAATAAATGGTGACGCACAACATAAAAGATGTCCAAGGGGCATGGCAGTGAGGTCCTATTCCAAGTGAGTATGTGTCAAACATAACTGAAATTGGCCAAGACGGCTTGATTCATCATCAAACATCAAGGCTTGCAGATTTTAGATGATGTTAGTAGCAAAATTATTTCCATTAAGAAACAAGTGTTTTCAATACACTCTGTGTAGATGCCATATATGTATGAGAGGGGCCATTGGGATGTTGATGTGAGCTTTTCGCTGGTAGACATAGAATCATTCTTATCTGAAAAAAGTGTAGCTGCAATAGTGTAACAGTATGTTTAAGCATAATTAACTAACTGAACACAGTGCCAAAATAATCACAGCTTCCACTGTGGGTTGGAAGCAACTTGCAAAGCAGTTGGAATAAAGCAGGCAGAATGCATGGGTATCTGCTTGTAAAAGACTGTCCGATGGTATCTGTGATATTGCTACTGCAGTTCTTGTCACAGTGGGAGGGTGAAGTGCTATGTTCTGAAGACTAATTTGCCATTATTTCAGTTCTAGAGTTGTGAAATGGAACCTGAAAGCAAAGTGTTTGATATCTTAGGCATACAAGTATTTTTAAACTTGGGAATTCTATAATTATGTCACATAGACCCTTGCCTTTGGGACTCTTTTTTTGGGTGGCAGGGGGAGAAAAGTCTAGCTGTATTACATTTTTAGAAGAATATTATGCGTGAGAACAAAAATAATAAGTACATAATATTGTTGGAAAGCTTTTTTCTATATTATGTGGCTCCTACCATCAGATACCATGGTATCCAGGTTTTTACACAATCCATAATACATTTATAGTTAAAACTTTTATTTTCAAGGCTTTGTGTCATTGAATAGTTACATTATTTACATAAGCCTTATGCCTTAAATAATAGATCCTTCTTCTTCAGAAAAATTTGATCTTTTAATGAAAAGGGAACTATAAAAATGTAATTAAAGCCACTTTTATGGCACAGTTGCTATTTCTTACAATTCAGTTCGCATACGAGCAGTGTTCAGTATCTTGGAAAAAGTAACTCATCATCTGTTGAAACAAGTTTATTTTTCTTTAATTGGTTAAGTTAAATAAAGTCCATTCTTTTGACTTAAAAGAACTGTCTTTTATAACTTTCAGGAAACGGATTGCCGTGGCAATCTGGAGGATCAGAAAACATTTCTCCACAAAGCAGAGGGAAAGAGAGAGGCAAAATAAGCAATATCATGCTGCGGGTCATCCACAAGATGGCAATAGCGGGATAATTTCGTAGAAGTTCAAGCATTTATGAAACTGTTCTCTTTGCTTCTGATACTTATTTGGAAATTTAATTTGGATCAGAGAGAAGCTGAGACAGAAGTTGGTTACTTTGTCGTCTTCTTGTTCACAGAAATATAATACGATTATAAAATATAGAGCATAAATTTGTATTCAAACCTCACTGACCTCATTTGAAACTTTTATTTTTGAAGTTCGTCATTGATACAGCAGTATTTCTGCTGCACAAAATGCTGTGAATGACATTTATCTTGTCTCCCTCTATCCGAGTTCTATTGTCCATGAAGGGACCAAACTCAAATATTTTGAGCATTTGTGTTGTCAAAGGTCTGTTGTTTGGAATTAAGCACTTCAATAGATGTCCTAGTTTTCACTATGGTAAACATCTCCCAGTACCTGTACACTGAATGAGATATGATTGCAAATAGGAGTTTTTCCAAAGATGTAAGTTCTGAGTTTGAAAAGGTATTTAATAACTCTTAGCTGTAAAAATATGTTTTGAGAGCTTATTCCTGTATGCTGCTACATTTTGAGGCTTTTCAATTGCCCCAGTACCAAACCAACAAAACTAACCCAATCCAAAAAAAGAAGAGAGTGAACTGAACATTCCTTTAGCATTTGTTTTGTTAGAAATGCTTTCTATTTAAGATTCTTTGTAAAATTTAGTAACTAAGTGAATGAATAGGTGGTAGTCCTTCCTTTCTTGACAGGGATAGGGCTGGTAGATTCATGTTCCCAAGGTTTAGATGCCCATCATGCCTAATGTAGAGCTAAATCACTCTATGCTTTCTATAGACCAAACACTGGATTTCAGCATCTTAACCCTCAGCAATCTCTGCACGGTCTTCATTTTACAAAATCAGACAGAGAGAAAAAAACTATTTCAACATGTTCAAATATGAAGTAGATAAAATGAAAATGCTTGAAAACAATAGCTACCTTAATCAATAAATGGCTTATGGTGTTAATGAATCGAATCATCCCTTGAAGTTGCCTTTCTCCACTGTCCGTATGGGAGTGACTAGGTAAATTGGGTAGATGTCTTTAGCGAAGGGAGTCTCCACTAGGTGAAAAGATTTCATTACACAGGACTGAAATCCTGTGTCTGAGTGCTTTCATGCAGTAGAGGTTGGTTCTGGAGACGATATTTTTGCTTCTTTTTCTGACATACAGAACGTGTGCAATGTGTTGCACTTATTTGTAAATGTCAAAGAAAACCTTAATCTTCTATACAATATGTTGACACAGTAAAGGCAGATGAAGTATATATCTCATACTTTTTAAACATATTGCTGATATTTCATAAAGTCTACTTTTTGGCATACTAGGAAGGTGAAATAAGGAGTTCAATTTTTCTTTAAGGTCTTGCTGGTAGGGAATTTATTGCGGATTTGCATAGAGAATAGACCATGTAAGTCTTTTGTCTTTTTTTCAAGTTTCTGAAAGTAGTAGTTTCCAAATCATGTTCACTATCTTGCCACTGCCACTCAGTCCACTCTTCTGTTGGACTGTTTTTTCATAATAGAAGATGATGTGGGAACATAGGCACTACTTGCATGTTTGGGGTTTTTTTTGCAGTTCTGGCTCGAGAGCAGGACAAGGATGTCGATTGACTGTGCAGATATTTTGAATCTATAATACCTTTTGGTACCACATGAGAACAGAAATGATCCATCATTTTGCCAGAAAAAATAGAATGAGTGACAGTGATAAACTTGTTTTCTTGTTACTGGTTACCTATAGCTCATTAGCACCGGTTAACTTTTCTTTCTCTTAATTTTCATTAGATGAATTCAAAGGGCAGGCAGAAGGACTTAAAATCTGATCTTATCAGAATAAGTCTCAAATCCTAGCTTTTTATAATTAAGAGCTCAGTTGAAGTGTAGGGCATTCGCAGAGAAATTGACCTTTGGATACAGATGTTTGTTAAAGCCAGACTCATGTTTCTGTTGTTATCGTTGCTGAGTTGTACAATTTGTCGCCCACATTTACTGAGTTTGTGTGATGATTTGTCATTTTCTAAACTCATGTTATCTTACCCCAACCTTTTAAATTCATACTATCTTTTCCTATAAGCTGTTGATATGAATGGCTTTTGGGTTTTAGGTTTTCATTTAACCTCATGTCAGTTCAGAAACCTAGTACAAACTAGTTTTTTAAACTCCTATTCCAATTAAACTAGTGTAGATATTTAGCCTTAGTAATCTAGAAGCTGGATGAGGTGAATCCTAGGTGTGATCCTGCTATCACATTTACTGAAGAACCAATATATACATTATAGTTTTGAAGGATTGAGTCTTCAAAGTAGGATGCAACTTTCAGGATTGCTAGTAAAATGCATATATTTTTTATTTATATGTTTGTGTATATTCTTAGATCTGCTGTCTTTTTGAATTGATGGAAACCTTTCAAAATTATGTATCATCCCAAAGCAATGTACAATTTTTTTTCCTTTTGTATTTTTCTCTTGGCAGAGAATATAGAAACAACAAACTCCCAGGTGAGTAAAGACAATTAACTATTAATCCAATCTCCAGTATATTCTAATTTGACACCAATTACTTTGTTATAATTCATTAATAAATATTTAATTTGGCCTTGAGCATGTACTGCTTGTTTGTTCCTGTAAAGATCTAGCATTAAATTGTTTCTTGTAACATTAGATCTACAATAGGTTCATCAGCAGATTTAGAATCTAAGGAGCACAGGTTAATGGAGAAGTTTCATTATGGCCTAATACTAACATTAAAGAGCCTGTGATGCTGGTAACTTTTCATTTCTCCTAGAATTTAAAAGCACCTCTACTTCATATATTATTGTCAAACAATAAGGAACATTCTATTTCCATCTACCCGCCTCTTTAAAGTATGCTGTGTTTTGATCTCAGTCTGCCTGTTTGCAAGAAGAGGTTCCCGAAGAACTTCCTTTACAAAGTAATTAAGCATAATTATTTTCATGTGTACGTATGAATAACCCAAGAAACTAATTTAAAGTGCGTCACTTCTATTCACTCTGCTACCTTCAGGCCTTTTAGTACTGATAAGGATTAGAAGTACTTCTGAAACTGGGTGCATTGTTTGTCACAGTTGAAGTTCACAATTTAAGGAACTCACTACCACCACTCACTTCAGAAAATTTTTTTGGTGGGACTTACTGAATGTTACAGAGTATGTGACGTACATGGAAACAAAATCACAGGCCTCTCTCCAATTAAACACCGTTTAAGAAGACTGATTTTCTTCTGCAAGCGTGGCAAATGCTTTTGCTTGCAGTTAAAAGATCCTGAAGAGAGAGAAAGAAATGAAATCTCTGGTCTTTTTGGAGTGTGAGAAGGGAAAAAAATGAGAGATTGTTCTTGCTCACTGACACCTTGATGTTGCATGTTTCAAAGCAATTCCATGAAATGCTTTTGGCTGCACTGTTTTTAAATTAGTTTTTTCTTTTCTTAGAAGGTGCATGAAAATATTGTATAGCTTTATATGTATATTCAGTATGTATTTGTAATACATGTTACAAATTATGTATGCATATATGTTTTGTTCTTACACTCAAAAAAAGGCATTGGTTTTTAAAGCCACTGTTCTCAAGTAGTATGGGGAAACACTGGAACCTGTTTCCGTGTTTCTTTTACATTTCACCTACAATGAAACAGGGTAGAAGTTTCCATAAAATGTAGAAAGAACTAAATAGTCAGCAGAGACAGTAAAAAACAGAAGATGTCATGAGTTTTGCAGTGTCATAAAACCTTCACTTTTAAAACTGCTTGAACAGCTGGGTAGTAATCAGTCTGAATTTATGAGATGTTAGTTTGGGATGTACTCTGAAATGCAAACAAGCACCCCTGAAAAGGTTTAAAATTTGAACTCACTGTGTTGGAATCAATGACAGTTTCTTAGTCTGAATGTTGTCTTTAGCTAGAAACTTCCACTGAATTTGAAAACAGTAGAAGCTTGTAGTTAAAGTTTGTCAGCATTCATTATTGTTAAATACAGAAGGTTTATCATATGGAATACTTGCATGCAATTGCTATGGCAAATTTTCAGCATTCAGGACTTCTTTATAGGATGATCTGGGAAAATATTTTGAAGGACAGAGTCATAGAATGGAGGTGTTTATAGACAGTTTAAATTTTACCTTAAACTGATTGTTTATGTAGATTTTAGCAGATACATATATGGCAAGATAAATGATAACTCTTCATATTCTTTCTGCTCATGAGTAGAAGCATCTGAATGAATTAATGCTAGGAGTCAAGGAAAGAAATGGAAGAAATTCTGTTTTGCACATGCAGATGTGGAAGACTGACAACTTATTTTAATCCTAAACAGTCAGTGCAAGGACTGACAATCTCTGTAGCCTTGTGCAGACAGGTTGGACAGGAAAGCTGGCATGGTACTTGCTCAAATACTATGTTCTGTAGCAGTTGACACATGGAAGCTTTTATTATGGCCTTCTTATAAAGTTCCTATTTTTTAATTTCAGAATTCCAATCAACGTGCAAACAAGCATTTCTAAATCAGCAAATGCAGCTGCATGGCTGTCAAAGACCATTGTTTTTATACTTGTCTAGACGCCCTAGATTTTGAAAGTATCTTAAGTTCCATCATCTAAATACTTATGAAAATTTGGGTTATGATACAATCTGTGCGTATTTCTTGCCAGGAGAGTTGGTTTACTTGATACAGTGATGAGTACTGATATAGGTATATGCCCAGTTGCAATCAGCCAGTGGAGATTTCTGAGCTTTTGGTGCCCTCACACTGTTTTCTTTCTGCAGCAGAGAGATGTAGTTTGATTTCCACAGTATCACCACCACCCACATTCAGACAGACAAGCAGCCATGAATAGGGATGATGAAAAATGTACAAGGGAGGTAAACATGGAAAGCAGTAATCTAGAAATGCAGGAACCTCTGCATATGATTTAATCTCGTAGACCTGTATTGGTTGCTGGCATTTCTGATGAATGTTCCTAATCCTTAAAATCATAGGATGGGCCTGTACAAGTTCTTTAACTGGCGCACATTTCTCCTGGATATTGAATATCATTCTAAATGGCCATTCAAATATATCTGAATTTTCAAAATGGCTTTGTCCTGTATTTATGGTTATAAACTACCTTTTAACTGTTAGTGCCCTTGATATTAATAGCGTATGTATGCATAGATTAAAGACAGGTATTTCTTTTCTCCCTCTCTTCCCTACAGCTAACATCTGAAAGCCTGATTCACCTGTTCTCTATTTAATGATTAGATATTAAAATCAGATAAGCTCACTAAGCTTTCATACTGACTTGAAAAGAATGAAAGAAGTGAATTCAATAATACGTGGCTTTAAACTTAATTCCTTTGAGAAAATTTTTTCACCTATTCTGTAATATGAAGGTGGGGTGGAGTTCCTGTAATTCCTGAAACTGTACCTGGAGTAGTTCTCTAATCTAACACATTGAATATAATCCCTGCTGTTTTTCACTAGTGGTAAATACAAGAAAAGTCTGGAAATAATACTTAACCAAACAGCTCAGGTTATGTATCTGTTCCTGAATAGTGCTGTTACTTGAATGGTAGAGTAGGGATATGTAAAAATGCTCACTATTTTCCCCAGAGTCTGAAGTGCATCCATTTGCACCCTACCTGCTATGCCCTGCCATGTGTGTTTAAAAAAAAAAACCAACAAAAAAAACCACCAAAGTGAAAAGTATGAAGAGATAAATAAGCAAAAAACATTCTCATAATCTGTGTTCCGTGTCCTTATATCAAGGGAGGAGAAATTATTCTTGTACAGAGATGGAAGCATTAAAATGAAGCTTATTGGTTCTGCGTGAGGCAGTATGACATTTGTGGATATCCTTTTGTCCTTGCTATAAGTTCAATAACAATAGTAAAATTTAAATAGCACAGAGTCCACGTATACTACTGTAGTTGATCAAAGCTTTGTGTAAACAGGGCAGAAGGAGCCTCGTTCCATTGTGCTGCCCTACCAGGTGGAAATAAATCACCTTGTAGTATAATTATAGTTTAGGCTGAAAGTGATCTCTGAAGGTCATTTGATCTGACACCCTGCCCAGAACAGGTTGAGTAGCATATTCTAATACTTCATAGAGCGTCTATAAAGAAATGAAAACTTTAAAAATCTCATAATAAGAGGGTTTGTGTAAAAAGATTGAGGGAGACTTGAACATTTCTTTCCTGTAACTCGTTATTTCACAAGAAATGAATGAAAGAGTTGCTTTATAAATACAGCTTCAATTCAATGACATCGAGAAAACCAGTGAAGGGTGTTGCATATGTACACTAATTGCCATATTAGGAGATGATCTCTGCTGCTTCTGTTTGTCTGTGGGGAGGCAAACTTTGCATTTTGATACTGCTGCATAGTTTCAATGGGAGGATTTTGGGGGGTATGTTTTGGACATCAGTCAGAATAGATACACAGGATTTACACAGTGGTTGGGGGGATTTAAACCATACTGGACTACTCTGTTTATTTTGTTATTATTCCCAGGACAGCTTATCTGTAACAGACATCAAAATTAATTGATTTTCAAACACTGCCAGTGCAAAAGTTTTCCACAGAAGTCAGTGCAGAATTTTGTCCCAAATGTTTGATATTTGTTTTTCTGAAATATGATTTCTTAGTTTTCTATATCACAGAATCACAGAATCACAGAATCACAGAATAGTAGGGGTTGGAAGGGACCTCTGTGGGTCATCTACTCCAACCCCCCTGCTGAAGCAGGGTCACCTACAGCAGGCCGCACAGGACCCCGTCCAGGCGGGTCTTGAATATCTCCAGAGAAGGAGACT
>Ga0065711_1039269_pt1 | contig 17975 bp, 10 predicted proteins | sample Hoacrofraction12_FD_59098 | JGI IMG/M metagenome (GOLD analysis project Ga0065711, IMG submission 59098) | Hoatzin crop microbial communities from Cojedes, Venezuela - Epithelial fraction 12 v2 (version 2) | ecosystem: Host-associated > Birds > Digestive system > Esophagus > Crop | place...
CCGACCACTCATCCAGCCCACACTTCCTCAGCTTCCCTAGGAGGATATCATGGGAGACTGTGTCGAAAGCCTTGCTGAAGTCAAGGTAGATAACATCCACGGCTCTCCCTTCATCTACCCAGCCAGATCTACCTTCATCTACCCAGCCAAATCACCACTTCTAAACTATTTGCGTAGTATAAAAGAGGCAGCACAATTCTTGACTTAACTGTATGTAAGACAAGAGACAGTGAGTTTCTAAGTATCCGCTCTGTAGTCTCCAGGTATTAGAAACAAGAATATAAGAAAGTGCAACAGTTAGGGAAGAATCACATTACAACTTTGTATGTGAAAATAAACTTTGGAAAAATCGTATTTCAAAAAGTGATGAACCAATTCAGAAAGACCCTGAAGTCAAGAACGAGGAAATTAAAATCCTTGGACTTACCATGAGAATTACTTAAGTATAAAAGATTAGCCACTGAAAGTACTAATGCCTGTAAACAAACAAACAAAAAAATAAACAAGAGGGGAAAAATTCCAGTCCAGTTAACTAATGAAGTTCAAGAGGTCATTGGAGTCATGAAGACATCCTTCGGGCAGTAGAGTCTTCTAGTAAATGTACCTTTCTTTCTTAAGTACTTTTCATACACTATACTTTTCTCTTTTTATTCAGTAATCATACCAGATTTAAAGAATGCAGTAGAGGTGTTTTCACGGCTGAAATACACTGCAGTGTTAGAAATACAATGTTTGAAAAAACACAGGTGTGGCATGGATAAATATTTTGCAAATATTCTCTTTCATTGCACAAATATGCCTCAAACTAGATTTGACAATAAAGAAGTTTAACTACAATGGCCCATCCAATCCTGACCTTTCTATGGCTCTCTCTAACATTCCCAAACCAAAGGTGAAATCAAATATAGATAAGTAGAAAGTTTTCCTCATGGGAAAGAGAAAGCAAATACACAAATACAGAGCAAGGGATTACTCATAAACATCAGTACAGAAGTGTATTACAAAAAACCCATGTCTACTTGCAGCAACAGCAACATAAGGATAAATCTTTCTGAAAGGCATTAGCAGGAAAGCTTTTCATAAAAGACGGGAAGCCACTATACCCGTCTTTTCAAGATACTGTTGCCAGCTAACTAGCATACTTTAACAAAGATGTAGGTTAGCTAGAGATAGTACAAAGTAGAGTAACATGAACAACAAAAAGTGGACAGGTTGAGGAAACTACTTTTTTTGTGTCTGTGTGTAGAAAAAGCGAACTTAAGACAGAACACTCTAATGACCATGTGTATGAAAATTATAATTTTTTTTTTCCTACTGGTGGGAGACACAGAAAAAATGGGCATTGGCCAGACTCATCTTCTTATTTAGGTGGTAGCAGATAGATGGCAACTCTTGCACAGAAAACACAGCTGGTTGATTCAGCAATGCCAAAGTCACCTTGTCAGCTCTACAACTAGTATAAATTTCCCCGTTTATAAGTGAACTGAACATCAGGAATCCAGGGCAGCATATTCCCTGTGGAGCCATCAAGGGGAGGAAGTGGGAATACCACAGAAACAAGCCAACTGCAAGGGGCAGTGTCTGTATGTGAAGTAAAGTATCTCCCAAGCATGGGTGCCCTGTCCAACAACAGCTATGATTACTGTCTCGTGAATAGCCTTGTTTCTGAAATCATGACATTTTGTTATTTTCTGCTCCTAGGACATCAGGAAGTGGGGTGTGAGGATGAATTCTACATGACAATCTGTAATGCAGATTCCCTCAAACTGTACTTTGCATCTGGCAAAAGTTCAGCAAACAAGGCACATTTTGAGATAGAGGTTTCTGCATAATTTCTGATTTTGATTGCCAATTCCAGACAGCATCACAAAAGTTACAGCCTGGTTTCCAAATCATTATTCAGGGTTACTCTGCAGGGGCACTGGCTCCTAGACCCTCTTTGGTGGACAAAAAGATTTGAGGAAAAATTGGTAATTGTGTATTGAAGTGTACATAAAAATGCGACACTCAGCAGTACAATGACAACTTACTGCTTGACAATAATAATACAGCACTAGTTAAGAAGAGAGCAAGTGTCCTATTATTGCTCCACTAGACATTAGACCCCAATATGCAAGTGGCACTTGCCTGTTCCAAAGTCAATGCCTGTGTTGTGTAAAAGAAGTTGTCCTGGAGATGGGTTTGCTTAGAGATGGTGGGGAGCCGTAAAGCTAAAATCTGTGTTCTGATTTTGAAAAATCTTGAAGTTCAGAAATCATATTTTGTTTCGCACTTGTCTTTAGTCTTAAGGGAAACAATGTTGATGACTGGAAAAAAAGCAAAATTGTGGGAGTAAGAAAGGTTTATTTTATTCTTGATGGGGAGAGGAGTTATGTGTTTGCAAAATTACTGTAAGTTGTTTCAAATATCAATGGAGAAAACTTGTAATACCTTGAACCACTGATCAGACCTAAGGCCCTTTCAGGACATGACATATCTTGTCATTTCTGGAAGACAAAGATTTTTCTCTGTGTTGCTAAGCCTGGCCTACACAAAGTTGAACAGTTTAATTAAAAATGTATTTTAAAATCAATTTAGTAAGACCATGCAAACCTTATGTGGACACTTTTAATTTTATTTTAGACTTGCATTAATTTATCTTTAGTGAATCCCTTCCTGACTTAGGCTAAATCAATATAAGCCAGGGCAAAATCAATTTAGGAGTGTCCAAACAAGTGTTCACATCGGTTTAACAAAATTGATTTATAAAGTGATCCCAGTTAAATTGGAGTAACTTTCATGTGAAGACAAGCTTGGCTTAGCCAATTTCATTATATCTGACTTTGTACAAAACCAGCTGGAGTGAAAATTATGGAATTTCTCTTGGATTCAAGCTTATTTGCCTTGAAGAATTAATCATCTACAATAAGTTTATGGCTTTTGAATAAAAGGAAATTCTGAAATAGGTGAGAAGCACGATTATCACTTTTGTTATCAGAAACATATCTTATTTATTTATTTGTGTATCTATGAGTTCAGTGAAAGGCAATCAGGACTTGCAAAAGACCCAGGAGATAAGACGTTTCCTGGAGACTTTTTCCTAAAACTAATTTCTTTCACTGGTTAGATGGAAGGACAGAAAAAGTTCCCTTGAGCTTTATTTTGCATCTGGAAATTGGTCTGCAAACATGACACATGTGAGATACAGTGGGAGACAATCAGTCTGTATGCCTTTGAAAATATTAGCCTAGTGGCTGTGAATTAAAAAAATAAAACACCCACACCAAGCCACCAAAAATGGAGTTCTAACAAAGGCATTTTGAAGAAGGAATTCTCTAAGTGCTAGAGAAGTGCAAACGGACCAGTATTTGAAGCATTTATGAAGAGCAGAAACCTTTCGGTCCTCATACAAAGTACTTTATCAGACTAACAGGACATTACTTTGTAAGTTTCTTGTGTTAGGACACATATTACAAACTTGCAAATTACAAGATTTAGATAAAAGTCAATTAGACATAAGTAAAAAAAAAAAAGGTAGATTATAGTGGAACCCACTGTCTTATTTCACTCACCTTCTGAAAACTCAGCATATTTCTCTGTGTTACTGGTGATTTCTACTAGCCCTCTCCTAAAGTTTCTAACATTAAAAGACCTACAGTTGGCTCCCAAAAATTAAATTCGTATCTATACATTCAAATATTTACATCCAGACTTGATTTTTCTGCATGCAGTATTTCTCATTGAAAAGATGAGTATTATCTGTAGTTTCTTGTGCAAAGATGTTTCTGAATTAAGCTTCCACAAGACAAAATGGAAGGCTATCAGGAAATGGAAACAGTTTTTCAAAAATCCCAGTACTCCAAACAGCAATCCATCTAACGATGAGTTGTCCTCACAATTCTCTAATGTCCCTTGCTTTAAGCATGAGCAGAAATATTTTCAGAAAGACAAAACAAAAGATTGTTGATAAAATCAGTGCCAGAGGAGTCAAGTTGTAGCATCTAATTGTAAGAAATGTTAATTATGGACTCAGTATTACAGTTTTATACAAAATCATCCCAGTCCCTGCTCAGTGTCAGTTAGACACAGATGAGAAGCATTTCTGATGTATATTACAGTCATCCTTGCAAAAGCTCAAGGCAGTGGGATAATCTCACAAAAACATGTACTAAAAATGCACACAAATTCAGTCTTTAGAGCCTAACATACTATTAGGAATATTTTCAATAGAATAAGCTTCTTATTTACAATACCCTTTTAATTCAAAACAGGGACAGTAAAATAAAAGGGTGTAGTGTACTGCAGATCCATACATCCCCTCTGGGATGGAAGTGCTATGAATCGTCATCACATATACCCTACAGCCACATTTCCACTTGTTCACGTACTAATTCTGTGGCCTGTGGGAAATGGCCTTCTCTAAGATCTGAATACCTTTAACAATGCTGTCCTGAAGGTCTGGGTTATGCTTTGTTTTCTGCTCAAGTAATTGCAGGTTGTCAGTAGAAATTCAATTTGTACTGATACTTCAAATACAGAGGTCACACTGGGAAATACATTGCTGTTGTGGTTTTAACCATCTGTATAAATGGGAGCAAGAGAGAACCTCTGCTGTTTCAAAGGCAAAGGTTTCTCAGGCTAGGCATAATTTTAGACCAAGTCTGTGCATTGGCTGTGTGTCTTCTCCATCTCCTCAGGGTTTCCTAAGGTTCCTCTGGCTCCACTGATAATGCCAGAGTGAGCCCTGAGACTAACAAAGAATATGAAAATTTATATCATAACTTATGCCCCCACCTTACATGTGTTGAAGACTACTGATCTTGCCCCTGTGTCCCTTTTTGCTGGTTTGCACAAGAGACACAGCAATGCCTGGTTACCCTGAAGTGCCACAGTGTCCAAAGTCTCTGCAAAGATCAGGCAGCAACTGATTTTTTTTGCCTGAGATTGTAATGACAAGCAAGAACCATGGTTTTGGTGTTCTTGAACATGGCCCCACCAGCTCACTTCTCTCCCCAGAAAAAAACTAGAAGGTCAGGCTTAACTGCCCCAGGAAGAGAAAGTGTCAAGAAACTCATTTTTCAAAGGAAAGAGATATGACCTACAAAGGCACAAGGACAGGGAAGCAGATAAAAAGAGAGAGAGAGAAAGGAAGGCAAAATACTCTATAACTAGTCTGTTACATGTGAGTAACAATATAGTAGAAACAGCATCACAGAAGAGGTCAAGAAACCCTGGCTCTGTACAAACTGGAAATATTTCTGTAGAATATACATATTTTTAAGCCTCCTGATGAAAAAGAACAAACTTTGGAGGAAAGTATATTGTGAAATCTGTGCTATTTTAATGTCGAAGTAGGCCTTCTGAACAAACACCTTTCTCATGGTTGCATGTCTCTATCTGGCCTATTCCTGCTGCATCTGGCGCACCACTGAACTTCCACTTCAGTGAAAGCTACACATTTGCTTGTAGGAATAAAAAGTCTTTATTTTTTATTGCAAAAAATCTGATCTCATGTCAGAAATCAAGCCACTTTGCTGTTTAGTGAGATATCTGAATCTTGGTATGTCTCATGTACTGGACATAGCAACGCCAGTGTCTTTACCTTTTTCACACTGCTAAGCACCCTTTCTGCTTGCAGCACTAGCAGTAGTTTTGTCCTCAGAGTTGTCTGTCTGCTGTCAGAGGTTGCATGCATACTGTGCTTTTTTAGCGATGCTGTCCTTTGCTCACACTGGGTTTAATGTAAATTAAGTCAATTTGAGTAAAGGTACATAAGCAACAAATTGCTTATTTTTGTAGTTCTTCCGTGAGTTTCTTTCTTGCTATTTTCATTCTATTATTTACCTATTATTCTTAGAATATGTTGTTGTCTCATTAATTTTGCTTAGTTTTATCACTGAAGTTTCATGAACCTTTTTGCTAATTGGGAATATAAAGCACTAGTGTCACATCTCTTCACGGCACTTGTCAAAGTGATAGAAGGAAAAACATTTTTCTACCCAGAAAGATTTGCAGATACAATAGAGCCTTGGCAAAATAGATGATGAGAATGAAAAAAACCACTGGAAGACAGAAAAATCCAGAGGAGTAACCAGCACAGCAGAGGTGGTTGGTCACAAAAAAAATGAAAACCCTGGAGATTAAGATTGGCCTCTGGCAATTCTTTCTCTTGCACAGTAATTGAGAGTAAGTTTGGTGGAATATATGAGAACCTTACACAAACACCTGATGTCTGGTGGGAGCTTTAGGTCTGGGCCAAATAAAAAACAGGATAGAAAAGGTGTGGGAAAGCTGCCTTTGCACCATCAAGTTGCGCAGCACAGGTTTTCTTTCTTACCTTTTAACCTGTCTGCGGAAGGGGCTGGCCTCTTGAGTACCCTTCTTCCATGTTTTGCACCTTACATGGATCAAAAATATGTAGCAAGATCTTGATTGCATAGGGCTCTCAGAGTCACCTGGTGTCAACACAGTCGTTTGGATGATTATTTACATTTTCTTTTCTCTCTGTGAAAACACTGTTGTGGCACAAAGGAATCAACAATAATCTTCCTTCCATAATTCTGTAAGCTATTTTGCTCAGGTTGCTTGCCAAAATACTCACTCATGAATATTCAATGAGGTGGAAGAAATATTTCTTTAAGTTTTAAGCCCCTTGTGCCTTCAGTCTTGAAGCCTTTTAAATCCAGAGTATGATTTTTTTGTGCATATGCATCTGTATGTGCTGAAGTGTGTGTATTGGTGTCACTTAACTTGTGTGGATACTTGATTGCTGGAGGGCTTTCATTCTCATTTAGATATATCATGTACTCATGCACAGATACATTAAGGACAGTTTTTGCCTGTTTTTGGTAGTCTGGAGGAGGCTGATTCTCCAAAGTGTTTCCTACTGCAGCTATAGGGAATAAATATTGATGCATTTTGTAGTAGGGCAAAAAAGGTAAATGAAAATTTTCAAGGGCACCTGCCATGCAATGGCCACAAAAACTATGCTGTGTCCGGCATGATAGCAAGTATTGGTATAGCACTCTGTGTGAGACAACTTGCTCTGTGATCAGCTGGAAAATGTGATGTCAACAAAAATGTTTTCATGACAGGCTGGACACATTTTTACCTTAGGAGAGGCCTCCTTTCTGTCTATATCCTTTGGAGGGTCACTTGACTTCTTGGGCTATGGGGCGATGAAGAGGAGAATGCTTCAGCTTTTGGTGCATGCAGTAAGGTGAGAGGAAGAGTGCAGCCCCTGTTTGCCACACCTCACCTGGCAGAGAGCTGCACCTGGGCTCCACTCCCCTCTCTGCTTGAATAGGAACAATGATGATAACTTGAACTTGTGTTCTGGGGTACGCTACGCTTCTCATAGAGTCTGCACGCAAAACTGAAGTATTAATTCAGTTTAGCCTGACAGCCGTAACCACCATGAAGCTACTCTTTCTCCAGCCTACTTGGAGAAATTTCCTGCCAAAGAGCTAAAGCACTCATCCAGGGGTTGGAATATTAATGTTCAAGACCTTTATTGAAAACTGGAAAGAGTGAATCTGTCAGTCTACGTGGATCTCCTGTATTAGATTATATTGTTTGTTGAACCAAGGTTACAAGCATATCTGTATCTTCCAGTTATAAGCAGCATCAAAATAATAAACTCAGACTGATTTGGGAATGACAAAATGCCCAGCTTTGTGCTTACTGAAAGCAAACATTAAAACACTGAAGGAGAAGGGAAACCAGTGATTCAGCTCTTTGACTCAGATTTCCAAGTAAGTTTTGGTGCCACAAAAGTCACATTTTTGAGCAAATAAACAACCCTACAAAACTAAGTTATTACTTCTTACCAAGAGTTTCTCACCAGTCATATAAACAGAGTGCTAAGAGACAGTTCTTGCCCAAAAGACTGAACAATCCGATGCCCCACGGAGATTTGCTCTGTCTGGAGAAAATAATAAAGAACTTGTAGCACAACTTCTATACTCTGAAAGTGGTCCACATATTTATTGTAGCAATTAAAGCTTCAGCTGTTGTGCTGCTTTCTACCACTTTCTTGCTTAAATTTCTGGCTCTCCAGATTCTGCTTACTGACTCCCACAAACAGAAAGCCATGCACTAAAGCCTTATGAATTCATCCCAAAAAGGAATTCCAGAGATGTGCAGTCAAGCATATGCTGTTTTTAGAGGAGCACGGAGTTGAAAGACAGAGAGATGGATGGTTAGTTCTGAAAAAGACGTGAGATTTGACCACACTTGGGGAAAAATCCAATTTTTCCACTGGAGGTAGGGCTGAGGAAGTTGCAGAGTAGATGCAGAATATGTCCAGTATGCCCTGAAGGCATGTGAATTAGGAAAACATATTGTCCGTAATCATGAATTAGCTCTGTGGGTTCTGGCTCTAAAATCATACACTTTATAAATTGGGTAGTGAGGAAGGCTCTTTTTCCCCATTTTTTTTTTGTTCATAGATTTGTGTATGTGTGTATGAGTGCTCTTAAGCACTAAAAAAAGGGGATCGGGGAGGAACATCTAGAAACAAAGAAAGGAAAAGAAAGAGATGTACCTGTCTGATGCTGTTAGATTAAATTAGACTATAATGATTACTGTGTGCCTCCACAAAAGACATTTTGTAACATTTAAGATTTCTGCTAATTGAACGAGGTACATTACCATGCAAAAGAATGTTAGTGAAGGTTGAAAAGGACAAACCAACTATTCTCGTACATCACCATAATTATGCAGCCCCATGTTCGAACAATTACATTTATGTAGACCCACTGTTAAAATCAATGTTACTTGTACAGCTAGTCCTTAATCAATGGAATCAGTCAATTTACCATGGTCACATCCTTCTTCTTAATTAAGACAGTGATATCTCTGGAGCGCAGGGTCTCAAAGAGATAAATAAGTACAGAGGTTGAGAAATGTCAAAGAGGTGACTCCCCGATTTTACTCTCAACGAACTTGGGAGGAAATAAGACAGTTCCCTCAGTCCAGGGAAGCGGCACAATCTTCTAAAGAGATGGCTTAGCATTCATTAAGAAAAGAGCAGGTAGCAGTGTCTGACAGAAACAGCACTAATGAGCAAAGAGTGCTTTCAACATGCATATCCTTCATAGTCATAGTCTGAATTATGAAGGTTGTGCCACCTAAGCCAATTTTAATTAGAGTGAGCATGGACCTCTTTGGACAGTTAGCCTTTCTTTCCAAAATCCATTTCAATATGGTGTCATTTTGTTGTCATAATCAAAATGGCAAAGTGATGGAATAACCTACTTAAAATGTCTGCAGTGTTAAAGCAGATATGGCAAACATCCTCTAATGACACATGTAATAAGGGTATTACCTAGAGGACTTTGACAGTGCGTTCTGTGTTGTCAGCATAGTTGGAATAATGATAGAGGTCTCCTATGGAATAGAACATAGATCTTTAAAGACCAGGTCTAAACTTCCTGTTCTACAGGTAAGCTATTAAACTCCTGTGTGCTGAAAGAAAAGAGAAAAATACAGATCTACTGAGCCACCAAATGCAGACATGGTCATAACTCTGGAGGTTTTTTTCCCTCTGCAAAATATATTTGTACTGTCAAACTAAGATTATTCAGTCCTCCTACAGTAAAACACACATCGAAGACTACTACATAAAGTGAAACCTGGAAATTATTTGTACTTCTGTATTTATAAAGGAATGGCTTTACCAATTATTTCTGACACTACATTATTATGGTATTTACAGTTTAATAATAAGAATAGAATAGAATAGAATAGAATAGAATAGAATAGAATAGAATAGAATAGAATAGAATAGATTATTTTCAGTTGGAAGGGACCTACAATGATTATCTAGTCCATCTGCCTGATCATTTCAGGGCTGACCAAAAGCTAAAGAGTGTTATTAATGGCATCATCCAAATGCCTCTAAAACCCTGACAGGACTTAAACACTGAAAGGACTTCTCATCCTGCAGTGCTTTAGGTGTTTGAGGTCCAAGAGCCAAGGTATTAAAGCTATGTAGGGGCACAAAAGCCACCTAACTGGAATTTCTCTCTCTTTAACGTCAGTCACAATCCATGACTGTTTTCTCTGAATGAAATCAACTGGAATCCCAGTGGGTCCCTATCAGTTTTACCGGGTACTTTTGGGAAAGATTTGAAAAATCTTGCCACAAACATCTAAACAGCTTTAAAAAAGTGGGATCTAGGAGTTTAAATCCATGTCCAGGTAGCATGGTGCTGGACTGTGAAAAAGCACTTTTAGTATGCTCAAATCAATGATTCCACAAACCTAAGCAGCAGAAGGACGAGTGGAATGTCATCATGACGCAACTTTACTGCTTCCCATATCCAAACCAATGCATGTGTCTGGACATATAGAGCATTTTTGTCACAAAAAGTTGAGTTTGGGGCAATATTTTTCAGTTCAAAAGGCTGAAAACCCAAAGAATATTAAAAAGCAAATCAGTAGCCAAAAACATCCGAAAATAAAACTGAAAAGAAAAGCAAAGATTTGGTGTTTTTCTTGAGGTCATCAATTTGGTTGAAGAAATCATAAAAATTACTTTAGAGAAAAATCCTAAAAACCATATAGTTCTTTAAAATGTCATCTGAAAACAAATTGATTTACTGAAAACCTGAAAATAAAATCAGTTTCTGAAACATGACTTTTTCTCAGAAAAAACATTATATCTTTCATTGGACTCACTGTTCCCATAGCTAATACTAATCAAAATAAAAATTAAAATACAAGAAACTACAAAAAATACACTAGACCAAAAGTAAAGCTCTGCTCTAGAGATATACAATGAGGTTGTAAACTTTTCTTGTTTGTGGACAGTTCCTATAGACCAATCTGTGGTGTAAGGGGTTGTTTAATTTCTTATGAAAACTGAAATACATTATTATATAAGTACGTTTCCCTGTGTTAAGTAAATGATGGAAAGGAGCCACTCCCCAAGATTCGACCTCTATTCTGTCTTACACTCCTTGTACTGTATAGGCTTTATAGTATTCTCTGTATTTCGCAGCTGAAAATTGTCATATTTAATTTTAAATTTAATAAAATAATCTCTTAAATGTGCTCTGAGAATTTCAAGGCAAAGTAGCAAAAGTTAATGTTGTTAAAAACTATTTTCTTGAGACTGAAGGAAGAAAACATTCCTGATTTGGACTATGTATAAAATCATGCATATAAATTCAGTTTGAAGTTTGCTGCAGCAAAAGCAGTAAGAAAAAAATTCACAGCACCATACAAAAATAAATGAACTGACATGCTGTAGAAGAATCCTTCTTCTCCTCTCTGTTGCCATGTTATGATTTGAAACTCTGTTTAACTCCTCTGGAAGTATTTACTTCTGCATTTGGGGTATTCTGGTGAAAGCCAAAACTATAAACTTGAAATGGAAATGATTTAATGTTTCAGGAAAATTACAACAAAAAAATGAAATTGTTTTCACAGTGCTTTCTGTAAAGAAACAGAATTAAGAGGAAAAAGCCAAGCAAGCTGCAGGGATTAAAGAAGATATTTTATAAATTTTAAAGCAGCTGTTCAGCCATATGTGCCTACCTTTTCATTTTTTCTCAGTTAGCATTCTTGCTCTGGATCTCTACCAATCTGGCTTGTTTTTAATCCAGCAGTGTCATTGCCTGAATAACCAATACCCTCCCAATCTTCACAGTGGTATCAGCAGTAAGGAGGCTTTGCTGTGGTAGGCTAAAACACAGAAATTCGTCCTTTTCTTTAATTTATTTTAAATCCTGCAGATTTCAGTATGCTGCGGTATTTCAGGATCATGAATTCCTTGTGCAACTTGGCCATGAACCTCACAGCCTATGGCCATATAACAATACGGCCACACATCTGCCTAATAGCCCAGACTACTATGCCCTCCATTCAGTAAAGAATAGAAACATGTGATTAACTTCTATCATATGTTTATAACTTTGCTGAAGAGGAGCAATACAAAATAAATGTTTACCTGCTTTGTAGATCTGAGACTTGCAACAGTACCCGTACAGGTTTAAATAAGATGATCCTACAAATATAGGCACAAGCCTTATCAAAGACAGAACTATGAATAAAATAACCTGAAATGAGACCCAAATATTCCTAAATGCTCATGAAATCCCCATTCAACTCTCAATATCACCTTTTAGAAAAGCTTTCCATGTGCTATCATTTTGCGGAAACTGTCTTAGAAGCTGTTAATTTATGTGGTATGCTGTCAGGTGTGTGTTTTGTTATGTCAGGAAGTTATTTCTTATATACTAATTTAATTTCTTTTATACTAAACTTTGGAAAGACTGTTCATGCTTTTGTCCTTCTGGGTCCTTATTAATGGAAAAATGTGACAAATAGTAGAACTGTAGCAAGGATAGCATATTTACAAAAGGAAAATGAATCTCTGTACATTCAACAATGGATCATATTGAAACTGTTCTTAGCCTTGCATACTTTACATTCAATGGTCAATCTTTGAACAAACTACTGTCTGAGCTATAGGCTCCCCAACTCATTCATCACAAAATAACTCTATCTTCTTCATTTCAAGAAAATTACAGAAAATAAAACTGCAATAAAACCAAAAGCTGGAAACAGAGATGACACCCATGACAACATTAAAAACAGAATACTGAAGGTGTGCAGCCATCTATTCAGCTTACAATTAATGCAACTCAAGATATGTATCTCCTTTTTTCTAATGCAATATACATGAGGTAACCCATAAGAAGTAGCACAAGTTTTTGCAGTCATAGGACACAAATAATAGAGATCAGTTTAAAATAGGGATGGGAGAACTAGCCAGAGAAAAATCAGGAATATATTAAATATTTTTTTATGAAGCTGAATGATGAGCCACATCAGAGTGTAACTCTTGATTCAAATACAGTGGCAGCAGAAAACACAAATTCCATACCTGTGTACATGGCTCTTCTCTCCACAATGAATTAATCAAAAACTTATGATTCAGACACTGAAGTGACTGGAACCAGATCATGTTCTAACTTTGCAGTTCAATGTCACCTTTAATGAACTTTACTTCACACAAAGTAATTCATTTGAAAAAGTTACTTTTCTTCTTATTTTTGAACTTCACTGCATTCTGCATATCCTGATTCCAGCCTTGCCAGAAACATTAATGCCAAAATATTATGCCAGATCTTGAGAGTTTTTCAGCCAAGTTTCATCCTCAGGAGGATCATGTTATTTACTGAATTTCACTTAATCATTCATATTTTGAAATACTGAAACAGTCTCACAGTTGAATTTAGCCATTCTTAAATTGAATTTATTAAAATACTTCAAAAGCTTCTCAGAAAACAAAATGCATGCAAAGATATTCTCTCCTTTATGGTCATATGTTCTTTTATGGAGTATGAGAGATCTAGTGTTGTTGTTTGTGTGTGCAACCAAGGGATGTTAATCAGAAGGGCATGCAGAATATCTGTCCCAAACATCTACAATCCAGCACCCACAAAACACCTCTAAAGAGCCTGTAACAGGCTTAAGACTCATAGCAAATGAATATAATTCCACTTTAATATACCACAAAAAGGTGATTGCAGAAATCAAAAGCACAGAGGGAATAGTGTGAAATCTGGTGTTATTCACAAGATATCAGCCATTTGACCTGTGACGCTTTCATCTAGACCTTAGCAATATGCTGGGCTAGTAAATACAACTAGTCAGTATTGCCTTTGAAAAGTTCTAGTAGTCCAATAAACACATTGTGCATGAAAACAAAATTTAAAATATGGTTGTTAGCTTTATCTCAGGAAAAAAGAAACTGTTGTTTTGATGGCAGTCCTTGAAGGCTTGTTACTTAAACGGAGTTCCTTCCTCTACTTCGTTACAGAGTTCTATCTCTACTGAAACAATCTCAAGAGTGATTGTCAAACAGCAGAAAATAGTTGTGTAGTGAAGAAAGAAAGGCTCATGTAATACAGTTAAGAATGGGTTTTGCCCTCTTCCCCCTCCCATTTTCTTTCCATCACACTGAGCACTGAATATGTATTTGCACATCTTGGGAACCACACAGAATAAAATAATATTTATTTATATATATGGCCTTTCATATTCAAGGCGTCTTGAAGCACTTTGTGGAGCAATGTCTTAGATAATGGAGTAACTGTGTTGGCAAACTTAATGTCATTATACAGGCAGCAATACTTCATACATAGCCCAGATATCAGAACTGTGAGAAAAAGTAGAAATGTTGGCCAAAATATGGGGCACACACCTAAAAAAAAAGAGATAAGGAAATGAAAAAAGACGCCTACCTTTTACCCAAAGGATGGCTAGATACAGCATCATTTGATAGCTCACACTTAGTATCATAATTACTTGTATAATGGAGTTTTCCTGTGCTGTTTAATGTCATATATCATTCTTTTTCAAAAAGTGTTGCATGTCTTTGTTACAATCTGCATGATCACAAGTGGTTAGCAAATGACAACAGAATCGTAAGTGTACTGTTTTTCAAACTGCATACAAATAATTTCACCTTTGGAGTCTAATTATTCTAGAATAATTAGACTAACATTCTGATCACTCTGATAAGAATTTGCACAAGTAGACTCAGCCAAGGCAATGGGATGGTTGACATTAGTACTGCTTATCCGTAAGGATAAATATTCCTGTTGTTGCAAATAAATACTAAAACCTGACCAAGTCAGGAAAAAACATCTTTGCTAGAAGGCTGGCCAACATGGTAAGGAGAGCATTACATTAGGAATGATGTCTGTAGGCTGTTGACAACCCATAATCAAATGAGGAATTGGTGGACTTCTTCAAGAAGAGGGTGCAGGGTGATATAGATACAGAAGACCTTGTAGTCAGCACAACAGGGCTGAAGGAAGCACATAACGAAATGCTGACAGGGCAGTGTTATGGGGAACTTCTGGGGAATCAGCATGACTGCTGCACCTCTGAGGTGCCTGTAAGCTAACATAAGAATCACAGAGAGCAACCAGGAGGAATTAGAGGTTTGCGTGCAAATGCAGAACTATGATCCCTTTGGGAGCACAGAGACGTGCTGGGATGATGAGTCATCTGAGAGTTTACTGGTCGGGATTAGGGGGCAGGCCAATGCAGGCAATGCTGGTGTGAAAATCTTGTACAGATCACATGATCAAGAAAAAGAAGAAAATGAGGCCTTCCTCATACAACCACAAGAAGCCCCTCAGCAATGTGCAGATCAGAGGCATCTTGGGTTGAATGGGCTATGAGATAGTGAAGTTCAGGATTGTGAAAGAAGGAGGGCAAGGCAAAACAGAGGATCACAACCCTGGACTTCAGGAGGTCAAACTTTGCTCTGTTCAGGAACCTGATAGGAAGAATCCTGTGTGATATAGCCATGGAGCGAATAGAGGTTCAGGAGAGCTGGTTGATTTTAAAGGATCACCTCTTGCAAGTTCAAGAAAGGTCCATTCTAGTGCTCAGGAAGACAAGCAGATGCGTATAAATATGTGGCAGTGTAGGGGGGAGTAAAGAAGATGGAGCTATAGTCTTCTCTGTAGTATCCAGTGACAAGCCAAGAGTCACTGGGCACAAACTGAACTACAGTAAATTCCATTTGAACAGAAGAAAAAACTTTACTGTGAGCATGACTGGACACTGGAAGAGGTTGCCTGGGGAGGCTGTAGACTCTCAGTCTCTGGAGATACTCAAAACTCGATTGAACACAGTCCGGAGCAAACTACTCCAGCTGACTGTGCTTTGAGCAGTGGGGTTGGACTAGATCTCCAGAGGTGCCTTCCAACTTCAGCCATTCTATGATATGGTAATACCTTAAAAATTAAAAGGGAATAAATTTAGAAGAGGACGTATGTGAATACTTCAATGGCACATCACTGAGACACACAGAATAGTTTAATATATATGCCCACGCAAACACTCACTTTAGAATAAAAACCAAGTCCAAAGGTTTAAACTCACTTCCCACAGTACAAAGTAGTGGCCAAGGGCTGGGTCAGTCATTCTTAAACCCATGGAAGGTGACTGAGAAGAGAATAGCTTGATTCCTCTCACAGGAATGAGCAGATAATTGTTTCACTTCTCCCTGAAAAACAAAAGGTAGGACCTATGTTACACTTTCACAAATTTCATCAGTTTTAAAGCTCTGTTTACGTCTTTTCTAATCCCGCATATCTGAGACAGTGCAGTGATGATTCACAAAACAGAACCCCAGCTCCAGTCACAGAGATTCACCATTTAAAGACAGACGTTCCCTGGGGTCTGTGATGAATTTCTACAGGATGAAAAGGGGTTTAATGTATATCTGCCGTATTAGTCCCTTTGCTCCTCTAAGCTTGTAAGTCACCCATTCCAAGGGGGCTGTAACAAATGAAGTGCACCCTCCAAAGTCTCATGTACAGAGTGCCTAATCCCTACTTCTTGCTTTCCACAGAGAAAACACAGAAAACCTACGTGGACCCTCCACATACAGATCAGTGGGGCACTGCTGCCCTGCCCACAAATGAGAAAAGATCAAATGAAGAGTAATTCATATTTATAAGGAATCAATTCCAGCAAGAAATTGAACCAAGAAGCTTTGGGCTCAAAGTAGTGTGGCTTCCTGCTGAGATAAGAAGAAACAACTTTGTCTGTCTCTAACCAACTAACTAGGTGTCACGTGTGATGTTCTTGCTTTAATGCCTGCCTTACACATGGTGCCTGATAACTCCGTGGATAAGGGGGTAGAAATACATGTCACAATACACTACCAGCTTGTGAGAGGGATATGCATAAATGAATGGATGTGAACGGCTCTTCTAGGCCAACAGGCTTTCTGTCATTTCTTCATTATGTCTGAGAGTAATCTTCAAACATGTCAGCCTTCCCTTGAAAAATATATTCGCAAAAGAAGAGTGTAAAAGATTCTGTGTCTTTAAGAGGGCTTGACTTTAAGAGCAGTTTATGCTACTTGGGAAAGAGTAAATAAATCAAGTACTGATTATAAAACGAATGCTCTATTATAGAGCCCAGAGGGGGATGGTGCAAAATGCAATGATTTGTGCATTGGCAAAAAGATCTTATCTGCAGTTTGTCACTTGTTCCTCGTATAGTCATAGGATCAGTAATATGGGAAAATGCTACTTACCTAGTGTCTTTTTAGTCAATAACTCCCGGTTGTCGAAGTCCAAGCTGCTAAGAGTACTTTTTCTTAGGAGAGTTGGGTCTACTTTTGTGATAGAGCGTCAGCAGTGTGTGGTTAGGTTGTCAGGATATGAGTGACTATATCTGAAAGAGCTCTTGATTACTTAGAATTGAAAAAAAACAAACAAACAAACCAACCAACTCCCCACACACAGCAACCCAAAAAACCCAAATCAAACAAACCAAACCTCTTCCATCATGGGAGACTTTGGACTAGGTTGTTGTTGACATGATACTGAGGGCACATCTATGTTGTAATTGTATGAAGTCAAATTACATACTGCAGTTCGCACAGATGTGCCTGTGCAAAACAACTAGTCCAGTCACTGACAATAGTCTTCCTCTAGGTGTGGGCTAGAAAACCCATTCAAGATCATGTTACCATTTAGCCATATGCCATTTTGCTCTCTACTCTTACCACGCTTTAAAAAAAATAATCAGAATAAGAGCCTTAGCCATCCCTACATGAAGAGCAGACAGACGTTATTCAACTTCAGGCTTTACCTTATCAATTCTCAGCACAAAAAGTTTTAAGGTACACATGAATAGGATTATTACACTATCATAATACTGAACAAAATCAGTGCCTGCCTTGGGGCTCATCAAAGTATTGTACAGGAGAGACTTCAAAGAGTGAGAGGGTAATTTTGACACTTCCGCGATGATAACTTCTTAAGAAGGGTTGCTGAACCTCTGTGATGCTGTTGAGAATATTCCAACATCCACAATATGGGCTTGTGAGTGGGAAAAATGGAGAGAAGGAAAGGAAAGGAAAGGAAAGGAAAGGAAAGGAAAGGAAAGGAAAGGAAAGGAAAGGAAAGGAAAGGAAAGGAAAGGAAAGGAAAGGAAAGGAAAGGAAA
>Ga0065711_1006756_pt1 | contig 17974 bp, 9 predicted proteins | sample Hoacrofraction12_FD_59098 | JGI IMG/M metagenome (GOLD analysis project Ga0065711, IMG submission 59098) | Hoatzin crop microbial communities from Cojedes, Venezuela - Epithelial fraction 12 v2 (version 2) | ecosystem: Host-associated > Birds > Digestive system > Esophagus > Crop | place...
CGCTGCGCCGCTCCCCCCCCACCGGAACCCAGCGTGACGTCACATGGTATGGAATACCCGGCTCTGTTTGGCCAGGTGGGGTCAGCCCCCACCCACCCGGCTGTGCCCCTTCCTGGAGTCCGGTGAAAATTAACCCTGTCCTGGCCAAACCCAGGACACTGGAATACTATTTTTACTCATTAATTATGTCCCAATATAGCTAATGTTGAATACCAGTCTAGGACTTGGTCCCCTGAAAAGAATGAGGAACTCAGCTCCTTCATTAGTGTAAAACAGCAAGGTTTGTTAATTCAAATACGGTAAAATTAACTTTGTAAATGTGGATTGTACTGCGTCTGGGTCAACTCTTCATTTAGATCTTGTCCAAAATATTTGTGTTAACCTTATTTTCCTTATTCTCGTATCTGTTCCAATTTCCAAGTTTTCTTCATCTTAAATTTCTACAAAGGTCAGACTGTACTTGCTATACTGCAAAATATATGTTACAAAAAAAAACCCCTCAGATAGCAAATACCAGAAGTTTCCCAGCAAAATGCACTGATATTTCTGGTGACATATAATCTCTTAATGAACTCCCGTGCAAAATATGCAAGGTGTGTCAGAAAATCAGTGTCTAACTCGCATTAAGATTCCCTGATTGAGAATCCCATCTTCAGAAGTTATATCTATGTCTCAGAAGAAAAAGCAGTAAACATAACATTAACCACAAAAATCAGAGGACAATAGCTTAAAGTAGTGAACTTACATATTTACCCTGACAACCAAATGGGATATTTGTACTGTCACCAATAGTAACAAACTGCAAAAATGTCTCACCAAAAAGTAGGTAAAAATAAGAAAAGATGCTCTTAAGTAATGTTTAAAAATAAACCTGTCTGAGCCAAATACCAGGAGAGATGCTCCAAAACAATCAAGCCAAGACCCAACTCAGACACAATGCTCTACTAATCACTGCTACCTACATTTACTTGTCTCAACAGTGTCTCTGGTTTCTTCGGAGAATTGTTGCAAGGCACTATATAACAGCTCAACCTGACTATTGCCTAACCTAGATTTTTCTTTTTTTGAAATTAATAAAAATTAATGACAAAATACCCATGGATTTAGACAGACAAGGTGTGGCTATTTAGCTGTTAGCTGATGCAAGATCATAATTAGTTCTTCCTTCAAAGGAAGGGGAATTCATAAAGCAGTTACCCAAAGTGCTCAGTCTTTTGTGGGGTGAGTTTTCCAAGGAGGCGGCTCATGCCCACTTCTTGACTGGGGAGGGCTTCCTACTTTCCATGTCTGTTCTGTCTTCAGATATGTGCAACCCAGTTCCCAATGTCTGTGTGTCTGTTTTGCCACTCTGTAGAAAAATACCAGGAAATGTTGATACTGATACTAAAAATCTATTAGAAAACAAATTTAACTTCCTGTCTTTAAAAGGTCACTAAATGTAGTGTTTATTACATGTAATCTCTCCAGTGCAAAAAAAAATTAACTCCAAAATTCAAGTCCCTCGGTATTAATTGACAATTGAGTTTACTGTAACTAATTGCACAATTGTAGTCTTTACAGATCACTTATAAGCAAAAGAAAAAAACTAAATTACAGACATTTTTCAGATCAAGAATTTTCCTCATTGCTGTTCCTTTAATAGTTACATATATCTGACGTGGCAGGTGAGTTCTTAAAAAGTATGTCTCAGAATTAGTTTTTCACATTTTTTTAAGATGTCTCCACACTTGAAATGCCATATCCCAGATATTTTGCCTGAATTATGAACAAAATAAAAGAGAACAGATGCAGGCATTTATTATAACTACAGTGTGACAAGTTAAAAACATGTGACAACTGGTGGTGACAATCAATACCTTAAAATATGATCATACTGTATTTTAACTCAGCGCTAACATGAGAAATTCACTATGTGTGAAAACTAAAAGGAGTTTCAAAACCATATTTGATTCTTTTAACATTAAAATGAAGTTTAAAATTGCTTGAAGTACTTGTGTGATCTTAAAGCTGCAACTGGCAACAATTATTTAAAATAAGTAAATAAAAATTGCAAGAGAGCAGAGGATGGCAAAACATTTTCACAAAGCACTACTTAAAGCTTTGAAGGTTCTAGAGCAGAAGAAAGTTGTACTGAAAATGGTTAAGAGAAATACGCCTAAGATAAATAAAAAATAAGGCAAGAGAAATATGCCTAGGGTAAATACATTAAATCAGCTTAGTTTTATGGTAAAGATTTAAAAGCAAAATCAGCAACAAATAGAAGAGCTTACATTGGAAAAAGGTACAGAGCAAAATAAATCACACACTTCGGAGCAAAAGAGCTGCTAGAAAACACAGTAAAAAACAGAAATACTTTTAAAGTAACAAATGTTAAACTGCTTGTTTTTAATTTAATGTTGAAACAATAACACAATTTACAAAAAGATAACATCTTTTTGCAGTCACTCATTTTTATGCCAATTCGTGTCTTAATCATCCCTTTGAAGTAATATTTTCACCCTCTGCTTAAAAAGAAGTGCTACTAGATTTCTAATAATCCATCCCTAAAACATTTTTATTTTTGAAGTAGAGAAACTGGAAATGAATACGACATCATGTCTACAAGCTACGAGTGCATGATAGAACTGTAACTTTAATTGCTATTTTCTGCGCTATTTTTTAAAGCATTCTGATGTTCTTATGTATTTATTTTGGTTTATGTTATATAATCACCATACATCAAGGAGAGGTTTTTACTGAACAGAATGAAATGATTCTCTTATCTGTTTGTTTAACGTTTTTTTTTCCTTAGTGGCCTTAAGCTATTTTTGTAATACAAAATATTTGTACAAGTAGACCAAAGTATTCCTACTGTCAGGTATTATCATGTATTTGTCAAAAAGAAACTGACTATTTTGTCAGTTAACCTTTCAGTTACATTTGTCAGTGATTTTTCTGACACTACTCAAAATTTCTTCTAGTTTCACTCATCCAAAATTTTATCACATTTTGTATTCATTACATTCCAGATCTTGTAAAATATGTTGAATGACATCAAATATAAATATTGGGTCATCTTTCATCATCCTTATGAGATAATAAAAAAAGACAACCTTTTTTTTTTTAATTACTTCACTTTGTGTATCGTAGTAGTTTCTTAGCTCTTAAACACACATTGCCTCTTATTTAAAAATACAGGCCTGATCTCACACCTACATAATTTAGTGCCTATTGATGCCAAAGTGACATATTCACAAAGCAGAACATTTAAAACAGCCTCTGAACGATAAGAAGCTAAGTTTTCATAATAGCCTTTTGAGAAGCATTTTGCCAGAGAGTTTTTCAACCGTATGAATTACCTTTAATGACTTTGAATATACCAATTAGCTTTTCTGTTTATAGAATCACAATATTGTAGTGTGTTGGGGGTACTTTTTCACTTTTAGATAAGAATATTGATTTATTCGTATAAAATTGTTCTAGATCACTTTCAACCTATTTTCTTTTACTGGTAGGTAATTTTATGCATTGTTTAAGGATAAATAGCCTGAAATTACCCAAGAACCAAGCATGGCAATTAGTTGGAAATGTTCATTATACAGCCATTTTCTTTAGATCTGAGTGAAGTCTTTTATTCTGATATAAAGTTTTGAAAAGTCTGGTTGGAAGTGTGGCTGCTTTGCATGGACAAGGCTTAGCTGTGTGAGCTCTGTGGTGTGTGGTAGTGGTAATATACTCATCTGGGTGCAAAGAAGGCATTTTCATAGTATTGAGTACGAGCTTTACAGTCTGTATTTACTTTTACATAAGAGCAAACATTTTGCTTAGGTGTTTCACATGTTTTAAACACATCTTGTTTACTGTCATACAGTCAGATAGACAATTACTGATCCAGACCAAGGACACACTTTGCTAGCCAATTTAGCAGCCAGCTGCCACTGACAGAAAAAGAGTCATCCAAAAATCTACAGAAAGATATTTTGGAAAAAAGAAAACTTGGTTTACTATTTTGACAGCAGGCTCTGAAGCCTGATGCTGTCAGAGCACAGAGAGTGCTACAATTGTGTGGCCAGAGATGAGAAGTGAATAGCTGGATCACTCCTTCTGGCAGCTGTTAGCCACTAGCTTAGCTGTGGCATCAAACATCACCATAAATTAATTCCAATAATGAATCATTTTCCCTTTCAGATTGATTTTCTATCACTTCCATCTGGAAAACCTTTTATTTTATGAAAAACAGGTGTTAAATGCTACCAAATTCAATCATACTTGTACTGTTACACTCACTATGAAATGGAATAAGCACCTATACAGGATGCAAGGAGGTGGAGATTTAAATTCAGTCATAAATGTATGTGAACAGAACACATCTTGCATTCATGTCTGCAGCTCATCTTTGCAAAACATCAAACTCTTTCAAATGTGCCAAAGTCAAATTATTTTTTTCACTCATATAGAAAGCTCTTTTAAAATAAAGTTATTTTTGAAAAATGCAAGCAGTTCTTAAGTATTTATCGCTACATACAGTCACATTCAGGAGTTCCAACTTTTTCCGTGATTATCTGACTCCTGATATTGACTACTGCTTCAGTGCTGCCTTGCTCCACTTACGGATGACAGCTGTCTAAGGATTGTTTAGACTGAAGGCATTGGACTAGACTTGTCCATTGTTCTGATACTGTACCTTGGAAGAAAAAATATACATTGCTTTCTTACTGAAATTATGAACTAAATAGTTCATTGACATTGCAACCTCATTTGTGGTATTTGATTACAGACTCTTATGCCTCATATCTCCTCCAAAACTTATATTCCATAACAGAGAAACGATATAAAAATGAGCCCAAAAAAAGAGTTGAGGGATTAAATGACAGCAAGCGTTTGTGTTAAAACTACTAAAAGTTTAGACAAATTATGCTAAATTCTTTTTTCTATTGACATAGTCTGATTAAATGATTACTTGTTTTCCTGTAAAAATGATTTTTTTTCATTCGTTGAGCTGATAGCCGACTGCTGCAGCTCCCACTTGTGCAGCTTATATTTACTTCCAAAGAATTTTAGGTTCTTCTTTCTTTGATGAGATCAGATTTCAGTTAGCAGACATTGTTGAGCTTATGACTCTTGAATATGTTGTCCCAAAGAATTTCTTTGAATACGCTTTGTTATGTTCTTATTTATTTTATATTCTTTGCTTTATTTGGATATCTTTGTAAACTAAGTTACAACAAATATACACTACAATAGATAATTAAAAGGAAATACTGTAGAATATATTAAAGAATGCTTTTTTTCTAGCTTATATCAAATGTCTGCATCTAAGTGTTATATTCCATTAAAAAACCAAAATGTACCGTTGTCCTGGGTTCAGCTGGGGTAGGGTTAATTTTCACAGGAAGCCGGTTGGGATGACAAAAGGGATATTTGATACCATATGATGTCATGCCTGGTATTTAAGTGGGTCAGCTGGCTAGAGCAGGTTGATTTGCTACTTGGAAGCAAGCTGAGCATCAGGTAGTGCGAAAATTTCATTCTGTGTATTGTTTCTATCAGTATTCTTGTTACTTTCTTCTCCCTTCACTGTTTGGTTAAATGGGTTCTGCCCCAATCCACTACTTTTGTCTTTTCCTTCTGATTTTTCTCCCCATCCCAGGGAGAGGGGAGGAGTGAAAGAGCAACCGCGTGGTTCTTTGTTGCCAACTGGGGCTAAACCAAGACAACTGGCAATGTGGCTGAATGACATTGCTAGAAAAAAAAAAGAATATTTCAAAAGAAAGGAAAAAAAACCTTACAGATATTACTCAGTGAAACTTAGTGAATTACAACTATATTTGCAATATATCCCATGGTTTTGATTACTTGTAATTTGCAAATTAAACATAACAGCAAAGTTGTGAAATAGAAAACTAATATACATTGTTATCTCAGCTCTGATTGTAATTTGGCATAAAAATAGACTAAAAACGGATTGGTCTGTAATAAAAAGACATAGCTACATACCATGTTCACTTCACGGTCTCTTCTCCAATGTAAGTCTTGTTTGTCAGTTCCATAGAATTACGGTGTACTATAGGATGTAGTTACCATCATAAAGACGACAGATATTGTGATGGTGAGGAACCTATGCACTTAGAAAGAAAAAGCATGGGAATGCCAGGAATTTTGCACGTGAAGTGGTATCTCTAATTAGACATACAGAAAGGCAGAAAACTGCTGCATACAAGCACAAAGTCCAAGCTATGGGAGATGTTTGATACTGATGTGTGAGAACTATTAGCAAATTCCGTAAGAGCCACCTTTCTGGCACCAGTTTACAAAAGAGGAACTGCTCTTGCTGTGATGTACCCATTTGCACAAGCATAACCACCAATTATACACAGTCATTTAGATCTGCAAGACAGTGCTCTAGCATCTAAAAAATTTGCTTTAAGGACACATTTAGCACTTGTTCTTAGAAAGTCCCCAAGAAACACGATGTTATTTTCAGTATATTTTCAAACACTGGTACAAAGTTTGTTGATTTTCATGTTCCATGTAGCATAGAATGAAGGATATTTCTCAAAAGAGACTTGCCTCTCTAATAGTTGAGCTGTTATCTGTCATAACAATGCTGAAATACAAGTCTGGATATGACACAATTTTCTCCTCCAGCACTGCACAAAAACCGCTCAAGGTTCATACATACCCATCTGCAGTTATTTCAGACCAGATGCCCAGATTCTTCTTGAGTATATTGCTATAGCTTTTCCCCACATGCAGTCACTTTAAAGTTCATTACACGAAGTGAATTGAAGCAGTAGTAGTGACTATATCAAAATTTTAGCAAAGCCACTGAAATGCAAAATGCATTTCCACTGCCCCGACATTGTCTGTTGCCTGAGAATAGAATTAAACTCCAAGAAAGAACTGGAGAAGAGATGGAGTTAATCCTCAGTTATCTTCTTATAAAAACTGTTAGGGGAACTCATTTTCCAAAACATCCATATGATAAGTGTGTGAAAGAACATTTTAAATTTCTAAAATCTTACAGGTTATAGCATTCTATGGCTGATACATTGTACTTAGCAGTAATTATTCTGGACTGTGAATTAGTTTGCATGATGAACTCAGTCAAGAAAGTGCATTACTTTTACAGAACTTAAAAAAAAAAAGCAGACCATATTTATAGTGTGTATTCTGCCAACCAGGTACTTTGAAAACAGGTTCGATTTTAAAAGGGATAACTAATTCAACATAATTTTACAACTTAAAAAATAGCAACAAAAATGGTTGGCAAAAAATCTAATCCAATTTTTTATTGCATAAAGAGTTGAATGGTGAGAAGAATTAATCTATCGATTTTTATTTTCATAAATAATGGTGTTGAAGGTGACAATGAAAGATTATGTCCAGTTGTGCCTGCCCAGATTTCAAAATAGACATTGAAAACACGAAAAACTGTCACACAAATGACAAATGAAAAAAATGCCTTACACATATTAGAAAACTCAGTCTCATATATTTATCTGAAAGAAAATAGTGATGACAACATTGAAAGACTGGTGATTGGTCATAAATACTTGCTGAGGGGAAATTATAGATAACAATGAGCTTTTTACGCTAACGAAGACTCATGCCAAGAAGCTGTGGTTGGATATTAGGGTTAGGCACATTTAAATAAGGATTTTGGCACATATAATTGGTGGCGAGGTAGTTATGCATCAGAACAAAATACTAAGCAAAATTACAAATTATCCCTGTCATGATGATTTCTAATCAAGTCTAAAAGCCTTTCTAGAAAACCTGGGTTTGCTGTGTATAAGTTATTGAACGTAATATTTGGGTAATAACCTAAAAACAGATGGTTTTATCATGCAGGCTGTCACATTAAATCATCTAATAAATCTATATAGCCTTCATTTTTATGAATTCAAAACAAAAAGAACAAAAGGACCAAGAAATGCTGTATCAAAGAATGCTGTCATTGACACCAATAAAGCAGTACTATCTGTTTACATTATTATTAAAGTTATTTCTTTGGCTACCTGCTTTCCCTATCAAAGACAAGCAAAAGTCCTGTTGCAAAGAAAAAGCAGCCTTAAAGGCAAAGAACATGGAGGCAGCACTTGAATTTCTCATGTAGTATTTTGTTGTTGGGTCTTTTTTTTTATTTTGTAGTCAGATTTTGTAAAGCAATAGAGATTTCTAAAATGAATATACTAAATCACCAAAGGAAGTGAAACAGCTGAAAAGAAGGTCAGGTTAGGCCCAGACTGAAGCTAAAAAGCAGCTACGGGCAAGTCTTGTATACTTAAGGGGGATAAATGGTGGTGAAAGCAATAGGTTAAGATACTCTGAGCTCCATGTTTCTTCATGGATGGACAGGAAAGGCTTAGATATGTGCCTGTTTACATGGTTACACTACATGCTTATGTGCTACCTTGTAAACAGTTTAGTATTGCCTTTACGTTTAATCTCTGCCTAAGTAACACCGGGAATCTACAGTACCTCCTTTGACAAGCCTGCTTCAGTTGTGAATACTGCAAAATAGTTAATGACCCCACATATGATAGCCATAGTTATCAAATGTGGCAATTAATAACAATAACAAGATTCACTTGAACTAGGAAAAAGATTAGAGGAAAATTAGAAAATGTGGCTGAGATGAGGAGGCTTTTTACATTAGGCAAAGACACAAAGAAAGTATGATTTCATAAATATCTAGATATCAGACCAAAGAAAAGAAACAGAATGAGGAATAAAGTAAATAAACATTTAAAATGCCGTGTAAGGTAGTACACTGTATACATTTTATATATTATTTCTAATAGGAAATTAGGAAATAATATTTTATAAAGTACTAAGTTCCTTCTGAAATTTGTTCAAAAACCAAAGAAAAAAGGAAAAAAAAACCCTCACAGGCAGATGTTTTAATTATTCTGTAAAGGCATTTACTTAGTTGCTTTCAACATAGTTAGTAAAAGACAATGTCCCACATTACGAACTCCAGTAAAATCATATCACATTTTGGATTTTTTTTTTTGTATTATGTCCTGCATTGTTCAGCTAAAAACAAAGTGCAACTGTTGAGTTATAGTTCCTAGTTTAAATTTATCTTCTTTTGATTTGGGCAAGATGGTAGTACAAACTTATGCAAGAAAAAAAGATTAAAACTATAACTACTATCTCCCTAGGTCTGTATTACATCTGAAATCATATTCTAGAGTAACTTGCTCAAACAGGTTTAATCCATCTCTATGTGGCTGTTTCAGGTAGGCTATGTATTTTTCACAGACTAAAATAACTGATGTTCTTGTGAAAACTTCTGCCTTCTAAATCAGTATTTCTCTTTCTGCGTTCTAACACTATTTAAAAAATCATAGATTGTTCATATTACTTCTAATAAAGGAGATAAACCAGCTAACTAAAGAAGTATACTTCAGACTTCTATTAGAAGTATGACTGTTACAGTCTCCTCTGACATCATGTATCATAACTCTCCTAAAACCCTGGATGATTTACATTGAGTTTCTAGCACTAAACTTGCTGTTGGCTTCATTTCGAATTCTATATCTTTTGCCAGTCACCACAATTTATTGATCATTTAGATCTTCTTGTTTTTATGGGAGCAGGGGAGGAAGGTTAAAGACACATGGAGCTCTATTCTTTCAGGTATTAGGTTAGGTACCAAGCCTGAATTCTGAAAGCTCATAAGCATACTCTTGAATCCACTCCTATGCAGAACATTAAGCAAATGCTTCAAGAGTTGTTCAAAACCGGGATGCTTTCACTTATCAATGCCTACCCCATTTATTGTACAGGGAAGGGTGTTACATACACAGGGAAAATCTTAGTGATATCATATTGACTTAAAAATACGGTAAGTCTGGAAAGAAGCCTCCCAGCGCTCTGCAATCAGCAAACGGTAGAAGATTAAGAACTTCTAAAGTGTAAAGAATCCAAAATCAGATATTGTTCACTGTAGTTATCAGAAAGGTCCTGTGCTACTAAATCACTTATTTGAATGTGTATAAGCAGATAAATGGGGGACATGGGAAGTGTATTTATTGGAATTGTATACATTGAGATGTAACTGAATTCTTCTAGTTCAAGGACTTGCAAAAGCCGTCATCAAGGCCCTTCTTTCTTAACCTTTCTGTTCTGCCAAAAGTCAAAGTGAATTTCAGTAAGACTAATTAAGGCTAAAGTCAGAAACTCTCTGAATGCCCAGGACAGAAGATACAATTCTGCTCACACTACTGTTTTTTCAAATTAGAATTAAAATACTAGTTTTCTCTGCTCACTGTTCCTGGGAGTTGACTATCAGAATACCCCACCAGGGCCACACTGAAGGAAAGGAGTCGGTTTTCAGAAGCTGTCTACTGTGGACATCTTACAAAGTAACCGACTGCATTACGGTTATGAAACTGTAGATAAAGTAATCTGTTTTGCAACCAGCAGAAAAGCACTTGTCACTTTTTCTTCCAATAAAGAATAGAAAGCTACTAATACAGTCTGAACTTCAGTTTTACTATGTCATTCTATTAGGCACTGTGCTTTAACAGTATAGTATATATAGCAAGAAGGTATATACAGTTTCAGAAATATATTTAATTTAAAATGTAATATTGCTTTCAGTAGGCTAAATAATTTAGAATCTGCTTACAATCCGGTAAAGCTACTTGAAAAATGTATTTTTAAATAATTATCAAGATCTAGACTCGTTGGTACTCTGAGCCTTTTCAGAGCTTTGGAGAAAGATATATGACCTGTAACAATATAAAAAAATTGTTATAACGTTGTGGAGTTCATCTGCATCACATTTGTTTATCCCTAATCCTTACAGTACTAGCCAGAAACACTTGTTTTTCACTTCTTAATTAATCGATATTCCTTTACATCTTTATGTTAATTACCATACAATACTTTTTGCCCATTTTAGATTCCATCTATCTGTCTGGTCTTCTGTAATCTCTGGAAACATGGTGGTTCAAAATTACCCAGATGTTCTAGTAGCACTTTTGTTCCTTTAATCGAGTGCATGGGAGGATTTGTGCTTTGCTTATCCTGCAACGTGCAGTACTTATGAGGAAGAAAAATCTCTCATATGACTGTATAAACACTCAGTTCGGAAGAAATTTGACATACATGCTCAAATTCACCCTGTTCAGGACAGTATCCATTTACATACTATCTGATTTCAGTGCTTTCTGACTTGATAGATGCATAAGTGCTCTCCTGGGCAAAGATACTTGGCTGATCTGCTGTAAAATGAGCCAGATATGCTGTCCATATTCAAAGTTCATGATGTATTATCTGTCATCATTAATTTCCTGAGGGCCAGAGTTAGAACCAGGCCTTTTATGTGGTGCTATTCTTAAAAATCATGCTGTGCTATTTAAGAAAATTAAGAATAACATTAATCTTGATAGTGTATAAGAACTGAAAGACTGATTCCAGTTTTCAGTGTCTAAACTCATTGAATGCATGGGTGTAAATTTGTACAGCAGTATATTAGAAATGTCTGTGTAGGAATCCTGTTATTACTAACACCCACATATCTTGTAAACTAATAATGGGATTTGTGTTGAGTCTTCTGTACACTGTTCAGAAAATTTACCCTACATCCTCCACTTTACCCTTTAAAAATTTAATCAAGCATCTGTCATTTCATATCCTTCTCAAAACCCTTTATTTTGCTGCAAAAAGTCCAGATTATGCCACGATTATTAGGAGGAACACATTGCATTCCATATTAGTTTGCCTCTCTCAGTTAACATCTGAAAATAAAATGAATGCACTGTGTGTGCACGTATGTGTTTAAGGGGATGGGTGAAAAGGAGAGACATGAAAGACAGAAAGGAAAACTTTTTTCTGTGATTCCTTGAGTTTTTTCCATGTTTATGTATGAGCATCATCAGAACCTGGATTAAAATTTTTTTCTAGGGATCCAGTCCGGAAATACTTGATCATATGACTAATTATTATCCAGATGAGTAATCTAAGAGGTGACCTACTTGGATAGTCTTACCTCCCTTCCAAAATACTTTTCAGCTTTTTATGTGACAAACATGCCTGGATTCACATGGCTGCACAGCCTCCCATTCCTATCACACTGGATGTAGCCATGACAGGTCTAGCCACAAATCCTTTGAATGTAAATTTCCAGTGTTCTCAAAACAGAAGTCATGTAAGAAAGGGCTTCCACTTTCCTACAAAATATGCAGAGAGTGCAGGAAAAATTATCTACTGAAAACCATGATGATAATTTAGAAGTCAATGAGACTTAAGTAGAAGCAGCTGTATTACTATGGTGGGTGACATGATCCAGAGAGATGAATAAACACCTGCTACCCACCTCGCAGCATATTGTTAAACTTAATTAGTCAATGTTGAAAAGCACTTTAAAATCCACTGGAAAAAAAGGGGTATTATTAATTTTTATAGTAATTATCATAATTATCTCTATTATTGTTATGTGAGATTCACTGTGTGGGAAGGCATAAGATTGGAATGAGTGCTGTTGCTAGAAGACAAAAAATATTAAATTATTTTTAAAATTCTCTTAATTATCACCATGTCTACACCATCGGTTTCACTAATGTCTCATTTCAGTCTTTGGTCCCACTTCTCTGATACTCCACACTGCATGTGTGCTAGTCTGCGCCTGGGCTATCATTTGCAGATAGTTTTTAACTCCTTCTGAAAAGAAACCTTACCAAGGCCGAGGTTTGCTCATGTTATGCTTCAGGCAGACAATGTGTAGACGACTATTACAGGAAATGAATCCTACACTTTGGGATAGTTCTTCAAAAGCAGCACTGCCATTTGGTGCGATCACAGACACCCACACCCCTCTCTTGGTGACTCACCTTGCGTTCTTCGCACTGTGTTACAAAACCACAATTCTACTGCAGCCAGCACTCAATATTTCAGATCTTCTGGTTTACTGTAAAAGGGAGTAAAATATATCTTACCATCACAGAGGGGATCCCTGAAGCCAGAAGAGACCTGAACACTGGAGCCCATTTGTGTGGGGAAAGCGGAGGCCCCAGGAGCCTTACCTTTGGCAGGACCAAAACTCTGTTTCACAGGAGGTGTCCAGACTGGCTGATGCTACAGGGTAGGAACACGTTGCCAGCCATGTCAACTCAAACATCAAATCTCCCTGAAGACTAGCTTGTTAATGATGATTGCCAGCTAGAGGTCTAGTGCAGCCTGGCATACATGACCAGAGCAGGACCTTTGGGAAAATCACAAGCAAGCAGCTGTGGCAAATGCTCAGTTTTCCTTGCATCTGACTGAGGACAGAGAGCAAGGAGGAAAGGGGGCAGGAGATACTGATTGTGTTTGGGAGCAGACAAAGTATGACAGGGAGCAAGCTAAAACAAGCAGGGCACAGACTACACAGTGGAACAACAGTTTCTGTACCTGGCAGCCTCCCATCACCAGTTTACCTGACTCTACATCCAGAGAACAGGTCTGCATGACAAAAAGCTACATGACAGCTCAGATTTTTGCTGGCCAAGAACAGAAAGCGAAACTGATAAACCACAGCCATACACATTTATGACCATCAAGATCAGACAAACATTTACAAACTGTGCACAAACATAAGCTGCCAGGGATCCCCTTTGCATGGGTCAGAGAACAAGCACTGCTTTCATAGTGCGACTCTGTTCCTCAGGTGGGGAAAACAAAAGCATTCACTTTCACCAAATTTTGAAACAAACTACTGCAGCTGTTGAAGACAGCGCTTACCAGTTTTACAGAGTACCATTCTGGTAAAGAAGCAATCACAACCCTGTGATCTGCCATGCACGTCCTTCATTCTCTCCCTACTTTTTTACAGTCACAGAAGAAGAATCTCTGACTTGCTGGAATGGCAAAAAGCAGGATTTTGAAGGTCCCAAGTATCAAACATGGAGCCAGGGCAGCCAGTCATTCCATCCACCACTCTTCCATGGCAGTCTCTGACTTCTTGCTTGATATAATGGGAGACCTTGTATCTGGGGTATTTGATCTGTTTATAGGGGATGTCACATGGGAATATGAATCACATTGATGACCACAGCCTACAAAAACCCTGAAAGGCATTTGGAGAAACTGCTGATGAAGACTATCCATGGGCCAACGGTCTAGTGGCGCCTTTCAGACCTCTGTTATGATCTGACCTGTAGAGAAATGATTTCACAGTCGCCAGTAAAAGCAGTGGCTGACAAGTCCCAGAAGTTCAGCAGTGACCTTTTTTCAACTGGTATTGGGGCCTAAAAGAAGGATGTGTTCATTCTTGCTTGTGATGCTGATGCTTGCACAGAGCCTTAAATGTGATTCTTTGCATTTAAAAGGTGCGCACACAACCTCATTCCCCTTAGAAGTTATCATCATCAAAATATCTATGTTCCAGGGTCTTGCAAGCAGGATTTCCTCCCATTTTGTAAGGTCTCCAGAGCAGAGGAGGAAGCAGCACACCCAGCGATGTGATTAAGATGATACGCTGTCCACTTGAGCAACAGTAGGAGAAAAGAAGAAGGGAGTAACATGCAAACACACGACTCTAAACAAAACAGGTTTGGGAAGGGTACAGACATCTGTTATAGGTTCTGATAATAGAGAGTGGGAGGAATAAGAGAATGTCCAACACAGTGTGCATGTTATCCTACACAGGAGTGCCCCTAGTTAGCTGCAAAGGGTTGTGGAGTAGGTGCTGAGCCAACTAGGAATAAGCAGTGGAGGCGAGGCCAATCTGTCACAGGATTTGTTTGTCTTGCGCAGGGTGAATACAAGCTGTTTCATATCTATTGCTACAGCAAAGGAAAACTCTCTCGTATAAATCCCTGAATCCCCTTAAATATCACCATGTTTCTCCTTCTCTAATGTCTTCCTTCTCTAAGATTTTAACAGTATTTGATAATGTGAGCAAATAATAAAACTTTTCTAATTGGTTAGCAGATCACCATTACAAGAATTATACATATAATTTCCTAGAAATCAAAAATTATAGTATTTCAAAACAGACTCTATTCATTTTCTAAAAATGCCACAAAAATACCTCTTCTCCTCTGCACAATTCTGTATTTGTTACTGGGCCAGTTAACAAACAGCAATATATATGCACGATATTTACATATATAATGTGGGAGGATCTATCACAGATATATCACAGGAAATGTTATGTACCCACTGTACCTAAATGTAGCAATTGTTAAAGCCTACCTACCATTTTATCCCCCAACTGAATAAATAAGAATAGCAGATGCGTCTAGAAGTTCGCCAAATTACTATTTTTAAAATGTGTTTTACTGGCATTCATTATATATGAATTATTCCCAAACCTCAGATCATATGAATTGTTACTGTTTACCTTAATTTAAAATGAAAGTAAAACAAATATTTCAAGATTTTTCAGTTGTTCTTTTAAACAAGGAACTAGCCATGATTACAAGCCTGACTAGCAGGCTAATTAGCAGGCTAGTCCTTACCAGCTAAGGCTAATCCTTACTTCATACACAATCTCATTCCCCTTAGGCACTATACTCATCAAAATTTCAGTGTTCCAGGGTCTTGCAGTAGGATTTTCTCCTATTTGATAAGGTCTTGATTTTTTGCTCCTGTCTACAGACTGATGTAAAATTATGAAAATTTACTTTGAAGTTGAACAATAGCATAATAATTAGGAGTGAAATACGCAGATACAAAAATTCCCTATTGGAATAAGCTAGAGAAGTACACCAAAGTACATTAACATCATTATACAAAGTTTTTCATGGTCTTAACTTTGCTAATAATGACACAAAACATACTGGGGATGTGTTTCAAATGTGAGCTTTCAGCTGGACAACTCAGGAGATGAAAAGCAGTAGGAATTCCTTTCACTGCTCAGAGCCAATCTAACCACTATTTTATAACTGAAAATAGAAAATGTCATTTAGCATCTGTAAAGTTGAAATAAGGAGATACACCTTCTCTAATAAAATATCCAGGGAGTGTGAAATATCTTGTCTTAATGTGGTGCTAATAAGTGAATCTTTTTCATATTCACAGTTGAGACATCTAGACAGAGCTACCAAGCAGGACATCTGTGGCTGAACATGGTCAGATTAAAGGCCCTTTTAGTCTAGGATACTGTCTCTGGAAATGACTGATAATGGTGATTCGACTAATGAAGATGATTTGAATAGAGACTGAAAAGAGGATAGAGAGATTTTTCCGCTATTGACTGCCTCTCACCCCAGCCACCTGAGACACAGAGATTTTTTTTGAGCTGACAGAGCATCTTCACCACATCTTTGAATTTTTAAAAAATATTTATTCCTTTACTTAATTTCATTATTTTTAAAGTGCACTCTGACATACACAACATTCTGGGGTACAGAGTTCTGTAATTCAATCTGACACTATACACAAATTTCCATTCTGTTTGAATAAAATGAGAAAAATTGGAAAGACTTGCCTTTTCTCCAGACTTAGATTCAGATAAAAACGTCTATGTCAGAGTGAAGTATGTAATAGAATAGTTCAAAATTACATACCAAAATGTCCAGACCATTCAGTTACAAATACATGCAAACATTTTACTTCTAGTTTCTCTTTGGGTTGTAATTCTGGTATCACCTTTCCAGCAAAATTAGCCGTGTCTATACTCATGCATATTCTTTACTATGATAGACATTTTTGAAATGTAAAGTTGTTTTTTGGCTTTACAACAGTTAAGATTCCTTAAGATTTCCTTTTCTTTTTATCTGTCTATATAAATAATCTATCTGATTTTGCAAACAAATATTATAACTCTGAAATTGCAATAGCTACTTATTAATTTAGCAACTGACAGATACATATAAATATTAGTGGGATGGGTTATAGCATAATGACTAAGTATAAACAGGCTGAAGTCTGATATATAAAAAAATTATTAACAGGTTGACAATTAGGAGTTTTTGAGTAAAGACTTTCTAAAAACCCCACATCTGCAATTGTCCTCATTATTTGAAGTACTTTCTGACAAGACAAAGTCAGTATAGATGCCATTTTGTGTAGAATATTGGCATACTTTAAAAAAAAAATCACGATTGTCATAAATTGGTTGTATTTCATATCCTGCAGAACCAGTTCTGTAAAGTGAAACTATAAGGCTCTTCATCTTGAAATGAGGTTTTGATGGGATAGCTTTTCATGGGTGTTGGTGAAAGAAGGTGAGGAGAAGTCGGTGTGCATCCTGACGTTCTGAACTCTGCTTCCTACAGCCCCTATATCAGATACTTGCTAGCCAGAGCAAGCAGCAACCCCTATCCCAAAGTCTTTTCTCATTGAGTTCTGCAGCTGCTTTTCCTCCCGGATGGAAATTTTTGAAAACCAAAAACCTCTTACTCTTCCTGCTGCAGATGCTCCTGCTTTGTCAGTCCTCCTTTCACCCGAAAGAAAAGAGAAGATTGAAACAGCATCTCTGAGGAACGGCACCACCTCACATCTGGAGAGGACCATAAAGAGAAGAAAGTCACTTTCTTCTTTACTTTAACCATTTATATCAATGCCTGACATTTATCTTTGAGGTTGATAATACACATGCAGTATTTAATGGATTTATTGATATCTTCCCTTATTATACAGTTTAACCAATCCTAGACTACCATTACTTTACTAGAGTTTGATTTTTACCCACCTACCTTTATGTGCCTTCACAGATGCAAGAAAGACTACTAAGAATAAAATTCTTGATGTAAAGGTAGGAAAACTTCGTATTGGTAAGCAGATCTGTCTACTTAAACATGTTCCATTAAGCCCATATTTTACTTTTGTCACCGAAAATCCGGGAATAAACCTCGTAACACCAATGTAGTGTTAAAAGGCAGGCATTCTTTATTGCGGCGCCGGATGCACGGGGGATAATTCCACCAAACGTGCATACCCCATACCCTTTCCGTGCAGTTTATATAGATCAAAATATACATATTCATCTGATTACATAAGCCCTTTCTTTCATAGTCAAATCAGTCCATTTTCATACACTCCTCCCACCCAC
>Ga0065711_1039270_pt1 | contig 17974 bp, 13 predicted proteins | sample Hoacrofraction12_FD_59098 | JGI IMG/M metagenome (GOLD analysis project Ga0065711, IMG submission 59098) | Hoatzin crop microbial communities from Cojedes, Venezuela - Epithelial fraction 12 v2 (version 2) | ecosystem: Host-associated > Birds > Digestive system > Esophagus > Crop | place...
TTATATGTACACCTCCATTATTTTATCATAATAGCATGCACATGTACCTACAACGTTTTTCATCAGTGTATATGTTGGGAGTGTGACTTAATTAGAGGAGCCAGAATAGGGATATCTAGGTGTTATTTCTGATATTGTTGCTCCATTACAAATGCTGTAATCTATACAACCAAGTAACAGTTTATCCATATTGTCAACACTTCTAACTGCAGAAATCCTCATGGAGAATTTCAATTTCATTTTCATTACCTTCATTTTAAGATATACTTCAAATTCCCCCCATGTAAATGAGGCAAGATTGAAGCTATTTGCTTCAAACAGGCAAGGACAGGCAGAAGTATGATGTTTTCTTTTGCTGCACTTAGCGTAATTTGCACTGCTTTCTACCTATGGAGAACCTTACTCTTGGGATATATGGGCAACCTGATGTACGGAATTAAAAGTCTCTTCAATTTCTTCAGCAGTCTAAGATAACACTACTTTCAAGCAATAATTTTTTGTACTTCCAGTCACAAAAGTAGGTTTATGAGGTAATTAGAAGAACTTCTTTTGCTTATTAGAATCCCACTGATTACAGTTTCTGTTACTCAACAGTGTAGAATATAGATGTTTTGTGAAAGCAATACTAACAACATATGGATTCCACACCTTGATTAACAGTAATCCTCTAGCAAATAAGTATCAGTCAAAAAATAATTTTTGATTAGGCACTACAATCATCATGAATAATAAAAATGTGGGCAGGCCACACAGGCTGTGCACTGCAAAGGATGTTCTCTTCCAGCTGAAATAGGCTGAAATAGACCTCAATATACAGTTTCTGCAATTACCATAGAGAGGTGCTACAGCTAAACCAACTCGGAATTTCATGGATATGTTTTCCCTTTACAACATTAATATGACTTTGAACCCTTGTCTGATCACTAAGGCTACAGCATGCATCAAAATACTGTGTGGCAGAAAATGTATAGCAAAGTGAAAGAAACAAAGTCTGATCCCAAAGCAAGAATAAAAGGTTTGCAGAAAACACAACTATTTAATCTGCACCCTTGCTAGCTACAGAAAGAAAGGCAAGGTGGAAATCAATACTCTCAATACAGAAAAACAAAACCCAAAAAACTTCAAAGGCTTTTAAGGTGTTGAGGGCATGTGTGCACATTAGCATACATGGCCTGTATGTATGTCATATTTAAAACTGGTATCTCTGGCTTTCTAGGTCGGTCCAACCTTCCAGTTTCAGGCACAGACATTGGAGCTGTGTCACAGAGCAAAGGCTTCTCACGCACTGTGTCCAACAGCACAGAAACCACCACAAATCTTCAAAGGCTCAGACAAAGGCAAATGGCATGTCATAACCCGATATCTAGATTTTGAAGTTCAGAAACACAGTATTTACTTATAGACTCCACCTTGTTGGATTCTAATGCCTCACCCAGACTGGGTATTTTTCTGCAAGACTGACAGCTAGACTTGGAGAAGTCAGATAAGTTTCACTATCACTCTGGAAAACAGCTGAGCAGGGTTGAATTTTGTGCTGCCTTTAAAAATTTGGCAAGGCTCACATTCTTCACCAGTATGATTAAAGGCTCAACCTATTCACCAGTGTTAAGAACGAACAAAATCCTGAAATAAATTTAAGACACTGAACAGAGTGAACACATCTATAGGCATCCCACACACAGAAGGTTGAAAAATCAAGGACAGTTATGACAAGCTTAGGGAAGGACTGATTTGGCTAATCTTCCATTACACATTTTGCCTGTTTACTCAAAACAGATTTTTGGAAGAAAGCTTCAACTTTCCAGTATAGTAGCATCTATCAGTTTTCCATTAGGTCTTATCACATTCAGAGCAAAATAAATACCACTGAAGCAATGAGCACCTACCTAGTGACTGCTCTGTTTATTCTTTATTGTTCTATGCATTGTCCCACATATTACCTACTGTACCCATTACTATGTATGCAGATTTACTAATATTCTCATGGGTTTTCTAACGGCATACTTCACCATTGCAAAACACGATTTATTCTTCAGAAAACTTCTTTGAGCTGACAGATCAAAATGAAATGCATCCTCTAATTTTGAGTATCCCATTTTTCTTAGAACTTACAATGACCAAGAACTTAATGCTTCAAAGAAAATTTTCTAAATTAAGTTAGCATATTAGAGGATCCTCAGCTTGTCTGCAAATGAAGCAACAGGAAGCAATGCACTCAGAAGTTTGAAATTCACAAACTAAATTAGTGACCGTCTGGGGAAAGCTTGATTAAGTGACTTTGTCTACCATCAATTGTTATGCTGTGGTACAGACAGGAACGCACTGCAGATCTTCAAATCCTAAATTCCTGAGTGTTGCAGTAGCAGATAGGAACAAAGCATTTTACCAGCACATTTCCCATCTGAAGGGTGATTATCAGAAATGTGGAGTCCTTCACAGTGGCCACAAACTCTTCTCCCCATTCCTTGAAAATGCAATTTCTTTGTCCAGCTCCTTCTAGCGTAAACCTGAGTTCCAAATCTCATTCACCTCAGTCTTTTGACTCCTGGTATTCATCTCCATTCCTTGAACATTATTCCTAGAACTAACCTCTTTGTCCAGCAAGGCTGCCCAATGCCTCCAAGACTCCTGTCATGCGTGTATTCACATGCAATACAAACATTCACAACTGGTTTTTGCCTAACTGTTCCCATTTCCTTCCTTTCTGGCTCCATATCTGAATTCCTCCCTCTCCAATCCTCGTCTGCACTTGTCACTTTGTCTAGAGTTTTGGCTGTGTCTGGTTCCAGTTCCAACTATTTCTCCCCAGTCCTACACTCAGACTGTCCCTGTTCTCTGCCTATACAATATCTCCATCAGATCTATCACCTCACACCAGTTTTTGTTTCCATTCTCTTAGTCCAAAGGAATTCCACTTCCTCACATTTCAGTCCTACATGATGTTACGCTTTTCAGACAGGCCACTCCCTTTGTTCTCAGCCAGCTGATCTCCTATTCCATTCATTACCGTAATGTCTAGTCCTGGATCCCTTCGTAATCTCTGCGGCCTCTGGTGCCAAGTTCCATGGAAACCTGTCCAAGTTCTGCATTCAAATCCACTGGCTTCCACCTCCCCACTACCTAGACTCATGGGAGCCATGGACAACCCACCCATGGAAGAAATTCTCTGCTCCCATGTCAGGTGTTTGGCCTGTGGTCAGCCCAGAGAACAACTGTATACAGTTGCAATTGCAGAATTCTTCTTTAGCCCAAGCTGGAAAACTCTCTTGCAGAGTTAGTAATGTTTTAAGAAATCTCTGATGAGAATATTAAAAGTAAGATTTTTTCCAAAGGCTTGTAATTTCATTAAATTCAGGTTGATTTTTGTGAGTATACCAAAAAGCATGCCACTGACAGATAGAAGGATTTCCCCATTTTCCCCTTTCTTTGAGAAAGAACATGAATTACATAATCTCAAAGAAATGGTCATTTTTAAAGATTTTTTTATTACAAACTTGTCCTTAGCTTTATTCTTGAAGATTGTGTTGGCAAAAAGTTGGTCAATGTCTGGGAAAGTTGAAGAAAAGAAAACAGGGACTTTTAAGCTTAATTGCCAGGAGTATTACTAGGCTTACTTAGTTTATATATACACCTCCATTCAATCATAAAAGGTTCACAGTGATGAATTTCTAAAATAAATTACTATTCAAAGACATTGGTTTAATTAGAGAGCCTCTGTGGGATGATAATTTAATTTAAAGCATTTCAGGATGGCAGATATGAGCAGCAGCTCAAATGAAAGATGCCTCCTTGAGATTAAATTTGGTCTCCTTGTGTCTTATTATCTGATATGGCATTTTTATCTGGTTGAAAATTTATCCATTATAATAAACTCAAAGCTGCACACTTCTAAGATATACTTAAATTACACTGAATTCTTAAGTTTCAAATCTTTGCTGACAGAATGAAGTTTTGGATAACTTCTGATGACAAGCAATCAGGCACTTCAGAACAATTTTGGGCAATTGTGCTAAAGCGTATTCAAGTTAATACTCTGTACAGACATACTCACAAGACATAAAGCAGAACAGTTTTCAAAATCAGAAAACAGTAAAATTAAAAGGCTGCAGGCTTAGAGATAGCTTCTTAAAGTTTCACCTATTCACAAATGATCTAACAGAAATCCAAATTAAGGACATCAGGATTCAATTTTAAAGGAATCTGTGAATGAAAAATTTTGATGGTCCATTAGAAAAAACCACGCCTTTAGCAATGCATTTAAGAACAGTAAAAATTGTGTACATCAGATGCACATTCCTCCTTTCACACAACTCTTGCCTGCAGGTCCTTACAACAGTCTCAGTTCCAACTTCAGATTCCACATATGCAACTCATCTTTCTAAAGCTAATGCTGTGGGTGTTGCACCACAAAAAAAGTGGACTGCGGTGTTCATTATTTTACAGAGACAAATGGACATCCGAAAGTATGAAAAGTCTGTAAAGCCAAGAGTACATGTAACTATTTTGAAGAGGAAAAGTTAATCTGAGAATGAAAGTAACACTGCAGGTCACTAGGTCGGAGATTTATCCATAGCTAGTCAAGACACAACTGTTTCAGATCCTTTTCTTTTGTCAAAGACAGATCTACGCAAAGTAGAAGCATGAGACCTAGTTTTATTGTAGCAAGGCTATGTACTAGTAGCAGTCTAATCCAAGCACCAGAGAGTTTAAAGGAGGCTAACGTATACAGCTTTTGCAACTGCAGTGTAGAGCCACTCAGTGTTAATCCATGAGCAAGAAAGAAAATTAATGAGAGGTGCTTGATTCAAAAGTCTTTTATTGACCTGAGATTGGGTATTAGCTATACTTCGAATGAAATTAATAAAAGTAATACAGATAGAGGAGCTCAACTTTCTGCTACAGGTGACCCCAGGGTGTTGACCTTGTTCATTTAAGTCATCTATCAGTGCAGGTCTACCTATGCAAAACTGGTCTTGGGCATTTTGAATAAGCTCTTCAAACTATTTTTTAAAAAATTATTTCTGTCTTTTATTTTCCCGGCTCATAAAAGACTCCTGTCCAACCTGAAGAAACGGCTGTGAAGGAGAACTACCTTACAGTTCCAGAACAGTCTTACACAAAAAGCATGTGGCTATTTCTTGAAGAGATTTTTAAAGAATGGCTCTCAAAATACGCCAAGAAAGTCCAGGGGGCCATCCACTGTGTGTACACTCTAATAAGTCAGTTTCATACTACACTTGTGAACTTATTCTCACAACTTCAGTAAGTAGGCAGAAACATCCATTTTAGAGACACGGATTCTAAAGAAGAGGATTTAGTCACAGCTCAAAGATAAGCATTCACAAGCCTGATTTGCTTTAATGTTAGGTGAAAGTGCTCAGTGTCACTTGAGAATTGAAGCTATAGTTTATGTGACTAATGAGAATAATTATCTGTGTGAGACAAACTTTTGATATGTTCCATGGTAATGTGATTTTTCTCTCCCTTCATGAGTGTGAAATAGATACTTCAAATGCAGTGTTCAGTGATGGGCATGGGAGCATGTGAAAGGTAAAGTTGGAGAGGAAGAACTGCAAAGCAGCAGTTGATATTCTGACTTCTTGAAACTGCCCCTCACATGTCCTGTGGGAATATGTCCAATGAAAACTCCACCATGCATGAAGCAAGTGAGTAACTCCACCCCTTCTATAGCCATCAAGAAAGGAGCAGAATCTTAATTTCCTAACAATGCACACAGATACAAGTTCTGTCATTTAAAAAAAAACAAAACAGTGCTTACCCTGAAACTTCAGAATTAAAATGTTCTACTGAGAGCATTTTGCATAATGGGATACCAATAGAGAGCACAGAGCAATTACAAGAAAAATTCACAATGTAAAAGTCTGTTATCAAACAACCAATTTCAAGCAACAAATTTGGCACACCCACCCATTTTTGACATTATTTACCCAGTTCTGAATTGCTCAAACAGCTGGTTTTACTTTATAATAAAAAGGTGTAAAAAGAGGTTGTCAGGGCAGGAATTATGAGCAACCAGAGAAGAAAGAGTCTAGAGAGAAAGCAGATCCTCCAACAAGTAAACTACATTCAAAAGAACAAGGACAGACATTTACAGTGTTTTTCCTGAAGTTTTCTTTTCCATTATGAACTATTTTCCTCCCAAAAGCCTACAGCTTGCAATAACCCCACTAATGCATATCCTTCTGTGATCTACTGATAAAAGAAAACACGCATCAGAGGTTAGCAATCATTTCTATCTAAAATGTCTTAGCTTTTTAAAACATCTTTCATCCATCCAAGCCACCTGTATTTCATTAAAAAGGTCTTTAAAATTATTATCCTGGTCTATATAGAAGCTCTGAGAGTACCTGTGGGGTTGTCTATTTTGAAGGTCTGTATTTCTACCCACTTGTGGATGAAGTGACCTTGGAAGATCAGGTCACCACGAGAACACAGTAAGTTAAATGTTGTTAAAGTAATTTATTACTAAGACACTTAGAAATGAAATCACGAGCAATTCAGTAGACGTGTTACAGAGGAAAAATGAAAACAATGTAAAAAATTCTTTTGTCCTTTCAATTTTCATCCAAATTTTAATAAATGGGTAATTTTGGAACAGCGGGGAACACAGGGACGAATCATTGTTTGCAAAGTGCAGCATTTCAGATATTCCTGACAACAATTCTAATGACTGAGCTTTCTGACTATTCAGTAGGCGGTAATAAAATATCTAAACACAGTTACTCTTCTTCATCAGTTTCTTTACTGTATGTCCTAAACTATTTGTGTTTCCACAGTGTCGAAAAAATGGAATTATACAAAGTGGCAAATCACTTCAATTCCCTGTTTTGCCATGTGCTTCTTGCACGTCAGTATGCAAGTCACTTCGGTACATTTTCACCAGGTACATTACACTGGGGTTTTCTGCATGACAGACACTCAGAATTGCTCCCTTATTCATACAAACCACTTTCACAAACTTGACACTCTTCTAAAGAAAATTGTATCAAAGGTTCCAGAGAAAACTAAGGCTTCCATTTGTACAGGCTAAAATAAGAACCTAAAATCTTTTAGCATGTTTTTCCTTGCAACACCTCAGGAAAGCAGGGAAGTACGTGGGTTTTATCAGATTTGATGTCCAAATTGCATAATTACTACATCTGTCTCATTCCGCTGGTGAGCTGCTTCAGATTCCCTGAGAAAACAAGACGTGAAGTAGCAACAGAGACAGTACTCTTCCTGCAGAAAAGGGCTAAACATTGTGGCAAATTTAATTGAATACAAATTAAATATACATGGTTTGTAGGGCAGTTTAGGAACTTTTTAAATACTTGTCTATCTCTTCCCTACTTGTTCAGTAAACTGTTAAGGCTGGCCAGTCCACAAGCTCACACTTCCAGATCTCTCATAAACATGAAGTTTGAAAGAAAAAATAAAAATAAACCATGCCTAGCATCTGAAAACTCAGACTTCCATCGAGGGAAACAGAACTAGCAGGTCTGAACCTGCAGCTGAAGCTCACGCAAGAGCTGCATCACCTGTCTGGCACAGCAAAACCAGCCTGCCAGGACATGTTTTAAGATTTCTGGTCTGCTGGACGTGATCAGCTGCAGGGCAGAGTTAGTGTTTATAAAGAACAACATAAAAGCCCTCTGGGTGTATGTTTCCAGCCTGCTATGAGGTAGAGGGCTGAAGTATTAGGCCTGGGTATGCCACTTTGCTTTCACTCTGCAGTACAACCATCATGCAAAAGGGCAACATTTGCCCCATGCAGGAGGGGAAACATGATAATGAACAGCACTAAATCCAAGGTACACCGAAGGTAAATAATCTATGACTTAACCATGACTTACAATAAGATTTAAAGACTTGTGCTCAAACTTAAGACACCACCTTAAAGAGAGACTGTAAAAGTCACCATGCATTCACATTTTTTAAATTTTGTTTTTAAAAGGCTCACCTTTTAAAGCAAATGGTAATTTCCCTACTAGCATCCTGCAAACCCACCTGCAAGCTAGCCAGGCACTGCAAGCTGAAGGGGCTTAGCAGCCCAAACGTGTCCCTCAGACTCCCAGCCAGCTCTAGCACCTCCTTGGTATCTTGACGACATAGCAAGAGCAGCCTCCACTGAGAGAGGGCAAGTAACTGCTGATGGCGCAGAGAGAGCACAACTGTCCCCCCTTTCACAGCTAAAAAGAACAAACTACAAACACATGCTTTTGTCACTGTTTGTGGAAAGTGAGTTGCTTGCAGCTACGTTACCAGGAAGAGCCACCACAACGGGGCCAAGTAAAACCAGCAAAAAAACCCCTCCCCACAGTCATTCATATGTAGGTTGAAATCTGCAACTGTGTAGGGCATATTTCATTACGTGTCCCGATCACCTGAACTTTAGAGGAGACGGTTCACTGTGCAACATGGCAAAAGCCATGTGAAGTAGCATAAAAGCAAGCTAGCTACTCAAATATCAAAGTATTGTTAAACACACATGTGCCATGAAAAAGTGGGCAACGTGCTTTAACAAGTAAGTCTGTATGCAGCAGCGTAAGAGAAAGCTTTTCTGTCATTAAACATTTTGTGGCCTGTCTAGAACACGTCTCCTGCAGAAATTGTTCCAACGCAAGTTTGGACCTTGCAGACTTGTCAGAACTGTACAGTGTCCCTCCGTCCCACTGCAGCATGGCGAGCCTGCCTGCTGATCCTCACAACAGCTCGTCCATGCGTTTGTGCTTTTCACTGGTGGCTTTGTTTTTATTGGAGCGCTACTGAAATTCAGCATTTTCCAGCAACTTTCTCCTACTGAAACTTGAGCACTGGCTCACAGGCAGAAAATACATTTCCTCTAAATCTTAAATTGTAATACGATTATGATTTCTTGAGTTAACAAATACACATGTAAACATTAAGCCTTTATCAATTACATTGAAAGATGCAAATCCGGAGTCTGTGCTCATCATTTTATAACTGAAGACAGCTGAAACCTAGTTTATACATCTTGGTCTTTATTATTTTTGGTATTGTTAAGAGTAGCTTCTGTAAGCTCTCTTGCTCTTTTAGTTCTTACCTAATTGGATGTTAGCTATTCAGACACCAGAAAGCAATGAATACTTACAACTCCAAAACTGAAGTTCAGGTGATCAGGATTATTCTACAGCCCACAAATGGAATTGCCCTCAGAAGCCTAAGAATTACTGCTTACTGTTTAACAGAAGCATAAACTTCAAACCTACAGTTGTTACTGTGTACCATTTTTCTGATCATGTTGCATGAAAAGAACATTAATTTTCCACTGACTACAGTAGCTGTTATCCAGCATGGCTTCAAGGATTTGAGGCTAGGGTATTTTCCAAGATGTATGTGCATAGATAAAGCACAAAGGTCACGAAATGAATAAATGAGATGCTCCTAGTCAGCACAGTGCCAGGAAGCTTCTCCATATTGAACTGTAAGACTTGAAAGAAATTGCGCTAATAATCATTTTATGTTTTGCACATACATCAAAACCACAATTCTCAACTATCTGGCTTGAAAGCAGTTGCATGATCCTTTGGAGTCCAATCTTGGTAACACTGATTAGCCCAATAATAAAGCAGCACCCCGCTAGGACTCAAGGATTAGCACTAAGTTCAGCAGCTCTGCTGGAGCGTGGGTTGGGAATAAAGGAAGATCTCAGTGTTCCACAAAACTGGCCTGGACTCTTCTCTCTGCGTAATGCAGAAGACACTAATCAGCCAGGAGGCAGAAAAAAGAAGTTCCAAGGTGCTTCTTTCTGGAAATGCTGAGATCACAGGTACAAAATGGCTGCAGAAGAAACATCCCATTACATCTGCAATGGCATTGGGATGACTTGATTACAGGCATTGCAGTAAGAGCATACATTGACAATCTATATCAACTATAGGTGAGAACCTAGCTAGGAAACCAAGAGAGTAATGGTTTAAAGATTACTTTCTGGAGGATAGTCTAGTCATGTTAAATTTCTTGCTGCTGTGTTCTAAGACAACACTATGGCACAAGAAGAAATCCAGAAAATCAGGAATTGCTAGTTCTTGAGAGGAACATGTCATTGAAAATGTTCATGAAGGTTCCCCAGAACCAAACCAGTGCATAGCGACTGTACTTTCTGCTCTGGATTTGTGCCTGCATGACTGTTTGTGCTTTATCCCACCATCTTTCAGCCTCAGGGTAGAATGGCTTTGAGGTAACACTGCTGAGCAAGAACACCTGTTTTCTTCCACAGATAAGAATACTATAAATAGGGACTTCCCACTCCTACATCTTCGGATAATGCCATAGCTAAGCACAGCAACTGTGTCATGGCCAACGAGCAAATTAATAGGTATTCACAGACAGAATTTAATTCTCCCCACAGAGGTTGCATCTAGTATCATTCCACGCCAAATGATGGGTTTCTCTACTGGAAATGGCACTCAATTCACTACACGAGCCGTGACAGCAAGCACAAGAGATGCCCGGCTTTCAAGACAGCATGCTAAATTGTTTTCCTAATGACAATGGTACAGCTTCTAGATCTAAATCATTTAAAACTAAAGGTTGTTTAACATATCACTGGTTTAAAAAAAAACAACAGCAGCAACAGAAATCACCACCACAAAATTTTTTTCCTAGGGCAGAAGGCAGAAAATTGGGAAAGTGGAAAACATGATTTATTGGCACCCATGCGGTTTCTGTCACTTAGAATGGTTATTATGGAATCACAGATAAATGAGAGACTGAAAAGATATGGCTGGAAGCTACACATCAAGTATCAGTTTAACTAAACCTCTGATTTTTTCTGGGTGCCAAATGATTATCAGTATCTGGGAGGCCAAGTACTCCAGAACAAAGTTGGCACAATGATGGCACAGCTTGCTCAATTTATCTATGAAATCTACTGACCTTATGAGTCACCACCTGTTGACCACGGTTCACTATGGATGGATGTCAATCATCTCCACTAGAAAACAGGTAACTTAAAATGGGAGATTTTATGATTTTTCTAGGATACATCTAGAATTTAACCAGGTTTCACCTTGATTCTCTGAACTCTCAGGCAATGAATAGCACCAGATTCATCTTCAGCTTCACTGCAGAGTCTTGACATGTAGCATAGCAAAGACAAGGTCGAAGGAGGAAAATAAGAGGAGATTCTACACAAATGCAGTGTTATCAGTGTTTTCTTAGTGACCATGGTTTGAGGAGAAACAGCGCAGAAAAGAAGAAATAAAGTGATGGGTCAGATTCAAACAGTGAATTAGGATGTGACACAGGAAACGACCGATTTCCTATCTCCTGCCCTTGCAGAATCATTCCTCCTACTCTGGTAATTACTAGCAACCTAGAAATAAATTACATTAAAACTTTGCGCGTTTGAAACACTGCCAAGTGTAACACTTGGGGGAGTTACACCATCTGCTCAGTTTTCTGCCTTCTACCATCTTCACGATCAAAGGGCTCACATTTACTGAGATCAGGACAGCTCTAAGGCTCGTTTTTAAAGAAGTTACAAGGAGCTCAGCACTCCACTTGAAATCCAAGAACTTGTTTATAGGCACAAGTCTGGAACAAACAAATGATGTTGTCCCTCTACCTCCTCTGCCATCTGACAAATTAAGTATTTGGGCTGGAGTAAAATGAACCATAATTACCTGAATGCTGTTGACTTATGAGAAGCAAAGGATGAAAAGAAACACATCAATTAGCAGTGGAAAAAGGTAATAAGAACCTAACATTTGAGGAACTAGAGCAAAGTAATCATCTGCTTGACCTCTAGGACCAGTTAAGACGTAAAGTCTTGCTTCTCCAGCCTTCTTCACATTGTTCTATTGCTATTTATGACGTCATTAATGTGCTATTTTCAGAAGTGAATTCAAAACAAAAATCTTCTGAATGGTGGAACTCAAAGTTCAAATGTTTATCTCCAATTTTCAGTTCTGTGTCCTTCAAAATTTGACTCTCTCCTTCTTGCAATGTAATAGCTAACAAAGCAGCCACTAGCTGTTCCTACCCCTCAACTCCGCATGCAGCAGAGTTACCGTTACATGTGCTGACTGCAAAACTGCATCTCCACATCTGGTTTACAAGGCCTCAGAGATGGAGCAGCATACAAAAGTCTGGTTTGGATGCACAGGGAGGAGGAAAAAAAACCAAACCAAAACACAGAGGGAAACATTTAACCTGGAGGCAGCTAAAAGGCTACATTTTACAGTGATTTCTATTAGTTAGCACTGGCCTACACTTTAAGACTTACAGAATAGCTTCAAATACTTCAGGACTTGTGCTAATTCACAAAATACTGATTAATATTCCATCCCTCCGATGCACATCTATTGTAACTTCTGCAATTATTTTAAAAAGCGTATGGTTTTCTTCCTACTTCTCAGCTTCCTCCCTCATCCCCACTTAAAAATTATGTGTAGGCTATGGCAAATCAACCCAGCCATGCAGACAGAACTGATCTCTTTTGCATCAACAAACCAGTCCAATTCAGGGAGATAAGGCTGGGGCCAGAGAATGCTGTTAACAGTAGTTTATCTCCTCAGAGATAAATTATTTTGCCCATTAACAAAAAAGTAAAATGGACATGTCTCTTACGTTCCCTAAATTTTCTGCCTGAAGTCACAGTACATTCCTCTCCTTCCTATGCCCCTCAAAAATATCACCTCATTGGCTTAAAAAAAGTGTGGGTTTTTTAAATTTGGTAGTGTAAAAGTGCGGAAAACGAAGTAACTGAAATTCCTTTTTGGCAGTTACACAACACAGTGTTCCAAATATTCCCACTTAAATATGTGCCATCCCATTTCAAATACTGAAGCTCTTCTTCAATTTGAAAAAAGTTATGACAGCAGACTTTTCTTCATTTTCTTGATGGAGCAGTGTATTTTATTTGATAACTGTACAAAAGGGTTTAATCAATTTGAATTCATAAGGTATTTCTACATTACCAAACTACTGAGAATTTAGAACCTGCCATGAGGCCCATTTCACAAAGAAAATTTAAGAGAAAGGTGCTTTTGTGAAAAATAAACCAAGAATTTAATCTAATAGTGAATCAGGTAAGAAAATACAGCAGCTAGCAATGTTGGAGAGAGCTGCTCAAAATACTGGCTCTTCAGACCAAGACTTTCAGAGAAATACCGTTTCAATCCTATTACCACACACAAATATTTTACACCCTCAATAGCACCATTTATTCAAGACGAGGTTACACAGTGGTAAAACGACGTTCAATGAATGCTGATGTTATTTGATTCCTGCAAAGAAATGGCTAAACGTCCTAACTCCATCCCAGTTTGCTCAATCCTCCATCCCACAGTAACTCCCACCCAGTGTGCCCCCTCCAACTCTCCCTTCCCCACCCAATGTCCCTTGATGTCTTCTACATTGCCCAACTACTGTTCTGGCGAAGAGCAGCAGAGGTCATCGCTGGTTCCATGCTACACTGGCTGACTGGACAGCAGACCAAGGGGAGAAGAGCTACTGAAGCATTCCTACGGGCCTCTCTCCATCCACTTATTCACATTACTAATTTTCTCACACTTTCAAGGAACTGAATTATTTTTGTTTCCCTGCCAAGTGAAAGTAGAGTCGATAGACAGGCAGCATGACTGCAACAGTCAAGTCTCCCGAGAAATAAGACTAGCACATATGTATAAACCCTCTGTAATAGCAACTCAGTCTCCCCTCTTCCGCTAATCACCACCTGCAGCAGCTGAGAAGTGTTAGAAAACTGATTTGCCCTCTCAAAAAGTCCATTAAGTTGACTTGATTAATCTCAAAGATACATCTTCGTACTATATTATTAGAATGAAATTCCAAGACAACCCAAGAGTTTATTTACAGAATTTATACATCATCCTGTATTGTTTCCCTGCATTCTGTTTCTCCTTATTTCCACCATTTTTAGTTCACAGCATTCCAGATTTTGGCAGTGGAAAAACTTTACCAACAACTCCAAAGTAGACTAATCCAGTAGCCTCTTACTTCTGGTAGAACTGAAAAACAACACAACTGTTCCAGCCTGAATGCAGAAATAAATGTACTCTGACCATTCCTTTGGTCTAGAATCAAATTTTAAGGCAAGCCTAAGGACCACTTTACACAATTGGGTGATGATAAGCACTGCTGTGACAAAGAACTTCTTCAATTTCTCCCTTTCCACAGCTGAGAAACGAATTCTCAGCAAGCACAGCAGATGTTAAATGCATTGTTTCCTCACTGCTGCTGAAATAGCTCTCCCAATTGCTCTCTTTCTTGCCATTACACCCCACAGACTAACTAATGCATACAGCTTCAAGAGACACTCAGTAATGAGTGCTGGTGTTTTCACGTTGTCTTCAACCATGTTTTAATTCACAGCTTCCAAGCTGTTCCCCCCCCACAGACCCATACGTCCCTCAATCAGGGAAATCTAGATATGAAGAATGTAATCCAGCTTCTAAGACAACACATTTTGAAATAAGGTGCTAGAAAAAAAAAATAAGAGTTTGTTTGTGTGTGTATAAACATGATTATAAACCTCAGCATCCAATTCCAGTCAAAGCAAGAATGAACACTTCTACCAGGTAGCTGTAGCATCACATAAAAGCCCTGCAGTTCTCTTCCTCCCATTCCCCCCCTCAGCATTTTGATTCAGAGTGCACACACTCTGTGTGCGTGTTCTGGTATGCAGGTACGCTTTCCAGACTGGCTTCTCCAGGGAAAGAGGCTATCATTCTTCTGCGAGATTGATTTTCAGAATGAGGCCAGTATTAATTAAACTGCAGTTGCTACCAGCTGAAAAGAAACATTCCTCAAAACTCTGCATTTCACCTGTGTGCTTTAACAGAAAGACAAAGACTGTTTTTAAGAACTGGACTTTTCATCAACAGCCCAGCTAAGGGAAGCATTATTTTCCCTAACAGTTTTAATTTTTTCACAGCTGGGGCTCTGCTGCTCATGAAGTGGCCTGCTATTCTTTGAGCTCTTTAACAACCAGAAGTAGCCGATTTTATAAAATGTCTGGATTTTATTTTAAGTCAAATTCCCCAGGTTTACAATACCGACTTGTACATTGGTGTGTGATGGCTTTGATCTACAAGCTTCAGTTTCACTTTGAGTCCTACTGAACAGTATTTCTGCCCTATACATTTAGGCTTAGCTGAAGAGACATGGACGTTCCTAACTTCCATGATCTGCTACTTAAGCAGGTTACTGAAAAAAAGCACACTGGAGACCTACTGATCAAACAAAAAGACCTCACTACCATGATGTGTTAAAACTCTACCTGTTGGATAACATTCGTCTACTTTACTTGTACCCTTATTAAGAACTTCAGACAGAAAATTTGTAATTAACAGTTGAAGGTGTCTTTCAGATCATCAGTAGATACTTGAAAAGTGTCTACAGACCATAAAAAACATCTGAAATGATCACAATAAACCTTGTGACTAGATTAGTAGTACCATTATATAAGATCACCATGAATTTAAACTAGGGAAACAAAATAGTTTTGGTGTCTGATTAAAACAGCTCAATTATGAACTCATTCATTTTGATTCACATGCACTCCAATAGTTTTGATTTGACAATGGAATTATTAAAACTAAAACAATCCTTATCTCAGTCATGCAAGTTTCATATGAATTCTTCAGTAATCTTTTTATTTTCAGTGATATTTTACCCATAACTGACAGACTTTGTAATAGACGAATGTCAATTCAAGCTCTGGGTTTCAAAAAAAAAAAAAAGAAAAATATAAAGGCAATCATGGAAAGTGCACTGTCCTTACATACCACAAATGTTGAAGTACTCTGAAACGGAGTATTTCATTTTTAATACAACTTTTTTTTAAAATGCAAACAGGTTTTTGTCATGAAGACATCACCTACGCTTACTAATCAGTTTGTGCCAGTTAACATTTCTTCCAGAAAGAACTTTACTTTCCCCTATGCTGACATTAAAATACAAGTAACAACAAAAGGTAATTTATTGTTTCATTAAAAGACTCTGAAAATATTTGCTGCCTCAGGCTATTACAGAAGCAGATGAATGATTTTCCTATGTATATGTGAGGACACAGGTAGATATCAGCACTCTGTCCAAGATCTACAGTAACTACACTGGATGTAAATTTTCTTTAAATGCCACCTCATAAACAGCTAGCTGCTGTCCACTTGTAGACTGTTTCCTTGCTGTGTACAAATTCTTCAAAAAGGTATCAGCCCCATCCACAAATGCACGAGTGCTACTACGTTCTGCAGCAGATTTTACACGTACCACTTCTGTGTAACACTACACTGGTTTTCACTGGAAACATCAAAAGTTTGTAACTGAGATAGAATGAAATCTGCTTTGTGTTGTTTCAGCAAGGCTGAGAGAAAAAGCAAGCTGATGTTCTATGCCTTTCTTTTTCTTGTCAGATTCCCAGAAGCACTTCTCATCAGCCCTTCCAACCCGCCAGCCAAATCATTATCAGAAAAGCAGAAAAAAAAACAAACTTAGTGCAACTATAGGTCATAGTAAAGAGTAACTTGAGTGTGGTGCTTCCTTTTAACTTCACATAGAAGCTTATTAGACTTTTCTCTTCTTCCAGCAAACGTGATCAAACGGAACATCTGCTGCAGACAGCACCAGATGAAGTCACTTGCCAACCTACAGCCATCCTTTAGAAACTTCAGGAGAAGCTCTAGCTAGAGCATTTCAGTTTTCAATTTCCCATTCTCTCAGATGTTTGTCTGCACAAAACCCAAATCATTACATACCTGCAAAACTTGTTCTTCTGAGGATGACAAGAGATAGATCCACGCATTTAGGTTAACAGTATCTAAGTTTTTGGCTTGCAACAGCCAGGAACATTCTGCCTAGAAGTCTCACAAACAACAGCAAGTCCTACCTAGGTAACACCAGTACCTCCTCTCAGTATTTTTCTAACAAGTAATTCAAAAGGTATGTCCAGCGTATTCGATTAAAGTATCAGTATCTTGCACTTTCTCTTTCTTCCCCTCTCCCCCCCAATAAAAAGTAACAGGTAAACTAGAGTGCAGGTTAAAAAAACCCACTGTTCACAAACAGTAAGGGTGAGGTTGGTAAGAAGTTTTATAAATACAAAAGTTGCAACATTTTTATTACCCTATTTCAAAAACAGACCACCTTCAATGTGACAAGCAATGCTTTAAAACACAATTAACTGAAGCAAAAGGTTACCCTTACTTTACAAGGATGAGCAAAGTACAACCTAAAACCTGCCTGCCCTCGTAGAAAAGCCAGGATTTATACTAAAATATCTGGTAATTAAATTTAGAAAGTGGGAGTTTTCAAGTGTTTCTGTTGCTGTGAATGACAACATAGAGCTCTGCAGTCTAATATTCTTTCAGGTACAGACTGAGAAACTACATACCATGTTATCTGAGGCTGCAGTTGTTCAGTCACAATAAGGGGTCACAATATCACAAGGGATATTTATTGGTCAAGTACAGAGAGATTATAAGCTTGTTACAAGAAATGGGGAATAAAAACATTACCTCATAAAATGGGTACAGCACAGAGGAACAAACTGCACTCACCACTTTGCTTTGCTGTGTTTGACGTAAGGGCTGCTGTTCCCCACTCTAGTCCACCAAATTACTTCTACAAAACGTAACCTTTACAACTGTATCTCCTGCCACTTTTTGGTACTGAAAACAATGCTCATGGAAACAAAAGAACAACTACATGGTGACCTTATAGCAGCCTTCCAGTACACAAAGGATGCCTACAGGAAGGATGGAGGGACTTATCACAAGGGTGTGTAGTGATAGGGCAAAGAGGAATGGCTCTAAACTAAAAGAGGGCAGATTTAGATTAGATACTAGGAAGAAATTCTTCACCACGAGGGTGGTGAGGCACTGGAACAGGTTGCCCAGAGAAGCTGTGGCTGCCCCCTCCCTGGCAGTGTTCAAGGCCAGGTCGGATGGAGCTCTGAGCAACCTGGTCTAGTGGAAGGTGTCCCTGCTCA
>Ga0065711_1039271_pt1 | contig 17974 bp, 7 predicted proteins | sample Hoacrofraction12_FD_59098 | JGI IMG/M metagenome (GOLD analysis project Ga0065711, IMG submission 59098) | Hoatzin crop microbial communities from Cojedes, Venezuela - Epithelial fraction 12 v2 (version 2) | ecosystem: Host-associated > Birds > Digestive system > Esophagus > Crop | place...
AAAAAAAAAAAAAAAAAAAAAAAATTAAAACCACCAAGTATCAGTAATGGTGCTGGCTTTACCAATTACGCACATTTTGGGAAGCTCAGAGAAACCTTAGAGGTTTCTGGTGTGAAAAAGACACACGCTAATAATAAGAAGGAAAGGGCTTCGGTTGAGACTTAGACGATTTCTCATAGCGTGTTGTCCTTAACAGGTGGGGTTGAATATCAGTCTCTAATATTTTTCCCAGCACAGCACATTTGCTTTTCCTTTCAGACTTTTTTTTTAAGGTGGATGAATACATTTAATAAGTGAACTACTCATAAGGGAATTATCTCCTGTTTCTCTATAGCACAGTTGAAAAGTTAATCTACCGTAAGCTAGTGAACAGAATAATGCGAAGCAGGGAGATTCAAGGCAGAAATACCTCCCAGTTTTCCTAATGACTAAGCAGGAGGCAAACTGCTCCAGATCCGAATGTTTATCTTCTGATGCTCCTAAGACAACACTGGCTGCTCTTCTCAAAGGTATTTTCATCATATCTGAGCTGCTGGGCTTAGTTCAGAGGTGACCTCATGAAACGTAATGGTCCATTTTATGGAAGGAGTCAGGTACGGTGATCTATTGATCTCTTCTGGCTTTTAATAGCTGTGACCAGAGAATTTAAATGTTGCCAGCAGGTAATTAGTTTATCACAGAGAAGCTGGCTTTTCAGGGGAGCCTGCGTTCAGTCCTGCCTGTGATTAATTGCTGACTTTCCAGCCAAGCCTTCTGCAGAGGTTATCTGCTGAGAGCTTGAAAACTACCTGGTCATCATTAAAACCGAAAGAGCTCATTTAGAAAGACAGCGGTAGGGAGTGAATGGGCTGCCGTAGGAAATCCTGGATGAGACAAAATAATCCAGTTGATATGCAGTTTGAAGGTATACAGTCTGAAAGGGTAATCATGTGGGAAACGGGTAACCCCTGCAACAGATCCAGAGCCAAGAGTGGATTGGCATGTTAAGCTTGTGGCCAACATTTTTAGTTAAAAACTAAAAATAAAAAGATAAAGAAAAATATTTTTAAAAACCCAGTGTAAAAACCCTGGGCTGTATTTCCCATTGAGCCAGGAAAAGGTTTAGTCTTTCCTGATAAAAAAAATTAAATAATTGAAGAAACACTGAGGGTACTGCTGTGCAGAAAAACATGCTTATAAGGTCATTATATATTTGTATAAAGGACTATTTTCAGCTTATGAATTTTGTATGCAGGTAAGTTTTCTCAGCAGAATCATCCAAGTATTCTTGACAGAATTTTTTTAAGATATTTTCTTTTGGGAAAAAAAAAAGTTTGTCTCTAACAAATTTTACACTGAAAAAGCATGAATAAATTGATTATTATAATCTATAGCAGTCTAAAACAAAAAGATTGCTTGCCACCTAAAATGCACAAATGCACATGATGAGTTATAATGCTACCAAATTAATATCCTCTGAGAGGGTAAATGTAAAACAGGCTGATGAGAGCAAAGCGTGTGGAACAAAAGTGGTTCTATTTCGTGCCATCAACAACAGTCGGTATGTGCTTACTGTCCCATCTGTAATTAACTTAGAAATACGCTTGCTTAACTGAGTATTTGCTAGTTTGTTTCTTTGTGATCAGATTCACAAAAATGAACAGAATGGATTGAATCTCTGAAATTGCAATGTGGACAACAACATTTGAGGTAACAGTAAATCTCAGCAAGAATTTTATGAGCTACTTGGTTTTCTTTCCAATTTCTCTTATCTGATTCCTTTACAGGTAAGCCTGCCTACAGGCCTTGCCTTGGTTCTAGGCATGCCACACACAGGAATTAAACATAAAGGACTACACGGATGCTTCTGGACCATTTCAGCCTTTTATAATATGGCCAGACTTCACCTCTCATCTTCCTCTGCTAGCCAGATTAAAATTCTACTCCATGCCAATACAACATTAATGGTTAGAAAACTTTGCTTAATATCCAGCATATACATGTCCATTTTCAGGTTGGAGCCATTTGCTCTGTTCCAATGTTGTTCTTTAATTTCCATTAAGCTTGTCCCCAAATGCTGATAATACTACTTCGATGTTGAGAGTGCAATTGCATCCTCTTTCATTCTTTGTTTTCAGTCTCTGATCAGAAAATTGGTTTTTCTTTTCCCTGTCATCTTTGAATCCTCCCCTGGCAGTGTTCAGATTTGATCTCCTCTTTCTCAAAGATGGTAAAGCTAAATTCTACGTATTACTTATAATTACATGTCTAAATCTCATTATAATTATCATCTTGGGGGGACATCTCACAAGCCCTTCTCTATTTCTGCTTAAAATATAAAAACATATTTATATCTATATCCATTCTGATAAATTCTAGCACCACAAATCCCATATAACCATCACCTAAATAAGAATAAGCCAAGCCTATCTCCAAATAGTTGCGTCCAAATGATGAAGGAAACTAGATGCTCAGACATCCAACTACAGACAGTCAAGATTCAACGGGGATTTAGTCCAAAAGAGGAGACTCCCACCTCCTCATGAAAGAAAAGAGAGTTTGGACTGTGGCATGAGTAGAGTAGAGTACATTAGAGTAGAGCAGAGTAGACCAGATTTTTGATTCATCAGAGTTTTTCCTCTTACCTGTGTTCTCCTTTCACTCGTGAACAGTGACAGACAGAAAGAAATTGTTTCTGTGGGCAACGGTTGTGTTTCTGTCCCCCATTTTGTTTAAAAAACCCAATATATGTAGTGGGCTTTTCCATTTAGTGAACTAGTAGACCACTTCACTGTATATATATTGCATACATATACACTGATATATATCATAGCGATATATTTCCTAAATAATCATTTCTTAAAAATGGTCTCAAGTTTCTGCTGTACAGCTTGTAATGAAATACCATGGCCCCAAATCCCATTTTTTTCTGACGTTAGCAGTGTATTACTGTATTTCCAGGGGAGATATATATGAGTTACAAAGTTTGATTGTGCAATAATAGCTGTTCAGGGATTTAAAACCACCCTTGCTATCTCTCTGTTACAAAGGTACCTGCCAAACATGAGATTTTCTTTCAGGAAAAACAATTAGCCATGCACAATGAAATCATGCATTATTGCTATTTTGGAACTTTTCCAAACTTTTGGCAGGGTTGCTCTGGAGACCCATATAACCTCTCACTGCAAGCCTCTTGATGGTTGGGACCCTATAAACATCAAGGTCAAGAGAAATCTCTGCTTATAATTGTCCAAAGAAATACGTTTCTGGCTCCTTTCATGATGTCATTGACCTTGAGAAAAATAATTGCTAAGGTTAAAACGTCTCTTGGTGATCTGTTGAGCAGTAAAATTGCTTACTCACAGTCATCACAACCCCCCCAGGGCTGGTATTTGCCACCTGCCAACTGCCTGGCTGCGACTATTAGTTTTGGAGGTTGAATGGTTTGGGAAGGATTAAGACAAATTCTCTGCATTGATCTCAGATTGACAGGAGAAATGCCACTTTTTTATCTGGAGATGGATCCGTGGAAATAATTTTCAAATACTGCTGATTATTCATGAGCTGAAAACAATCGCTAATTCCTTGCAGCAGCAGATTTTTCTTATTTAAAATGAACATCATTGTTCAGAAATAAGTCCCAAAATACCAGCTCATTTGCTTTCCCCAAAAGGTATTAAATGTGATCAGTGTGCTCATATAGGGAATCAAACAAATGACAGAAAATTAGTCCGCAGCAAACAGACTGAATAATAGGAGTTTTGAAGGGAATGAAGACATGCACAGGGCGAGTTTGCTTTCTTGACTTGGTTTTAGGCTGTGCAGAAAGTATCTCAGAAGGCTGACCTGGGGGATTGGAGTGCAGAGATTTAGAATGTGCAGCCGTGGACTGCTGAGCATCCCAACCTGAAAGAGTTCAGTGTGTTTTACAACTGAACTGAGATTAATTTTAGCTTCTTCAGTAAAAAATAAACCAGCAGGAGTATGAATGGTCTTCCTTGAACAAGGACATGTGGTCGGTGTATAGGAGTGTTACATTTCTGGAGCTAACAGGGAAATCTGTATGGATAATAGTGCACATCAGCATTTATGGTCTCATAACTACCCAATAAAATTTCAGATAGCTCAGAAGAACACGGAAGAAAAGAATATTTAAAGGATCCTATCAGAAATCCTCCCTGTTCCACAGAAAAAGTAAAAATCCGTAAGTGCACCATTGGCTGTGTAAAAAGTTTTAAGGAGTCGTGGATAGTTCTCATGGGATGGTGAACCAAGGGTACACTGGTAAGGAGACCGTTAAGCCAACACAGAATAGAAAAGTAGAAACAGGAAAGAGAGAGCAAAAATCACTTAGCAGGAGTCAAGATGACAAGAAAAATGCCAAGGAATCACTTAGCAAAAGTGAAGACGTACTTGAAATCTATTGCAGCAGATAAATAAAAACAAATGGAATTTTGTATTATCATAGTGTGCATCCATTTTAGCTAGTATCACTTGCATCTGGCTGGGGCTGGGGGCATTCTTTGTTTGGTTCTTTTCTTTACAAATGGACTGTTAAATCACTGGTTGGAGCCAGAATCAAGTGGGTAAAAGGAAAATAATATCAGTACCCTATAAAAAATGTTTGTAATCATGTCCTGAGATTACAACAAAATGGACGCTTACTGTCTTGAACAAAGCTCTACAAACTGAAGCACGAAGAGGAATTCATCATTAGTTTCTGCTACAAGAACATCCCTGAGCACTAAGAGTAGGAGTAAGTACCTATCTACCGTTTGATGGCAGCCTCAGGCCTCTACTACTGAAATAGCCTTAGGATTTCTACAGATTATAGAAGAGTCCCCAAATTCAAAAAGCCATTTCCAACACTGAATAATGGTGTATTTTAGTTGGTGTTTAAGAGACAGTTTTACTAGCCAAAACCAATTCTATGCAAAATAAGGTGTGACAAAAAGAATTAAACTGAAGAAAGTGACAAACAATTGAGAACTTCATAAAAAAAACTTTTAGTAGGCATCCCCAAAACCACAAGCTTGGGCTGAAAAAGAAAACTGCAGGTTTAAGAAGTAGCCTGGCTTTGAAAGAAATGAAAGTCACAATAAAGCAAGATAAATATTGTTACTTTCATTTCATTGGAAGTCAGGCTGCTCCTTTAAACAGCACAACCTTTGTTCCCAACACACATAGCAGAAGAAGGAGAAAGTGATAGCAGTGAATATAAGTGAAAATTTGCCCTTGAAAGGAAGAGAAACAAAGGACACAAAAATATGTATGTGGCAAGCAGAGTTGAAACACTGAAAGCTTTTAAAATGTACTCTTGGTCCCTATGCTGTCCGTGGCAGTTTCAGACCACTTTGGGAAGCAGTAACAGGAGTTATCCCTCACACCACCCCAACAGCACTCTGTTTCCAGGAGTTATGTGTTCAGCAAGGTGAGAAGTCGTGAAATATCAAGGGTAGGTTGCATATTAGAAAGCACAGAACAGCAGACTTCCTCTTCTGAAAAGTAAAAATGAAAATTTCATTTTGAATATAGAAACATGTAGATGATTTCAGTAAATACAGCTGTCTGGTAAAAGGGTCTAGTGCCTGTTTTGAGCTTATTAATGTCTACGGCAGGTTTTTGAATCTGATGATGGGTAAAGACATTCCTTTTCTGGGCTGATGTAAGAGTCTGTCCCTTGGACAGAGCAAAATTTTAGAGTGATGCCACGGGGTGACCTTCAAAGCTGTCCTTCCAGAAAGAACCATAGAACTATCTTCTGATATACCAGAGTCTCGAGTACAAGGTTAGCAAGAAAGCAACGCATGCAGTGCTCGGCCCAAGCTCCTTCCTCTTGCCCGAGTCAATTATATATAAATTGAATCGGACTCCTATGTTCTCCTCATCTCTTCTCACAGCCTTTCATCAAATAGTTATTAAAAAAAAATATTTCCTTCCTCCATCACTTGCTAATGTTTGTCAGCATTAGCTGAAGTTGTCAGCCCAAGGCGAGAGTCAGCTAAGAGAAAGAAAATCATAGAGCAGGATCACAAGGCTGCCCATTTCTTCTGAACTAGATGCTTTATTTCAGCAGCTCTGCTGGATTCCACTCTTTCAAACCTTTACATTTCTTGCCAGCTCAGAGTCTCCAATTTCAACATTTTCTTTACGGTAACTCCTAGTTACGGCAAGCCAAATGTACATATTTTTCAGCATAGATAAACCCCCTTCACTCGCATCTGAGAGTAAGACTAATATGTGAGTGTTCAATACATCTTACTATTAACATGGATACAAACAAGGCAGCCAAGTCAATAAATTCCATGAGATAAGCTTCTCCCAGAGGACGAGAAGGAAGTAGATGAATAAACGTACATATGTTAGGCGAGGCCGAGTTCCTAACAAGACATATGTGGAAGGGAGGGAGAGAATAAATCTTTTCCTTATTCTCAGTGGAACTGCATTAATCTTGCCTCAATTAGGCTTTTCTTACCTATTGCTTTTCCCCCGTGAGCAACCAAATAAAAACTGTAGTAAGGAAGGAGAGAGGAGAGCCACAGCCAAGGTAGAAAGAAAAAAAAAAAAAAAGTAGAAAATTATTCTTTCAGAGCAAGAGACAGTTAAGATATTGTGACTAAGCAAAGCACGGCTCCTCTCTGAACAGTGTATGACTTTACACAGCTTATGCACTACGTTTTCTTTGCCCAGAGCCAAACAGCTAAAACTAATCCTTTACAGAGCGCTTTATCAATGAAGGAGAAGGAGGTGACTGTTGTGAAGAACGAACCTCCACTTGTAGAGCCATTTTCTCTGTCAGTCACTGAGTCCTGGCACCTTCTTAACACAGCCCTGAGGGCAAAGATCTGTATTTTCCTCCCTCCCACTCTATTTGCTTTGGATGTCTGAAGAAGAAACATATTCCATTTTCATTGATGTAGTGTACGGACGTTCAATAACAGAAAGACACAGTCACTTCTTCTGTTCAGGGGGCCCGGTTCACTCTTACACACGCAGAGATTCCTGTGGTCAGTGTAATGCAAATGTTTCTTCATTGTGCAAGTCTCTTTATAAGGTGCTGACAATTAGTGATCTGCTAATCTAATAATACAAGAGGGTATGTTTGTACCCCCATAGCAGAGCAGGTGAGAACACCAAGATGCATTCATATGTGCCTTAGGTGTGTGGAAAGTGTGGGTTTAGAGGGGACCTTCACAGGCTTCAAAGTGTAACCTTCAGAGCCTGTACTCTTTGACAATGTTAAGGCACGTTAATGATCTCTTATGAGCAAATGACACAGAATGCAGAAACAGCAACAAAAATTATTCACAGATTTCTTACCCAAATGCTGTTTACATTTGTTGAAATCACATTCTACTGCAGTTAATGAGATCTACCTTTTCTATTCCTGCCAAAAAAAAAAATATCTATCTTTATCTGTCCATCCGTCTATCAATAACCTTCTGATATATCATAGCACCACAAATCCCTATGACCATCATCAGATTAACATAAAATTCACACCAGATAGGACCCAGCTAGTACTTTCCTTCCTCATCATCGCACATCCCCTGTGACAGCCTGAGCCTGAAGCCAGGCAGAGGCCCCAGCCTGGGTCGCAGCCACACACCCAGAAAAGCCAGCACTTTGGATATTCAGCAAACTTCCTCTAGCCCTGGCTGAAGCCCCGCCATCTCAGGAAGGCCAGCAATTTTCTTTTGCCTTACTCTGGGATCCCACAGCCCTTTCTCGTCTGTCCTCTGCGGTGGTTCCAGTCATCTTTTCCTTTCTCATTTCCCTTCCATTGCACCTTATAATCCCCTCCCAGGTAAACCGCCCTGGAGCAGTGGAAACAAGCCCCAATGTCCCTTGGTTTTACTGCTACAACACCTTTCTCCTTGACTTGGCCTTCTACCACTTTCCCCACCCAATTTCTATTTATAGCTTAAACTCTTTGAGGCAGGAGCTGTCTCATACTCCGTGTTTTCACAATGCCTAGCACAACAGAGATCTGTTTCATGGCCTTCAGATGGTCCTTATTTTTTTTTCCTCCTTTGCTTATATAATGCATATGATTCATTAATATGAAGTCTCCTGTAACAGCAAACATCTGTTTTTGTTTTTTTATGTTTTATTTTTTCCTTATTCTGTGAAGTTGTCAAGTCAGCTTTGGGATATTATGTCTAAAGTTGATCCTTAGAAAGTTGATGTAACTAGGATGGGAAATCCTTTCCAATTTCATCTTTCGGGGATAATCCCATGTTGGTATATGCCATTTCCTGATTAGATGTTTGTGTTACGAAAACATCTTTCTTCACAGTTGTGTCTTTCATTTAGTTTTGGAAAAGATAATCCTTGAGTCATTAACGCTTTCTATAGTCCTGTTGAGCTTGGCAGAGTTTTCTTTCCTTACATTTCACAGCAATTTTTTTTCCCTATGTATATTCCCTTGGAAGGTTTCCTCCATCTGTTTTGTATTTTAGTGCTTAGATGAGGCTCTGTGTCTTGGGCAATGTGGCCATTTCTACATAGGGCATTATCTGTTTTGCCTTTAAAAATGCACCAGCTTTGCAAATTAGAGGCTAATGATTTATAGCCCAAATGCTGCCAAGTGTCTCATTACTGGTCAAACAATGACTTTTTTCAAATGTCAGATAACAGATGGTGAAGAGAAAATTTATTTTCTCTTCTTCCAAATCTACCATTTGAGCTAGTAGGGAAAATGTGAGAAGAGGGGAGAGCTGGACACATGCTTCAGATAATAAACATTTTGGTTTTTAATCAGCATTTGACTACAGAACTGGTCAGGTTTTAAATGTTAATTGCAATTTTTTTCCGTATTTTGTTCAAAATTTCATATTCTGAGATCCGATTCAAAACTGAAAAACTGTTTACTACTTTATAAACTTCATCTGCTTTTGTCTTTAAGATGTAGTGATGTCAAAATACAAATAGTAAGTTACTCTAAGTTTTTAATCATGAAAACCAAATTAAGCTACATGGTAAAAGATATGTTTATATTTTTTCTTAGCAAGGAATTGCTATTGCTACAACTTCCTTGTAGCAAAGTGTTTTGTTCTAGGAAGATGAGATAAACAGCTGAAAAAATGTCTGTGGGATACACTTCATAATCCAGAATTTTATGTATGATCTAGAAACATTACCTAGTTTTTAAACATTGCATCATGTAAGACATAATTAGTACTTATATTACATCTATACAAATGGATACATATATTTTTGACTGTCCATCTGTCTCTATTACATTGCTGGAGGATAAAATACTTGAGAAGTACACTTCGTAGCAGACATGAAACAGCAGGTGAAATTTAGCTGAGACTAAGCCTTGTTTGATTTGGACATGGGCGATACTTCTGAAGGGCTGAAACTTAAAAAGATGTTTGCTGTTGCTATTCTCTTCAGCACAGCCTTCATTCCGATATCTGTGTTTTATTCTGAATACAGGCAGTATTCGGAATATGCTGTATTCAGCTGGAGTCCGTAGCATCTACAGAGTGACTGACAATGCAGTTGTTTTATTCTCTGAATGTCTCCGATAAGAGACATTGGTCCAACTAGATGATAGGGTTGAACGTCTGTTTCTTCTAATTGAAATTGTTATCAGTCATGAAATCTTTAGAACAAACTTTACAATTTAAAGTCTTTATCAAGATCTCTGTTGATATTATGAGGAACTTTACTTGAATATATGTTGAGCAATTGTTAAATATTGGACATTTATAAATTGTCTTGACCTTGAAAGTAACTACATATTTTACTGGGAAGCAAAGTAATTGATTATAATAATAACCATAATAACGATGTAATTGATTATATAGTGGAAGACATCGTAATGTATGTATCTAGCTATCACAAAAAATCTGTACACAGACAAAAAGAAGAAGAAAATGATAGAAAAGTCCCGTCTATCTAAGAAATGCATATTATTGCTATGCCATGAGCCACAAGATTCCAAGTACTTGAAATTCCCTGGAGAGATGAGACCCAAGACTGAATAGATTATTCATCTGCCTTTTCTGGTGTATTTTCCAAACTGTTTTGTTCCAAGAACAAGGAAGATGTTTGTTTTATTCTTACAGTTAGTGTTGGAGATTTTAGTGTATGTCCTCATTTTTATAGATCTTCTTTCTAGTTATATAACTTTTTTTTCTATAATTTTAAATCTTAATTTTTATTTACATGTATGTATTTCTCTCATCACTTCAAATGCACCCACCTTTTGCCTGTTCTCAATAAATGTCACTCAGGAGTAATGAAAATGTTCTGCCTCATTTTTGGGCAAACCACGGCAGTATCTTCTGTTCCAAAACTTTCCATTAGTGGAATGTGAATCCCTTCTTTGCTGCCTTGATGGAAAAGGACAGGAGAAGATATAAAATTAATTTAAGTAATTTAAATAACAGCATAAATTTTTCATCTTTCTCAGCTGCCTTGGCCAAAGCTTATCCTAATGCTTCTCCAAATTTTCTCCCCTGCATATTTAGCTGATGCTAGCAGATGCTTAGCCTGAGTGTCAGCCCTTCAGGGATGGTGCCATAAATGTCTTCCTCCAAACTGCATCGAGTACCATTCCCCTCGCAGCAAACCTTAATGACTTCGCATAGGAATCAAAAAACAAATGAGGCCCCTCATGAAGAGGAATTCAAGTGATAGTTTACTTTCTTATCCTTGCTTGAACTCAGCCTTCTGCAATCACTGCAAGGCTTTCTCTCTTTAAAATTCATATATTCTGTGGTTAGTGGTTGTAGCATCTTACTGCCAGGGATGAAAGGCAACAGGGCAACACCAAGCCCTGAACAACCATTTTATTTGATCACCTTGTATAGAGCAGACCTGTGACCAAAAAAGGGAATGATTTTCCATTAAACTGCAGGCAGACAAAAATAAAAGGATTGAATAAATTAAGTCTAACCTATGTGAAGTGAATGGCCTGAATTGACTATGTACTATTCTTGTTGATAGTGGAGCGTTACATTTATAGCAGTTGGCATACGATTGTGTAAGAGCCGTGGTGTTAAGTGTTTTGTCAGTGTTACGGTTTGGGGTAAACTTTAAAATATGCTAGAAAGCAGAGGGTAAATGAAAAGATATGAGTTGTTTTTGTTGTGTTTTTTTTTTTTTTCCTTGAAACTCAGTTTTAGAGCTAATCCTATGCTTCGTGAGAACCTGATTCACGATTTCTGCATGACTGGGTTTGGCAGGACTCAATGTTTGTAACCAGTGCCATGTTGCTGTGAACGCTGCTAACAGTATCCTGAGTGGTAAAACAGAAAAAGATGAATGATATGTTCTGAAGACTGAAAATTTACTATGGAAATTTGACTTGAAGAAAACATAAGAACATATTTTGTATTCATTTTGGGGACATAGACAAATATGAAACTCGGGGGAAAAGAAGTTTGTTTTGTAAGGTTGGATACATTGTTAATAATAGTAAAAAAAAAAGAATCCAATTATAAACACCAGATCGTCATGTAATGTAATTCACTTTCCTTTCATTGATTTAAGCAAGTATTAAATTGACTTAAAGGCAGCTATGTCAACTTCTATTACCAAGGGTTTTGGTTCTGAATATGTAAGAACATGATTTCTTAAAGTCTTTTATATTTATTGTTCCCATATTGCATAGAGAGGCTGATCACATCTCAGCAAATCACAGTCTGCCAAACAAATGAACAAACCCCAAATCCCCTCAGCACACGGCCTCAGTTTGCATCATTCTGTGTGGGGACACATATGGATACAGAAATACATTTTATATAAATTCACACATAAAAGTGTATATAAATAAAATTATATAAATAAATTATAAAGTCATATAAACACATTCAAATAAAAATTACCAATAAATTATAATGACTTGATCACATGCCTTGCCTTTGCTCATTCACATGCATTCATTAATTCTTCATGCTGGTTTGCCCCTGAAGTAACTGGGTCTGTAACCAGAAAGAGAGTAACTTCTCTCAATCTCTAAGTACAGTAATCCGGGATTTAAAAAGTAAAGTGGTACCATTACAGCAGATAATTGTAACTCTGGAGAAATAGGTCAGAGCTGCAGTTCATCTCAACACTGCTACCAACAAATGAGGTCAGGTTTTGCTTTCTTTTATTGTGCTGTTGCTTTGAAAGAAAAGACCTTTTTTTCTGTATTGATAAAAGCACCACATTCTCAAGCAGCAACACTAGAAAAGATAAGAGTAGAAATTAAATCTCTGGTCTGCACGGCCTTAGGTGTACAGTCCCTCAAAGCGTGTTTACTCTGAAGGTTTCCAGTATTTCTCTGTGCCTTCCACCCAACACATGCACAACAAGTAAATCTTTCTATGCTCTTTTCAATATTTCTCATAAAATTACATACATTATTGCAATTGAGTAGCATACAGCATGCATAGAAACATCATAGCATTTTCCAAATATCTTCAGTGTAAAGAAGGATGAACGTGCAGGCTCATTCATAGCGTTCTCTGTCACTGCACGTGCATGCTCTGGTTACTTGTTAAAGAAAAGTTGTCTCAACAGAACTACTAAAGGAAATTAAAATAAGAATCACAGAGTTTTCTGTAATTGCTTCTATGGAATGTAGTCATGCAAGAGAGAATTTTGTGCAGCTGGTAAAGGCAGTGTAACTACAAAAAAAATACAGCCTTCCTATAAATTCTCTATGATCCCTAAGGAAACCTCAGGAAACAGGCTATTGCAATGCAGATTTGCATGGGTCCCTGAAGAATACTGCACTTGCACAAATCCGTCCAAGAAGAGATTTAGCTTTTCAACAGTTTACACTCAAGTACAAATAACTTTGATGGCCCCTGCATCCTTCCCTGATGCTTACAAGTCTAACTGTTAGATTTTGTATCAGTTGCACAGGAGGGTCTTCCTGGGTCACTACTTTGTGAGCTGCTATGACCGTGCTTATTTTGTAGCCGTCTTCATCCTCTGTGTAAATGATAAGCTTGAAGCACACTGGTCTCTCTGAACCAACTGAAATGTAAAGAAAGTGCCAACAAATAGTCAGCTAAGGTTTTTGCTGTCAAGTATTAGAAGCGTGGAAGAAATATATGGACACTTTCTCTATTCTACATCACGAGATACACATACAATTTTGATTCAAGTAATAGAACTTGTGCCTCATACTGCTGATGTGAATAAAAAGACTCATTTTCAAGAACACAGGTGAACCACTGCTACAGTCTTGTTTGCAAGCATTTACTAATTCATGCTTCTTGTTAATGGCAAGTATTTGGACAGATGTTAGTATTTATGCAATTACTCATGATTTGTAAAAATCTGATCAGCTTGTGCTAGGAGTGAGCTGTTAATTCCTTTCTGATTAAAAAAGTTTATCTTATCAGGAACCATGAAAGCTTGCAGCCAAGGTTTTTTAAGTTTTCTGCTTTGATATTCATCTAGATATATACATCATCTATTAAATATTTACAGAGGAAACCTCTCAAAACAATGAAATACAAATGAGTCATTTGGTGGAGGCAGTGCAGTTTTCTGCCAAGTTTTATCCAGACCGGTATTTGGGGGTTTTTATGCAGGGATAGGATAGTCTGATGAATCTGGCAAAGGGGAATCAATAAGAGAATAATTAATTCAACTTCTTCTCATTTTTTCAAAATGACAGATTGATGATGTGTCATGAAAAAAATATTAGGCGTTATTATTTTCCCTCTACTGTAGGCAGAGTATGTAGATAAAGGTAAATGGTCTATAGCCATTCTCTGTCTGACACAGGGATTTTCTACAGCAAAGTGACAAAGGCTTCTTGGTGAAAATAATGATGATATTTAAGAGAGGAAATGTTTACACTTCATGAACGCCTGTATTTTAAAGCAGAAACATAATATATCAATGAGTGAATACTTCATTGTCTATAAAGATTTTACAAATCCTGTCTGAATGTCCTAATTTAATATTTGAGCGTTCTGGTCAGAGAAGAGAGTTCTGACATAAAGGAAAACGTGCAACTGAACAAGTAAGAACTGGTAATAGCAGGAGAGCAGGCTTGTTTATTTGATCACCTTCAGCAACTTGGGAGGAACTACCAACAAATGACAGCTGTCACTAGTAATAATCATGGCATATGGGGTACTTCCCAGAAAAAGCCAAAGAGATTAAGCCATAATATTACAGAACAATAAGTGTACATTGTATTTGGTATGGTTCTTTACATGTGTTTTTATTTGACCCCATTTATGATACATATGAATTGCTGTACTCAGAAAGTATAATTATTTTCCCTACAGCTTCAAATTTGTTTTCTCTTTTATTTTTTCCCCAGCTACCCTCCTCTTCCTTCTCTCCTTTCCTTTTAATGTAAATAATGGAAGGGCTGTAACAGCCACACCAGCTGCTGAAATTTGCTGCTTGTTTGTAGAGGAGATAAAGTAAAAGCACAAGAAACGCAAATCACCTTGTCAGCCTCTGGTGGAAAGAATGCAGCCGACTCTGCCTGGGAAAAGGATACATTTAACACAGAATCAGAAAACATAAATTACTGGTATCTCAGGTAGGATAGTATTTTCACAGCCACGACCTGACAGAATGGATGTTTGCTCTTACCATTTGCTGTGTCTTGTTCAGGAGATAAACATCATTGCCATGTTTCCTATTACAGGAGTCAAAAGAAAACTTAAGCTGTGGAAGAAATGGAATAAGTACATCTCCAGGACCATGCAGGGCTGGAAGGAAAAGCATTACGTTTTTGCAAATGCTGAATGCACCACATTCGTACTGTGGTTCTAAACAGCATTCTCAGCCACTAATGTGAGTGAAGATACTCATACGCTTAAGCCTCAGTAAAAGCAGTATTTAGATACATACTTGATTTAAATGTAGCAATCAAAGCAAAAAATGGGGGTTTAAGCCACCACTTGTATATTCTGACATTCTTTATATTACGTAATATCTTTCACTTCTTCTGCTTTTGCATATTCTTGACTATAAATATTTTTTAATATTGTCTCTATCACTACATGCAGAAGTTCTCTTTAGCTTTAGAATTCAACAGCTCAGCTATCAATAGTATGAACACCAGAAAGCCAAATAACCCTTGACAGTTTACATAAACTCAATAACCATTCCACTGAAATTTCATACAAAATGTTGCAGTTGCAATATTTGGATCACTACATGAATTAAACAAGGGTTTGATTCACTTTCTAGAAATAAAATGTACAATAATCATACACCTTTTTTTTTTAAGCAATAATTTCCACCCCTCCTTGATCAAATTCAAGGAAATATTAAAGCTTGTGAACAACTATGATAGTTTCAATTTAGATCACTTTGGTTTTGTGAACACTTTCAATTTGAAATACATGCTCCAGTAATTTCTCTCTACCAAATGCAAAATACTTTCCTTTACAGCTGCCCAGAATAATAAAGGATTTGAGCTCTCTTAACTCTTACTCTCCAAACTCCGAGGGGAAAATATTATTGCATGCTGAGAGTCATTATGGTGATTCCAGCCAAGTTAGGAAAAAATACTAGTTTACTAGTCCATACTGATACTTTCTGAGCAATAATGGAGATTTTGGAAGTTTTTGTAGATAAGAGTTTCTTAGCAAAACTGAAAAGGTGCGGTCTTTGTGCGAGTGTATGGGTAACCGTGTCAAACTGCAGCATTTTGTACCTAATCCAATGTCTGCAGAACGCATTTGTAGCTCTGTTTGTTTCAAAGGGTTTTCATGTTTGCAGTAGGTAAAATGGCTTTCTAAGCCGGCAGGAAGAGCCTGCTCTTGCGTAGTGCAAAGGTATTGCTGTAGGAAAGCAGAATGTAACCTTTCAAAGATGTAAAACTGCATTTTGACCACGGTGTACCTATTACAGAGAAGTCTCATAACATTTTAGTAATGAAGAATCAGAGTTTACAATCTTGTGAGTGCCTCCACATCTCACCTGCCTAGAAACTTCTCAGCATTTCAACTGGATAGGCCAACTTTTTCCAAACACTTCTCCTACTAAGAATAAGTGACTCTTGAAAAACATTGCCACTACCAACTTACAACTCCCATACATTCCAAGGAAAAAACACTTGATTAGATGCAACATATGAAAACAATATTGAATATGTTTACCATATGTGGTGGATACGAATACTTGGTAACTTTTGCCTATTACAACTCGTTCCCTTGACCATCGCACTTCGTAAAACCAAATTCTGCCTTGCTGCCTGGAGCTTTCACTGCATTAAGGTGCTGCTTTCACTTTGTACCCCGATTCTCCTTGCTCCCGCATTTGCCAAGCCTTTGGTTTAGCCCTGAAATGCGCAGTTACAGTTAGCGACCAACATTATTAACGGGAGATGCGGTTTGCTCAGATCTGACACTTGTCTCACCAGCATCTCCCTACTTACGTCAAAGTCACAGCAATAGAAATGGTATATAACAAACCTTCCCTAGAATTATAAGGAAATTGTCAGGGATCTTTTTCACCTCTGTACAATTTTGTACAATCATTAATATGAGAACATGCATACAGATCAAGTAGGACACTTCTATCAATGTAAACTGACCTAAAATGACACTCAAGCAGTTTCTTAAAACAAAAGTAAATAATCTAGATACATGTAAAAGTCCTGAGGGTACCCTCTACATATACATAGCTCTCTCCTTCCACTGCCAGTTGTATGATTAAGAGTTTTCAGTAGTTACACCATTACTGTTCATTTTCTGCATGGATGATTTTTTTTTTTTACATACAAGAAAAACAAAAGAAAATGAAAAAAAAGTAAAACCTTACCAAACATAGAAGTGTACATTTCCTCTTTGCGATGTTATAACTTCTCTGGAAGCAAAAAAGGTTATTAAGTCTCTTTTATCTTGAATACATTTAGTAAATTATATCTCTTTCTAATGGGTTAACCATTTTTCATACTTCACTGATACTTGTCAATAAACTTCACTAAAGTCTCTGAAAAATGTGCAGCTGCGAAAAAAGCGTTGGCAAGATGGTAGGATGCATGAGAAACAAGCGAATGAATACGACAAAAGTTGGGATTCCTTTATATGAAGCAACAACACAGCCCTCTGCAGCCAGCCTCTACAGCACTTGCTACCTCGTGTCATGAAGTGTGCTGCAGGAACAGAAGGATTCAGAGAACAAAAGTGATTAAGGGGCTATAAAACCTCTGATAGATCAAGGACAGAAAAGACGGAGGCTCTGCTTTCTGAAGAGCAATTCACAAGATGCACATCTTAAAGTAAATCAAATAAAGAAGGTGACTCAGAAGCTTCTGTCTCTGCACCCCACCGCCCAGGAACAAGATGATATTCAATTAAATTAAAGGTGTGAAAACCAGGACTGACACAAAAATACCTCTCCATAGTAACTAAGCTGTGGAACTCAATGCTACCAGCAGTCACCAAATCCAACAGCTTAGCAGAACTCACAGGGAGGGAATATACATTTATAAAGACATCAAGATTTTTGAGTTTTTATCATATTAAAAGCCATAGTCAGTGATTTAGGCCAATACATAACTATTGCAAACTACAGCAAGAGTCAGCATGGAAAGCTATAGGTAAGTTCTTGCATCTTGTCTTGAAGCGCCGGGCACAGATACTACGGGAAAAAGAATAGAATTTGGTTTTGAAGTTAAATGAATAAAGAGAAGGGCATAAAGACATTGCATGTTTACTTTTTTACCCTAACACATAGCTTTATTGTTTCCCTTGCCATATCAGTGCAGTTATATAAAATATAACTACATAGAATATTCTTTTCTTTTTGTAACATTTTGACCAATATGGCATAATTCAAAGATTTCATATTTATTAAAAAAGTGTAAGGAAAGCTATTATTAATAACAGAAGTTGATTGTTGGTGATTTGTGTGTGTGTGTGTGCAGTGTACAAGAAACAATTTTCTTTGAATCACAGAATCACAGAATGTTCAGGGTTGGAAGGGACCTCTGTGGGTCATCTAGTCCAACCCCCCTGCCGAAGCAGGGTCACCTACAGCAGGCTGCACAGGACCTTGTCCA
>Ga0065711_1039272_pt1 | contig 17973 bp, 6 predicted proteins | sample Hoacrofraction12_FD_59098 | JGI IMG/M metagenome (GOLD analysis project Ga0065711, IMG submission 59098) | Hoatzin crop microbial communities from Cojedes, Venezuela - Epithelial fraction 12 v2 (version 2) | ecosystem: Host-associated > Birds > Digestive system > Esophagus > Crop | place...
ATCAGGTTGCTCAGAGCCCTGTCCAACCTGGTCTTGAATGTTTCCAGGGATGGGGCCTCCACTACCTCTCTGGGCAACCCGTTCCAGTGTTTCACAACCCTCATTGTAAAGAATTTCTTCCTTATATCCAAACTAAACTTACCCTGTCTCAGTTTAAAACCATTACCCCTCGTCCTGTCACTGTTGTCTCTACTAAAAAGATTGTCCCCATCTTTCCTATAGGCTCCCTTTAAGTACTGAAAGGCTGCGATCAGGTCTCCCCGCAGCCTTCTCTTCTCCAGGCTGAACAAGCCCAACTCTCTCAGCCTGTCCTCATAGGAGAGGTGCTCCAGCCCTCGGATCATTTTTGTAGCCCTCACATACATGCATATTTATGTGTTTGTGTGTCTATATATGTATGCAGTCATAGATATGCACATCCACCCTCTATATGTGTTACAGGTATGCGTAACTGGAAAAAAACGAACTCCCAAAACAAAACCTGTGAGTAATTTGCTTGCTATTTAAATTTCAAGTTTGGGCCATTTTTCCAGCAGTTGCTTAATAGAAGTTCTGTGACCTTAAAGATTATAATGTCTTTTTTAACTCCTTTAGCATAGTATGATTTTGAAAGATCCTAGTATTCAGGACTAGAATTTTTTAAATTCCAAATAGGTCTGCGAAGCAGTTCATTATAGTATAGAAGTAGTATTGTGTTTGTATAAGAACAGGAAACCAAAGTCTCTACTTCCAGGCACTTTTCTCTTGAATTTTGTGGAGTCTTCTTATTGTGTGTCTTTGCCGATGTCTCTATTTTGTGACAGCTTAAAAAACAGAATGAATTAAAAAAGCCACCATGTTTATTGCTCTGTGAGCTTGTGAAGAAATGTATCGGGCAAGTCAGTTGCCATCTTCATGGATGAACAGGCGATTCTGTGAACTTGTGTATTTGGATAATCATGAAAGGAAGTCCTACTGGTATTCGTTTGTCAGCGTATTTGTTTATTATGAGAATCACATCTTTTTTTGAAATTTCTGATACAGTTACTGTCATCTTATCTGATACAACTATTTGTTTCTCATTCTTAGAGAAAGAATAGTATGTATAAATTGGAAACTGTTGTGGTAACAACAGATTTGCAGTGCACTGTAATAAAGATGATGATGATAACAGTAAATATATTATTTGTTTTGGTGAGAAAAGAGAAGTGTATGTGTTATGGAACAGGTTGCCCAGAGAAGTTGTGGATGTCTCATCACTGGAAGTGCTCAAGGTCATGTTGGATGGGTCTTTGAGCAACCTGATCCAGTGGAAAGTAGCCCTGCCCATCACAAGGGGCTTGGACTAGATGATCTTTAAAATTCCCTTCCAACTCAAACCATTCTATGATTCTATGATAAAAGAATGTGGACATTGTGTATGATATTTGTATTTATGTAGCCATGGAGATTAATCTAGTGGTGAGACAACAGTTGTACAGCCTTGTGTATGTTTGTGTCAGACACTTCAAAAATGTTATTTACTGAACTTAGGTGATGGGGTAGTTTGTCTCTGGTAACTTAGAACTGAACAATGAAAGTTGTTATTAAATGGTCTTTAGTGACTGGTTTTCCAGAATATCTGAGCACACATTTTTTTAATCAAGAAATAGATAGAAAAAAACTCTGTGATAGGACATTGGATGAGAACTTTCCCCAAGTGTTTGGAAAACATATACTGAATTTTTTTTCCGAAATACCATTCCGTATCTAGCCACTATGGCCGAACACTTTTAATTACGTATAACTTTTCAGCAGAAAGAGCCAGGAAAAGCCCTGAATGTTTCAAGTGAACTTGTTAGCAAAAAAACAAAACAAAACAAAACAAAACCTCCTATTGTGTGTAAGAACTGCAGGAAATACAATTTTATGCTGAAAAAGTTTTTAAACTTAACTGTTGAAAATTAGAGTAAGAATAAATATTCAGAATAACTTCAAATTGTATTGTATTTGTTTTGCTTTGCAGCATAATGATATTACACACAATAGACAGATGCATAAAATAAATCCAGTGCTGTTAAGTAGTGACAGTGTTGGGATTCTGTGCTTAAACGGTGAGCTCCAAGCTCTCCTGCTTTTAAAAATTGTTGCTGCTAATACTCAATAAAAGCTTAAAAACGTGTGCATTCAAACAGTATTTTTAAATTGATATTTTTGATGCCGAGTCCTTAAATGGAAGTAGATTATAAGTGTGGTCACCTCTGTTTATTATCTGTGAGACTATAAGATCTCAGAGTTTAGTTCCATGGTAGTGACTGTCGTTTGCCAAAGGGTAAAATTCAGAGTTTAAGATAGGAAAACCAGGGCCACTGCAGGCGTTATTTGCATTGCTGCATTCTGTTTCCAGAAGATCAGTTATGTCTCAGTCTTTGAATTTGTGGCAGGGAAGAGTCCCTTTTTTAAAACAGTATTTTAAAAATGTAGTTGGTTTTAATTATTTATTGTTAATCATTTTTTTCTTAAAAAAGATCTATTAATAAAAGATAATTGTACATCTCATTCTTACAAGGACTTTAGAAAAATTACTTAAACATATCCTCTCTACCTTTTAATGTGAATATTATGTCCAGTAGATTATTTTGTACCAGTTCTTTCAGAAATATCTCACTATTAGAATCATTAAAGCTTTTTTATAGCTGATCTTGTGCATGGACCTGCTATCAGAAAAGTACTGTAATGTTAAGTGGTGTGATTTGATTCCTTTGACTGCTGTTATTCTTCCAGTAGATGGTAGTACTAATTGCAGCTGTGATGGCAGTCTGAGAGATGAGATTTGCATGGATCAGAAAAGAGTGCTTCTCTTTGCATCACAGTGAAATGAGGTTTTTAAAAAAGTTCAAAATTATTTTCTGGATGTTAACGGTTAAGGACTATGCTTTGCAAGACTGTGTATTGTGTATCTTCCAACTACACAAAAAGAAAGCTATCAAGTAAGCATAAAGAAGGATGTCTTTAAGATCTGTAGGATGAAATATGTAATATACACATATAGTTGAATATAGTTAAAATTATTTACTGTGTGACCATAAAATACTTTTTTTACCTGGCGAAGTCCTGTAAATTGGAGCATGCAGAATGTAGTTGCAAAATGTTCCTGAAATCTAAAGGAATGGTCACAGTCTTATCATTAAGCGTGTCTTGATGTCAACATACTGTGGTTGGATTCAGCCACAAAGGTCAACTGTACTGTTATTGTATGTGTATAAGGTCTTAAAAAATGCAGTGTGTTTAGTGGTTGGTATTCTATCAGTTAGTGACTTTCTATTGCACATGGTTATTCATAAGAACAAACTGATTTGTGTCTTAATGGAATCTGAAAAAAGGAAAGACTGGATTAGAGTCAGCTCTGTTTAGTAGAATGTAACACTAATGTATTCACCTGCCATTAATTTAATGAACAACTCTGATAATCTGAAAATTTGAATAATTATTTATTTTGCCTTTTCCCAGGTTTTGCTTGTTTTTATTGTAATCATTGAACTTAGTGTATTCCATGAAGTAATAAATACTTACTGTTTGAACAGATTTCTAGCGTAGCTCTAATGCCAGTTGTTGTGGTTTAACCTGGCAACCAGCAACTAAGCACCAGTGTGTAGCTTTAGAAACCTCACGTATATCCCGCAGTTCTTGATATATTAGACGTGGCATATCATTTGTGTTGTTACGCTACCTTGCATGAAGAAGTCATCATCAAAAAAAAAAATTTGAACGTTCAGTGTCTCTAACACCGGGAAGCTATTGAGGTGATTGTAAAAGCTCTGGGGTTTTGGTTTTGTTGTTGTTCCTTGGTTCATAGGCTAAATCTGTTTTACTCTTCCCTGAAGCCCCTGTTTGCTTTATGATCGCATAAATGCGGGTGTTTTTCTGCAGTGTTTTTCTGTTTTTGTCTTCCCATGTTCCTTTATGTAGTTGAATACTTCTCTCCCTATAAAGACGTTCAGTTTTATTACCATATGTTGTCCTAGTCTCTGGTAGTCTGGATGCACTTTACAGCAGGAATCCCAAGTTTCTTTGCAAAATTGAGAAGCTTCAGCCGTTCTGATTCTGTGATTCCATTACAAATATATTACAGTGAGGCTGCTTCATTCCTTCACACAGAAAGATGTGTGGTGACTTGGAAGCACAGACAGCTAATATTTGATTTATTAATTGTTTAATAGTATCGGTTCATGATGCCAGATCCTCTGCATGGACCACTTCATGATTATTATCTTTGAGAACACGTTGCCTGTTCACATAATTAATTGTTCACATAAGCAGAAATACAGGTAATGTTTCTGGACCTGTTGGATGATGTCTGAACGTTGTGATGGAGCACATTTTAAAGGAATTGTTAGTGTTACTCTTTTACATAAAAATACAAACAAACAATACTTGGCTGTCATGTTTTCCAAGACTGTTGCGTGACAACTTTATAATTTTTATAAAAAGAACTTTGAAGAATGCAATTTAAGTGCAATTGTAGCAGTACAGGTAAACTGCAGATGAAAATTGCATGAAACAAAAGAATATGGGGAAAACATTGAAATGTACTTGAAGGTCCAAGAAGGCTTCATGCACAATTTTAACAAATTTATTTAAAGAAAACTCTACTTAAGTAACTGTGTTAATTTTTTTTTAAGAAATTCAATTCTAGATGAAAGAGTTGAGTAAATTGAAATGTCTGTGATTTATCTTTATTCTGAAAAGAACTTTGAAACATTGTTGCACAGAGCTCAAAGAGAAGCAAAACTAATATTGTCTAGATAATAGAAACAATAATGATAATACTGGTAGTGGGTAATGAACAAGTGACAGATAAGCTAAAATTAATTTTTATCAGTACTATTACTTCTGGATAGGTGAGAAGCATCAACATGAATTCTGTATGATTTGGCATTAAGTTTCATATTAAATGATAAATCCATTAATGATGTGTAGAAGTACGTAAATTGAACAGTGATAAAATTTTAGGATTTTTATAGCTAGGAATTTTGATAAATACAGTGACTCAAATTAGAAGTATACGTGGATATGAATAACTTAGAACTTTGATTTGGCAAATATGAGATGAGAACTGAAGAAGAAGAAGAGGATAGATTGAGGAAAGAATATCCCAGACAGACATAAACCAGGAAATTTTTCCCTAATGATGAATAAAACACCTTCTGCATAGTTTTATTGATAAGAAACCGAAAATTAATTTTAATTCAAGTACCGTGGCAGGCAAAGACTGATTTGATTTTGAAATTCATACCTAGGTATACAGTTGAAAATTTTATGGTAAAATCTTACTGCAAACTTCACAGGATTACTGTCTAACTGAGCAGGTCCAGAAGGTAAGTCATGCTGTGTAGTTAAGATCAACCTTGGTTAAACAGCAAAACAACTTTAACTGAAGTCTAGCTGGAGCAATTTTAGGAAAAGAAATTAAATTCAGGATATTTATTGGGACTCAAGCAACTTTAAAATGCTAGAGCTCATGAATATTGTTAAGTATGTGTATTTTCAAATGTTACATTCTCAGTGTGTTTACAAGAAAAAGTGAAGAATTATTGGCTTAGGTAATTGAAATGAAACAGAAAATATGTCTTGGAAAACCTGTTTTTATAGCAGAATTTTTAGAAGGTGGCATTGAGTATGTTGCCTGCGAGTTTTCTTGTTCTGATTTTAGGATAAGAAGGGTAATCTCACACCCTCTTGTGCTGCATATTGTGACAAATGCTAACAGTTTAATTAATCCTCATGATTGTATATTGCTGATACTTATTTGTAGCTAGTGTCTCAGTTACAGTGAAGAGCTGGAAGTAATTTTCAGGATGTCAGGAAAACTTCAGGATAAGCTGTTAAATTTGGTACTTTTCAGTTACCGTGGTTATTTCTCCTGTAGAATGGTACTTGAGTCGAGTAGTCGAGTGCTGTTTTAAGAATAATAACCACATAGTAGGTCAGCTGTGCTGCTCTCTTCTGTGCAAGATCTGCGTTCCAGTCTGTTCAGTTCCATGTACTGGGCACAGGGATAAAGATTTATTCTTGGTTGATTCTGCTGGTAGAGGCACTGAATCTCTGTTGCTTAGGCCAGCATATACTGCTATCTTTAGTATTCCTTGTCTTTTTTCAGGACAAAGAAGGAGTGGAGGGTGTATCTGTGGGAGCCATTCTTTCTGACTACCAGAGAGTTCGAGTTGAAGATGTGTAAGAAAATATTAATCTTTATTAATATCCACGTTCTGGAAAGTGCTTTACTTGTTTGTTTTGTAACTCAAGTTCTGGAGTGGAGACAGTTGCTTTCTGTGTTACCCAATTAATTCGATTTGTTAATATAAGTACCTTGTTTTTCTTTCTTTCTTTTTTTTTTTTTTTCGCTTTCTGGAACTATGTGTTCATTAGTAAAAACCCAGTAGAGACTATACTGGATTGCTTTTCAGGTCTCTTGTGGATCTGTTAGAGTTTTGATATGAAAATGTTGAGTAAGTTGAGTAAGTTCAGATCTTTGATTTCAACTGAAAGCTCACTCAATTCCAGTGACTGTGGTGCTGGGGTCAGGTATCTCTGTTTTTCAACAGGTTTTTAATATAGAGGAACATTCTGTGACTTGTTATCAGGAATTAAATACAAGAGAATCCTTATGTGCATATCTTCCCTTCTTTAAAATCTAACATCTGTTGTCATTAATCAGGAGCTTTCATTTGTCATTTCTTCTGTGCACACTCTTTAAGTCTAGATGGATCATGATACTTTAAGAGTCCAGATGTAATGGGAATTGTGTGTGTTATATAGGTCAAGATTTGATTTGGGTCTGGAAGAAAATTTTCACTATATATGTCTGATGAAATGCAAAACCACCTTGAGTTCATTAGTTATTTGTTGCTGATAAAAGCAAGTATCTGGAATACCTTATGAACTGTAAGAATGATGAAGTTAATGCTGTGCCAGCTAGACTCACATCAGCGAGTTACACAGCATGGGTGTTTTCTTTATACTTTACATAGGTAAATTGCAGTCAGAAATAGCTCCTTTCTTCTTTTTTTCCCTTACACTTAAAACATTTTAATGACTGCCTGATCATGTTATTAGATATGTTAAAAAAGATTTCTTTTGTTGATTGTGGGTTTCAGGCCTTTTAGTACAGCCAGAAGATTGACAGGACATCACAGTATTTCAAACAGACCTGATTAATTTCAAGGCTGTTCAGTGGTAAAAAAATTTTACACTGATCTGTAGGTTTACCCCTTACCATGAAGTCATTTCACATAAACCATCCCAGGTACTTGGAGTCAGCCAATTCGATAGCTAAAGTTAGGCACCTAAATGAACTACTTCACATTCTGAATTGCTAAGTATGTCTGTTAATTTCACAATTTAGTGGTCTGCTAAAATATATGAAAGTAATAACAAAACCAATCAGATTATGAGGCTGCTAACTACGGATTTACATGTCAACATTAAACATCCATTTAAATATGAAGTCTTGATACTAATGGGTCTAGCTTAACATATGGAAGAAAGCCCATATATTAGATAAACAATGATAACTGACAAAGAAATGTGATTTTTGAGTGCTCTGAGCTAGTGCATAGTTAAATGTTTTTAAGTTTTTCAGGAACTAGTCATTACGCATTTTATCACCAACTGATGGTACCTGATGATTTGCAGAAGGGTTACCTATCAATAGTGCAAATTAGTGGTTCTCTAATTTGATAAACAATCAAATGCTGTATATCAAATGCTGACTAAATATGATATGTATCAAAACAAATAATTAAATTTACTTTAACAAATCATTACTTTGTGTCACAAGCTATATACGTTTTGCTGAATGTTTCTTTTCCTTGGCTGTTGATCCAAATCACAGGTTTGAACGTAACAAATTCAGCGTATTGTACTAGCGACATGGGCTGCAAGTATCATAGAGCAGTAACTCTTGCCTTAGTTGTGTTCATAAAAAATGATAACTTCCCAAGGTGTTAATGTTTTTGTATCCCTGAATGTTCAGGAATGTGTTTTCTCATGGTTTTACTTATGTTCAGATGCAAATCTGTTTATATTTGTGAGTTACATCTTTCTTACATAGATGAATTATTGTCGGGACAGGCTTATTTATTTATTAATATTAGAATATATATATATATACTGAAATCTAGGTATAGATTGTATTGTCATTGAAGTTGTAGAAGAAATTATTTAAAGCTAGGAAATCAGAGAAATTAATTTTCTTTAATTTTACATGAATCATGCTGTGTAAAAGAATAATGCTTGGCTTTATCCAGTTTTTTGTTTGTTTTTAAGATGCAGAAGAGTTAATCTTCAGCCTTTAGCTTACCTGTGGCGTCGGAACCAGGAAATACTGCTTAAAGAAATGATATCATCCAACATTCAAGCCATAATCATAAAAGTGGCAGCTTTTGGTATGTATTCAGGTGCTGAGCAATATTGTCTACTGAAACTTCCCATGGACAAATTTTTAGTATTTATGTAACAACATAACGAGAAAAATAGAAATTTTGTTCTATATTTTAGGATAAGAAATGTTAATATGAAGAAAATTTTTAATAATTACATGGCTGAATAACAGTCATGATGTCTGAATTAATTTACCTGTTTGCAGTGCATTCTTACAGTAGACGTGGAAAAGATGGAAAGTAATGCTTCCTAGCGTACTCATTGAATTCCTTTTGTAATTTTTTTGTTCTACTTTGGTTTTGATTTGCAGTAAAGATGCATGCATAATTCAGTGGTTCACAGTATTGTCATTTATAAATGATGCAGACTGGTGGCTAGACACCCGTGAAAGTTTTAATAGAAATACAGCAAATTAACATCAAACAAGATGTGATTATGAGGCCAAAACATTTTGTGTAACAACAGTCTTTGAGTTGGTAAAGCATATAGCAAACAGAAATAGTTCATCATTGCCTTTAAATAAATGATACTTACAATGTAGTTGTTTACTACACCAGAAAATTAACATGTCTTTTCATTGTCAAATATGTAAAATGAGGTTTGTGTAATGAAGCAAATCAGTCTGAGAGATAACCTGTCTCTTTATTGTTTGAATGTAAAGATAAGGTCAAATGACGTTCTATAGGAAGTCTTATGGAATGACATGCTCTGTAACCGTAAAAAGTACATAAGAAACGTACTAATGGTACAATATGTTCATTGCAGGCCTCTGCAGTTTTTCATTTAAGAGTATCAAATGAGGTCTTAAGCATAAAGTGTGACCAAAGGACCTTTTCTTTTTGGGTTGACTGTAGGTTTGCAGTCCATTGGACCGAAGAATGGCTAGTATAGTACGAGACGATCAGTGGCATTGGTGGCTAAAGATGTATGTTTGAAAAATTGTGTTGTATAACCTTGCATTAGAAGTCCAATGACTTGTTTATCTGGGTGACTTTCACATCAAATTCCTAATGTCTGCCCTTTAAAGAATGCTTTATAATAAAGTAATTTCTCCTAAATATTAACCAAGAATTGAATTCTAATCCCTTTAGATTAATTCTATGAGATTTTTTTTTTAATTAATTAGTTATTTTTTTAATTTATTTGTTCCTCTTTAGCTGGTATAGTTCCTAACTCATTTTTACGTTATCACTATGATGGTCTCACTGTATTGTTCTCTAAGATCTGCTAGTGTTCATAGTGAGATTAGAATGATTAGCAATACCCCATTCCCTTCTTCACTTATAGGTAACAAGCAATGTAATTTAGTAGCCATTTTCCTGAACTTTGGAAGCCTAGTTACAAATACATAGTTGAATGCTGTATTTTCTGCTATAAAACACTTCTTTTTTGAATTGGAAAAAAAAAATAATGAAGGAATAGTTTTAAGGCCATGTAAAGTACATTTTTATATTTATGCTATTTTTCCATAAAATAGAATGCTTTCATTGCTTATGCTGACATAAAGAAAAAAATTAAAATCCACAATGACTATTAATATGCTTTTTCACATCAGAATTATTCATCAAGTTTAGGTTGTTTTCACTAAATTTTGTACAATTGAAGGAAACTAATTCTGAAAAGGAAAACAAAAAAACCACAAAATGAAACAAGCAAATGATATTTAAAATTTATTTGAAAAATGTTAAAGAAAATACATCGTTTAAATAATAGAGAAAGCTGTTTCACAAGAAGATATCATTGATGATCTGTCTTACGCCTGAAGCAAGATAAGCTTGTCTTTTCTATTCTACAGTCTTAAAAAAACCTGAAAATGCACTAGTTACTATACAAAGAGTGCTTTGTGGGCTATTCATTGAAGGAGTGAATACCATAAATGCTTGTAGATAGCAGTTAGATAGAAAATCACTACGAGATTTTTTTCCTTTTTATATTTTTGGCTACAGGTAAAAGAAAGATCTTATCAGAGTCAATTTCTCACCTGCCTCAGGCAGATATAATTAGATGTAAGCAAGTTTAATGGAGCTTGTGTGCTCTGGGGCCATTCCATAATGCTTTAATAATTGCATGCCTTATTAAAGTGGATTTAAGGTATGAAGGCTGTTTAACATATCAAGTGGCAAAGGAGATAAGATACAATTTAACTTTTTGCCTTAGATTAATAATCAAAGTTAAATTGCAATGAAAATATTTAAAATAACGGATTTAAGAGTCTGAAGGGTGATGCATTAGATAGTACATTGTACAGGTGTTAATGCAAGGAACAAATCTGTTACTTAGCTTGACATTTATCAGTGCTGGTACACTGTACACCCGCCTTGTCCTGTTTTCCGTTGACTCAGTGCCAGTATAGGCAAGGTAAAAGCCTGTCGTTCCTCGTAGAAAACACATAATTATGCAACTAAATGAGCATTAGTTTAGTACATTTCCCTAAATCCACCACTACAAATTAATACCATAAACTTTGCCAGTGGCAAGAGTTTTCTGTCTCAGCGTAGTGTGGTTTTCCAGATGGGATACCAATTGCTTTCACTTACATGCAAAAGAGGTATTGTTAGCAAGCCTTCTTCACATGCCTTCTGTTGATCTGTAAGTAGATCAGCTTTCTTTCCTTCAAAGTGTATTTCAGAGACTTTAATGATAAGAGAAAAACATTCCATGATCTAGCAGCAAACCTGGGCAATAAAAAAAAAAAAAAAATTTGTGCTTACGCATGTTCATCTTCGGTGCCATTTTCTTGTTGCTAAAGATACCTGCATCGTGCGTGATACTTTTATATTTTAAATACACCCCTGTTCAGTGGAAATCCCAGAAAGTCAAAATGAGGTTACTCAGTAATAGCTAAAATAGAAGCAGGTATTGGTTGTTTTTAACATGTGTATGCCTGAAATTCTAGTAATATCCATTGTTTATATGAGACAATGTAATATAGGACAATCATAAAATGCTTTTTTGGTGTCCTTGCGCTCTGGACACATTTTACAGATTAAAATGCTAATTAACTTGCAAAGTATGCATGTAACAGATTCAACTTTTAGTCTCGGTGACTTTATGTACTAGTCTTAACCTGTGCCATGTTCTAAAGCAAATTGCTTCTACCGCAGCACAAGGTGTAATACTGAGGTGGCAGCGAGAGAAGGAGGCAGGTTATATTTGGAAGGAATCTTTGGGTTCCTCACTGTGTGATCCTCAGTAAAAACTGAGCATTGAGTTTTATTTGTTTTTACTTTACTTATGTAGTTATCTATACCTAAATCTTGTTAAGAATTAACACTAAAATTTAAGCTCAATTATACATTTTAAAATATGACAACCTTCAGTTCTCATATATATGAGAATATAGTTGAAATTGTTTTTGTCATGCAGTTAAAGCAATTTGTCCTCAGTGATTCTAGTTTTTCCTGAAGTTTTAAGAGTAATGTTCGCTTTCAGTAAGTATTGTGAATGCATATTGTTAGCCTGAGAATCTGGGGAAACAAAATTGCTTCTTCAATGTTTTGGTCAACATCAGAATTTAAGCTCAAATTTCTGTCTTTTAAGGGATTAATATGCATTATTTATTTCATACGTTACAGCTTCTTCCCAGTTTGGTTATAGTAAAGTAATGATTTATTATTCAATTAAATACTTGGAAAGACATTGTAATTAGGAGATGAAATAACAGGAATACTAAGTTGAAAAAAACTCTTTCATGGTTAAATTACATTTCTAACTTCTAACTGTTCTTTGGACCAGAGGAGAGAAGTGATACCATAACGCTGTTCAACTGTTGGACTATAATAAGAGCTGAAAGTTTGTATCAGGGCTGATCAGCTTGTGGTCCTCAGCCTACATTTGAAATGGGGCTCTTATGCCATGGCTGCATCCTTTATCATGTGGATCCGGCTACTATAAGTGCTTCTGGACAATCTGCATGCTCAGCCATGGGTAAAGTTGAAATCACAGGGGCTGTGGAAGCCTAAATTTTGAGATGGTGTGGGCCCTAGTTGCTTACCCAGGCTATTTGCCTCTGACAGTGGAGTAACGAGTCCTTGGGGAGCCATTGCTGTCTTGTCTGTCTGTAACAAATCCTTAAGTTCCTTTTCTGAAAGGAGCTGTCCAAAGTACGTATATTTAACTAGAGTCTCCCTTGCTGTGAGAAGATCTTGATGCTTGCTGCACAAGGTCAAGAAAATTGGTATACTCCTGCTGTACATAGAATGCTCTGAAAAGCTGGTAGTTTAGGGATGCCTGTGTTTTTGTATGTCAGCTTTTTGTTTAAAAAGAGAGAGTGTTACTTCTCAGTATAATGAGATCAGTACCTTTAGCTTTTATTATTTATATTTAACCACTAGGTGTATGCATTATTGTTTATTATTTGCATGCCATTAGCATACAGAAGTGAAATCCTTATTGACTGAAATTGATAGCCAGACTCCCATTAATTTTAATGGAGGTAAGATTTCTGTATGAAGTCATACGTTAAAAAAGAACTAGCGCCACACATTTCCTGGTTAAGCTCCTGAGGGTCTAATTTAGTGTTACAGATAAACTGCTCTAATAGTGAGTTGCTGCCAAAAGGTTCTTCTTTCCTTCCCCGTTCTAGCTGACTCTTCCAAACCACAAGTCTCTACTTGCTTCTGCCTCTGTAAAAGCTCTCATGGTTGTGTGACTGCAGCTGGGTGATCCGGCAGAGAACTACTACGCAGAAGGGAACTTGCTGTGTAGATGCCATGGCTGCATGGAGGACCCAACTCTCTCTTTCAGTAGAAAGCTTACCCCTAAATTGACTTGGCTCTAATGTCAGATCATATCCTGAAAGTAAAATCGGTGGTTGTGTGAGTTTTGTCTGAGCATGTCATCTGTGCAATGGGAAGGGACTGTGTTCTTTGAAGATGTGTCTCTGGTTTTTAGTACGGAGCAATTTTAAAGTCATTCATGGGGAAACCAAAGAAAACTGTTATATCATCATCACAGGGGAACATACTTGCTTCCTGTAAGTATTTTTAAAAAATTCTTGGTTCACAAACTTAGAAGAAGAAAGTGAGGAACATTTTGTTTAAAAATCCATAAAAGATCCCAGTTCTTTTCTTCTATATTGTATTGTAAGGATTTGTTTACTTACTTATTACTAAATAAACTAAACATTGGCATTATTCTTAGCTAGTTCAGCTTATTTAGCGCGGATTGTTCCATTGCTTTTTCCTTAGGCAGTTACCAGACACCGGAGCTGTAATGGAATCTGTGACAGTCTTTACAAGCTTTACTCTTGATAACGTCTGATTTTATTAATATGAAAAAGACTTCTGTTTATCATAATTTGAAGTGGAACATAAAATGACTGATAATATTTTTCCCAGTACTGTCAAAATTTAATGATTTTCTATTCTGCTGGGAATAATGTATTCTGAAAAGTAGCCTTAAAGTATTAAAGAGTGTTAAAATATTATCTTGTATACACAGATGATAGCTTTTATTTACTATTTATTGTAATTTTTTTCAGCTTATAGATTTTCTAAATTTGTGCGTATAGTGTACTTTAGGAAAGATATTCTTAGTAGTCTTTTCCCCCTTCAATCCTTGTTTCTTAGCTAGCACATATTACAATCACTGAATTTTCAAACAAAGCTTCCAAAGCTTAGTTGGTCCTTTAGAGTTTAAGTGTATTTGACACTTTTGCCTTAGACTTATTCCCTAATACATTTGTCTACTGCCTCATTTATCTACATCATTCATGTTATTTACGATCGAAGAAAAGGTACCACACCTGTTTGTTCACCAGATGTTGTATGAAAAGATTTGGGAACTATTATGAAACCACAGGTGCCATTAGCTCAGGCCCTTTTTTTTTTTTTCCTGAGGGAAAAGATTCACATGGGAAAGATCAACATGTAAAAATGGGAATTGTAATGCAAGACCAGAAATTGATCAAAATTAGCTTGGAATTTAAGAAGAGTGTGATGCAAAAGAGATGAGTAAGCGAAAAGACAACTGGGATTGGACTTTAAGTGAAGAAAAATTTTGATTCAGAGCATAGCTGAAAGGTTAGAAAAATAAGATAAGAAAATAATCTTTACATTTGCAGTGTTATTTACCTGATGCTTGTATACGAATGAGAGATACTTTGTTACCAGCGTAAGATGAGGTTTTGGATAGAGCTTTTAGCATATGGGTATAAAGAAACCTTTGAAAATAAAGTGTGTTACAGAAAAAGAAGAAATGAGATTTTGTAACAGTTTGCATAAGTGGATCTAGAAACAGGTTACAGAGATAAATGATTCTCTCTTTGTTATCTCTTGAGCCTATAGATTGGAGATTGCGAAGGATGTCAATACTTTCAGTAGTAACAGATGACAGGAGTTGGAAGAGTGGGAGAGTGAATGTACCTGAAAACAGAAGAGTAATTGAAGTTGATGTTACTGAGTGCAGTGCTTCTTAAGATGTCAAAGACAGGCAAAATTGGAGAGAGATGACTCAAGAGTGGGAAGATCGCTTTTCAATTTGGGGAGATCAGATCGTATAAAGAAAAAGTGAAATGGAAGCAGCAGGCTGAGAGTGGACTATTAGGTACTTAAAGTGAAAGAGAAAAGGAAGTAAGGGTTCTAGTGAAGGAGACAGAAGAGTAGAGAACTTAGAGTTGAAGAACAGTGGAAAAAAAAGACCTTAGATGTCAAAAGCAAAAATAATCTTAACAGAATAAAAGAGGGTGAAGTTATCTTGTTAATACTAGACTATTACTTGCTGCTCTTTAATGCTTGGTTAGATGTAAGTTCTGGAGGCACATACACTGTGCAGACTTCTGTGCTGAAACAGAGCTTAAACTCAAACCTTAAAACCTTTAAACCTTTAGCCTTGTCTTTGTAGTTAGAACCACAGATGCTTGCTTTCTAGGTCTCTCTGAGTTGAAGTTTTAGGAGACTGCTTGCTCTAATCTGATCCTTTATTTCTTCCCTGGCCTTTACCCTTTTGCAGGTGATTTGCTTATTTCGCCTGTCAGAAGTCTCTGTTATCCATTTAGGAACTGACCTTTTAAGGGTTTATAACTCGTCTGCATGGGAGTGGATTTAACGAAAGTGACACAGATTTTACCACTTGCACCATGCCCCTTTCTCTGCCACTGAATCAAATTTCAATCGTTTTCTGCAAAGCTTAATAGCATTAGAACTGTTCAAAGCATGGAAACATCAGTGTTCTTTAACAGGGACAAAACAGGACATCCTTTTTTAGCCAAACTCTGGTGCTAGAATGGTTGAACTCTTTGAATTAAATAGATTAATAAACAAGTAATGCTATTAATTCTACTCCAAACATTTCAGTATGCCAAAGTTAAAACCACTGAAAAGAGATTTATATCAGGAAAGTCATATATATGTGGCTGTATGAACCAAACCTGTAATAATTTTTGTTTTAAGTCTCTGAAGTCCATTGAAAGTCCCGAGAGGAAGTTGACTGGGGCAGTATTTTCAATAAGCTGAACCATTTGCTGTGTAAAGTCTTGGCTTTTATTAAAATCAGTTTAATGCTGTTATTAAACAATTCTTTCACAATCTCTTTTGAAACTATGAACATTTTAGAGTAATAACAGTGTGTGAAAATACAGCCTCGTTATTTGATAAAACAATACAGAATTCCTTCAAAGACTTATTGAAGTTTCTGTTCCTGAAATGACAGAGCTAAGTTGCTTTGAATCCTAGATGTAACTAGAACACAAATAACTTTGATGTTAAAAAAAAAAAAAATCACAAGAGATTACAGATAAAATTAACATTGCTAGTATTAAGAGTTTTAGAGCCTTTTACCTCTTAGAATTCTAAAATTTGATGACATCAGACTAACCTAGTTTAGAAAATATTTGATGAACTTCCAAGAAAGGAGTTTAACTGTAATCCTAAACAAACTGCACTGGAAACATGGGCTAGAACCACTTTGGGATTAACATTTTATAAGTTTGCCACTTCGCTTGCAAAGAGTTACTGTATATTCAGATTCCATCCTTATACTATTCCTACACTGGATAAAATACCCCATACAAAAAAGAAAAAAAAGGGGGAGGGGGGAAGAAAAAATAAGTAGGCACATAATCAAGTTGCATGAATTTTGTTCTTTTATACAATAAATTAGAAGTATATTCACCTCAAATATTTTAGAGGTGGGCTAATATCCAGTATTTACTGCACTTTCCTTCATTTTTATATGAAAAGTAAGCAGCTTTTACAAGTTTTTTTATGTTTTGGAAAAGGAAGTTCGAGGAAATCGTCCAGTTCACCATGGTTATACAGCCTTTCATGTGTGAAAGTTGTGAGGAAGTTAAGAATCAACTATGAACCTGTCAAGTTATGCTACCAGACAAAAAGTTTGCTTCCTAACTCTTTGTAGAAATGAAAACTAAATATGACACCAGGAGTAATTTACCTCAAGGCAATTTAAGGTATATATTTACAGTGCATTAACATCTCTATGGCAGGTGCACTTCTACATTATGAAGGGTATCTGACAATCCTTCACGCCTGCAGAATAAACCTGCTTTGATAACTCATACTTTTTTGTATGAGCTTTTGCTGGGCTGTTAGAAGCATAGTCTTTGATTCTGTAGCATTTAAAGAATAGTGCTTGATCCTGCTTCATGAAAATCCATGGCTTCATATTGTTTACTTAGAAAGAAAGAAAAAGACGCCTTTAAAGTGGAGGATTTTACCTTCAAAAATAGTCCTATTTTCTCTGTTCCAATTCTAAGATGGGTGGCTGCATCAGTCCTTCATACTCTTTTCCTTTCTCTGTGTATTTCTGTACCTTGAAATTCCCATCCCCTTGTTAACCCTGTTTTCTTCCTGAAAAATAAATTTGAGAGAGGGAGAGACAAGTTTTGGTTCCAGAAAATTTAAGTCTTTCATTGCCTCTTTTCTTATTTAAAGTTCTAAATAATTCTGCTTTTGGTAAGCAACTGATTAGGATCTTTGCAGAAACCTTATTGTGTGTTATACTGCCCTCCATCATCGGAACTTAAGTCTTGGTCCCTTACATCCGTAATGATGGCAGTTACTAATCTTCTCAACAATACTTCTCAAGAAGTCAGGAAGAAGAAGGGAACTTTAAGTTACTGTGAACTTTAAAACAATTTCCAATTTTTTCTCCAAAAGTCTATGCTAATTCTATGTATATCAGATTTCAAGAAGATTGATAATAGATAGTGATTTTGGATATTTGTTTTTAACCTTATTTTACGGAAGAAGTCAGAGAGGAATAAGATATACTTTTTGAATGGCTGAGGTGGATAGAGAACTGGCTGAATGGCAGAGGGTTGTCGTCAGCGGCGCTGAGTCTAGTTGGAGGCTGGTAACTAGTGGTGTCCCCCAGGGATCAGTACTCAGCCCAGACTTGTTTAACTTCTTCATCAACGACCTGGATGAAGAGTCAGAATGTACCCTCAGCAAGTTTTCTGACGACACAAAACTGGGAGGAGTGGTAGATACACCAGAAGGCTGTGCTGCCGTTCAGCGTGACCTGGACAGGCTGGAAAGCTGGGCAGAGAGGAACCTGATGAGGTTCAACAAAGGCAAATGCAGGGTCCTGCACCTGGGGAGGAACAACCCCATG
>Ga0065711_1008159_pt1 | contig 17972 bp, 6 predicted proteins | sample Hoacrofraction12_FD_59098 | JGI IMG/M metagenome (GOLD analysis project Ga0065711, IMG submission 59098) | Hoatzin crop microbial communities from Cojedes, Venezuela - Epithelial fraction 12 v2 (version 2) | ecosystem: Host-associated > Birds > Digestive system > Esophagus > Crop | place...
GCTTCGGCGGGGGGGTTGGACTAGATGACCCACAGAGGTCCCTTCCAACCCCTACTATTCTGTGATTCTGTGATTCTGTGATTCATCAGGGTCCTCTCTGCCCAACTCTCCAGCCTATCCAGGTCACGCTGAATGGCAGCACAGCCTTCCGGTGTGTCTACCACACCTCCCAGTTATGTGTCATCAGCAAACTTGCTGAGGGTACATTCTAACTCTTCATCCAGGTCGTTGATGAAGAAGATCTGTGATAGTCACTCAGTTCTGAAGAATAGTAAAAGAAGCTGTAGCAAAATGGATTGGAATTGCAATTTTGACTGTAACGATTTTTGTATTTATCTTTTGTAGAATCATAGAATGGTAAGGGTTGGAAGGGACATTAAAAATCATCTGGTTCCAACCCCTGTGCCACGAGCAGGGACATGTTGTATTTGTATTGATCCTTGGATTTTTTTGTTGTTGTTGTTGGTTTGGGGGTTTTGGTGTGTTTGTGGTTATTGTTTGGGTTTTTTTTTTATGTTATGTTTTTTTTAGGGGAAGATAACAAACCAAAAACCTGTGTACTTAAATTAATGGAAGATACACTTCTTTCCTTAGGCAGCTCTTTATGGTTGTGGCTGCTGGGCTGAAAACACAGGAGCTCATACCCCTTATTCCACTGCTGTGAGTACTTCAGGTATTTGCTACTTTTATAAATATTTCAAAAAGTTGCTCTTTTTCTCTGTAATTAGTTTACAAATTCCCAATAAACTATTTCTGTGAGCAGTGAATTAAAATATTATTATTTTCAGACTATGTTCTACAAGTGTATCATTTATTTATATATAAATAACATATATATAATGTATATATATATCTTATATAGGTCAGTATTGTCTTGAAATCTGTGGATTAATCTCCATTGGTTGCTTACATTGCTCATTTTACTTTAAAAAAAATAAAAAAAGCAACCGTGTGAACTTTTAGCCTATTCAGAAGATTTTGGTATTGCACTGGAAGGATGTACTCTATTTGTTATGTACTAAGGGACTTGTCTTCCTGTAAAGAAGTGCTGTTATAAGCTTAATATTATGTTAAACACAGAATGCTTCTGTGACTGGAAACCTTCTGTAAAGGACTAAGACAGTTAGAGGGTCCTTCAACATAAGAGGGTCCCTTTGAAATAAAAATGCTGCAAAATTGCATTTTTCCTTCCAAAAATATTTTAAGTACTATTTTAAATGAATATTTAAGTGAATTTGTTCTTGATCTCTCTTTTTCTCTCAAAATGAGGGGGGAAAAGGCAGAACCAAATGACTAGAGTAAGTGTCTTGGAAAACATTTATTTAGAAATTGTGAAAGTAACATAAGAATTAGAGTAGCTTCTCTTCCATTTGGAAGTCTCAGGATCCTGGACACAGACGTTCACAGCTGTTCAGTCAGTTGGCATGCTGAGCACTGGATATACCAATTGTAATACAAAGTTTGTCAACAGACCTACTAAGTGTAACAGGAGTGAAGAAATAGTAAAAATTAGAAAAAAGAAAAAAAATCAAACGAAACAACCAAAAGATAACTAGGAAAATAGCTCATACTGCAATGTAAGATTTGAGAATGTAAGACAGGGTGTTTTTAACTTGTCAGGAACAGGCAGTGAGAAGTGTGGTGTTGTACAGTACCGGGTGAATATTATAGAATGTGAACACCTTAAGTTGTAGTTGTGTGGAAGTTACTTTTACTTTGCAACTGCTGCATAAAAGCAGTTGAAAGGACTGCATTTAATCTTTTTTTTTTCCTAGTTGTATGAACAGTCTCAAATAGAAAAACTACTTGTAACACTTTTTCGTAAGCGCTTATGTCAGAATGCAAAATTTTTTATTTGTATTACTGCTTAATGGCCAGAGTTATTAGCGTTCAGTATAGGGAGAGGTGAAAAAAATCATCAGAGTTCAGATTTAGGTAATGTAGACTATACCCAAAGAGTACTGCAGAGGTAGAGTCCTGTTAGAGAAATGGTTGAGGGAATAAGGTAGCAGGATGTAGTACTAAAATTTGATAGAGGCTAAAGTGCATCAGAAATATCCTTTGTTGTTTTTGAAGTTCTATATGTTTCTAATATCTCCTATATTTCAGTCTGTTTCACGCTGTTGAATATTTGTGTAGATGTTCACCCTGAAGTTCAATGTTAGTAATAGTGAGTATGCTTTTTAGTACTTACACAAAGGAAAGTTCTACTGAATGTGAAAATTTTGGAAGATCTTTTTACTCAAGGAATACCATATTGATTTTAGTTTAATAAATACTTACGTAAGGAAATGTATTTAATTACATTTACATTTACATTATTTGGGGCCATAATAATTAGTGAGTAGAAGTCCAGTATTAGGGATTGTTTGTGGAAAAGCTCAGGAGGACACCTTTATTTTTTTAAAAACTATGCTTTACAAAGTCAGCTGGATTTGAAGTCTATGCAAGTACCGGCAAGCATCCTGACACACTTAAAGGAGATGTCTGGGTTTAATGATGGCCTTAAATAGAAACCTCCTTTCTTTTTGCTGGTACCAATTTTGTATAGTGGTAAATATTTTAATTTATACTACTTGTAACTATCGCACACACACATAGATATATATTATATATATGTATGTATGTTTCTTTGCTTCAAATCTTCTAGCTTCCATGACATTACACTAATACCAATCCCAGTTAATTGAAGTAGACTGCTGGTGGTTTATGAAGCATGGCCATTTGTTTATTCAGTGATTTGCAATTCAGACTAGTGGTGTTTAAATAAACCCTTGTTTCTGGTTTTCCTTTAAAGTGTATGTGTGTGTCTGTGTGTGTGTGTGTCTNTGTGTGTGTCTTTGTGTGTGTGTGTCTCTGTGTGTGTGTGTGTGTGTGTGTGAGAGAGAGAGAGAGAGAGAGAGAGAGAGAGAGAGAGAGGGAGAAATGTTTACAGGAAGTGAGAACTCTTCTGTAGTCAATACCATTCTTTTTTCCATTTTCAGAAGCTCATAATGTTTTGTGTTGTAATGTAATTTGCAGTTTTAAAATATATTGATGCCTGACTTGTTTAGAATATGAGCATCCAACAGGGTGAACCATGAAGTTAATTAAGGAGTAGAGGGATGGTAGGAAAGGTTGAAAGAATGAAACTTAAAACTTGACTGGATCACAACAGGAGATGGGAAAGGGGGCACAGACATCTGCAAATATTCAAAAGGTGAAATTGCCAAGGCTAAGCAAGAAAATAACATGTTAACATACCTTGTTCTTGGATGGAACTTTTCAGAAAATAAAGGTACTACCTAAACTGTAGAAGGTGCCTTGATTTGGAAAACTCTGAGATTGACAGTGCTTCCTAAGACAAGATAAATGTTGTCACTTCATGTACCTCAGATCAGACGATGTTGCATTTGTAACAGTGATTATACGTCCTTCTTGTAGGTTTCCAAATTGGTTTTGAGTGAATATATATTTTTTAAAAAAAGCAACAAATGAAACTTATGTATTGCATATAAATAAAAACTGTGTGCATGCACAATCATTTCATGTTTCATTGTACATACAGGCATATACACTTGTATGTAAAAACATTTGAAATATGTACATAAAATAACTGAAATTTACAGTCAGATTAGATTTCTGTGGTTTTCACAATGTAACATTTTATTGTTTTCATTTCACATGTCTTCATTAATTTGTATTTTAACGGCAAATTTAGCACAAATTTATCATAACATTTTCTACAGGGTTTTCTTTTTTCTGTTGTATGGGGGAAAAAAGAATATTTGGCTTTGATTGCGGTGTGTATTGAGCACTGTATGCATTAAAAGACTTGAAGGAATAGCTGATTCATCAAATCACATTTGGAACAAAAATCTTGAATGAAGAGAAAAGTTTAAATATGATTCCCTTAAAGCTTTATTGAAAGTATGCTCGAATTTATTAATATATGTTAAATCAAGTAATTTTAACTTACGGATTCTTTGGGAAATAAAAGGTTTCACATTTGTGCTGGTTTTGACTTTTAAACTTTTTTTAGTGATAGCTGGGGATAGAAATTTAAGCCTGGAGCTTAAATTTAATTTAATTTAATTTAAGCTCTATATTCAGTCTTGAAAAATTGTCTTCTTTGTCATTAGTTCCCAGAAGCAATTTTTGAGGGCCAGGTTTTATAAACTATTTTGATTCCATACTAGTGAAATTGCTTATGTCTTTGGGTTTTAGAGGCTATGATCAGCAAGAGATTGAACAGCAGGGGAAAACCTCTAGTGTGGGGAAAGAAGGGTTCGTAATGGTAATTCAAAGTATACAGAATACAAACTCTTGCACATTGAAATCCATGCAGAATTGGCAGGAATGTAAGAATGGACTCATTGGGTCGAACCAGTGCTCCAGATGATTTGGTGTCCTGTTTCAGATAGAGGCCATTTTCAGGTTTCCAAGGAAAAGTACGGGACCGGGAAAAGCATCTCCACTGTGTTTTCCAAGCTTCTAGCAATTTGTGATATTGGGACTTTATAAGCTGGAAATATCTTTGTTTTTAATAGGTCAGGATGACTTTCTCAAGATTCCTCATTTCTTTTTGCACTTAGAAGACCGGTTACTTAATTTTTGCTGTGAGTGTTTTTCTTATTCTGTTTACTTTGTGGAAACTTTCTTGACAAAAAAAAGTGTTAGTTTAAATGCAACGGTTGGTAACACAGTAGGTTTTATTCTTCAATTTTAATAATTTTGTTCTAAATTCCTTCTGTCAAAGCTACAACTTGAGACATATCTTTCAATACCTTCCTTATTAAAAAGAAAATGGGGAGGGGGAAAGGCATTGCAATTAAAATACTTATTAAAATTACTTCCAAATTCATGTAACTTTCTTTCAGTGCTCATGTATTATATTACATCTTGATCTTCTGTTGGCCCTGTGGATGCTGGCAGGCTTCCTGCTTTTGTGTGTTCAGGGAGGATTTGGTATTAGTTCTTATGCATTTAGCAAGTTGTTTCACAAGTATTTTTGGCCTTTTTTTTATCATGGCTTTAGATTGAATGTGCCAAAGGTGGTGGTTCTGAACGTTTTGGGGCACGACTTCAACTTTTTGAACGTTTTTTTCTTACATCTGACAGTCTCTTGGCCTTGTTGTTTAGCCACACTGTCTCAGGTTTTTTGGTTTGGTTTTTTTTTGCTTTTCAAAAGTTACTTTATGGTTTACAAAATACAAAATATTGTAAAATTTGTATTTTACGGCCATAGTTGAACAGGGGTGGGACAACTGATGAAGACTTTCTAAGGACAGGATGGGGGTGACAAAACGTGGGAATGACTGTGAATATAAAGGATCTTAAATTCAAGATTCATTCTGTAACTCTCAGTCAAAGATTCAGTTTCTGCGTAAACAAGTAAAATCTTTTGGATTCTTTTGTATCAATTTTTGGAGACATTTCAAAATATGAACTCTGAATTATATTAAATTTAGTTTGTTTTTTTTTTAAATACGGCTGTAGGGCTTATTGACAACTGAAGGATAAACATTACAGGAATTCTTTAAGTATCTCAAAGCCAGTATTAAAATTCAAGAAATTTGGAGAAAGTTGCAGTTGTGGGCATAGTTAAGATACCTTGGCAACCGTAACTGTGATGTCAAGCAACATAATGTAAGTGCCATTCCATGCAAGAATGATGGTAGAGTCTGCATGAAAGCTTGTTAAATGAGATGAGCATTACCAGGGGCCTTTATTTAGTATAAATACAAGGAACAGCTAAGCTGGTTTCTGAGTCAGGATAGTAGAAGCCAAATCTTTGGTCTTTAAAAGCTTGTGCGTGCATGTGTGCGCACGTTTGCGCATGCACACAGACAAAACAGCCTTTGCTTTAAGAACCCCCACCACCTCACCACAATCATAAGGCCACTTGGAACTCTTCAGTGAATGATTTTTGTTGGTGTATGAGTGTAAACACAGGAAGATGGGTATTATTTGGAGGGAAAACACTTGTGAACAAAGCCCAACCGCAGCAGAAACAATAGTCCATTTTTGACTGTACTTTAGCAAAACATTTCCTATTTTTTCCTGAACATAGTAGGAGTCAAAGACTTAGTGTATATTATTCTCATTCAAAATAATATCAAGTGTGACACTGGATCTCCTCCCTAGTTGGAATATCCATGCCGATTGAGAATATTCGTCCACTAACTGTGCCAAAAGTAGTACTACTGGGGTAAGAGGCAGGCTATGTTTTTCATGGGAGATAAGTTGAAAAGTAATAATTCTATTTGGATATACAGAACCTTAAATTTAAAATAGAAAGATAAATATAAAATTTACAGTAACAGCTAATACAGGAGGCTTTGAAAATGCAACTATAAGTGGGATTTTTGAGTAGAAACGTAGAGACTGAGAATCATGTGGCATTCCTTTTTACATCTTTACAACAGTAGGTAGTGGAAAGCATACTTATGCATTCTTCATGCATGGGTGGTTTGTTTTGTGTATGTGTATCGGCCATTGAAGCCAGCAAATTTTTTAATGTTGCGTTTCTGAAGACAGGTAGAAGGTCTTGCGTTATTTACAAAATATGGAAATTCTATAACATAATGCTGCAAAGTCTCCATGTTTTACTAGAATCCATTTCAGAAGAATATTTCATACAAGAAGGGGTACAGTGATGTCCTAGGGAAAATTTAAATGAGACCTAATTAGGATTTATAATCCTTAAGAAAAAGGAGTAGAATCTTTAAATGTTTTGAATTCTTTCAAAAAATGAAGCATATTAACAAATGTAATTGGACTTAAGGACTGAGCCCAAAGTTGTGTTTTATTGAGAAAGCAGCAGGAATGTCAGATTTCTGGACTCAAAGCGAGGTGTAGGTGAGGGTTCAGATTGGGAGAAATCTTTCAACAGCTGGCTGAACATGAGCCAGCAGTGTGCCCAGGTGGCCAGGAAGGCCATCAGCATCCTGGCTTGTGTCAGGAGTAGTGTGGCCAGCAGGAGCAGGGAAGTGATCATGCCCCTGTACTCAGCACTGGTGAGGCCGCACCTGGAGTACGGTGTTCAGTTTTGGGCCCTTCACCACAAGAAAGACATTGAGGTGCTGGAGCGTGTCCAGAGAAGGGCTGCGAAGCTGATGAATGGTCTAGAGAACAAGTCTTATGAGGAGCAGCTGAGGGAACTGAGGTTGTGTGGCCTGATGAAAAGGAGGCTCAGGGGAGACCTTATCATTCTCTACAACTACCTGAAAGGAGGTTGTAATGAGCTGGATATCGGTCTCTTCTCCCAAGTAACAGGCAATAGGACAAGGGATAATGGCCTCAAGTTGCATCAGGGGAGGTTTAGATTGGATATTAGGAAAAATTTCTTTACTGGAAGAGTGGTCCAGGGAAGTGGTGGAGTCACTGTAGAGATACTTGAAAGATGTGCAGATGTGGCACTTGGGGACACTGCTTAGTAGTGGAGTTGGCAGTGTTAGGGTAATGCTTGGACTTGATGATCTTAAAGATCTTTGCCATCCTACACAATTCTGTGATATATATGATGTATCATTTCATGAAGTGAAAAATAGCACATTTAGTACTGTGAAGAATAAAGAATTGTTTAGCTTGGAAGGAACCTCTGGAGATCATCTAGTCCAGCCCACTGCTCAAGGACATTCGAAATCCTTATCAGTAAGGAAATAAGTGTATTCACTCCCCCTGCCTTTTTCTGCTTAGACTATTACTTTTTGTTCACATCTGTTCTCCTTTCCAGTCTATTGTGCGCCTCGTGGATGCTTTTGCTGGCAAAATGGAAGAGGAAATGACACCTACAGAGAGATGGCTTTGTTTGTTAAACTGGTTGTTAAGCTGTGCCTTCAGCCAGCATTTCCATCTCTCCTTATGGAACCCACTGAACAATATGTAGATTCTTACTTAAAAACTCGTTTTTGACAGGAACCACAGTGATGTGCAAAGCTGTGGAGTAAATATTTTTTAAGGAAGCTTTAATGCCAATAAATTGACATATGGTGTGGGACTTTGACTTTGTGATTCCCGTGCGTTGAAGGCAGCAGTGCCTGCGCTGAGATCCAATGACTGCTGATAACCTGGGCAGGTGCTGTTTGTCTGTCTGGCCTGCGTCCTTCTGAGTCCATGCTCCAGAGTTCCAGAGGAATTTCACATGCAAATCTTGCGTCCTGTGTAGATTGTTTGAGCTACTCTGTGAGACAGATATTATGATACAGTTAATCTCTTTGAAGAAATATGTGTTATCTCTCAAAATCAGTCTGGTCCTGTAAAATTTGGGGAATGATAGGTAATTTAATGCATCACAGATGAAGCAGCTGCATATGGAGAAGAGTTATGTCATTGTTACAGTATACCAGAGGGTAGAGGAAGAAAGAGGTCTATCTCCAGACAGATCAGTAGTTACCTCTGAAGTGAATGCTTCTGTCAAGAGTTCAGGCTTTGTGTCCAGATGCCGTTTGGAGGCTTCAGTGCTGGTGCATGTGGTGCTTGAACTAACGTACTACCACTACAAGGCTGCGTGAAGAGAGAGGAAGCAACAAGCAGAGATGATTTGTGGGAATGGTAGCATTGTAAAGCAGTCAATTAAACACAGTACCACAGTGTTCAAAGCTGAGGGTTTTGTCCACAGAATAATCAGAATGGTTGTTTGAATTGCCTTCAGAAGGGTTGTTTTGAAGCAGAGCTGGATGGATGCAAAAATCAAAGAGTGCTTATTGCCTCTTGAAATTTTAATTGGCCTTAATGTAACAATATGTTGTAAGCATGAAGTTGCATGGACTTTTTAGAAGTGGTAGTCTCCTGCAGAAGGCCCACTGCTCAAAGTGGTGTGTTCATCATTTGGGGCAGCAGCCAGCTGTGCAGCACCGTCTCCTCCTCTGAACACTATTAGTCCTGTTCCTGTTTACCATACCTTGCCCAAATGTCTTGAAATAGGTGCAAGGATATAAAGTGGAATGGAGATTGCGGCAAACTGAACTCAGCATTTAGGTCTTAAGCATTTTTCTGTGGTTGGGAGAAAATAGTTATATACGCTTAGTTAGCCAATACATAAGCTACTATCTTACTTCTTTTCCTGTAAATTTTGTATGACAAAAGTGTTTGGGTTTGGAAAGGTGTAGTATTTTCAGAGAGAGATCAATAACAATAAAGCTTAAGTTATCTGGCATTTCCCACTACTGAGAAATGAAGGATTCGTACATTTGACATATTTTAACGCTTTAGCCTTATTTTTCCCCTTATCTGTAAAACTGTGGAAAAGCTGGATTAGTTGTTCTTCAGAGTAATTTTAGTTTCTTTTTCCCATACTAAAAACTTGAAGATATAGAAAGTGTTTTCCCACCTTTCCTTAGAGAAGATACTTTAGACACAGTTGGTCTGGATGTTGAGTTTGTCTTTTGTTATCTTTGAAACCTACCCGAATTTACTGAAGTCACAACCTTTTGAAGAATTTCTATTTGCATATTCTTAGTAGGTGTTCATTAGTTTGGAAGTTAAATTATCTAAGAATTTTCTGTCTGCAACAAGAATGTGTTCCGTTGATCCCTGTAGAATCAATGCTTTAGGAATTGGACAGGACTCTTTGCAGGTGTTCTTCCTGGCAGCAGGTCAGTAAGTTAAAATTTTCCTGTGCTAGTGTGAAGGCAAGATGCAGCAGCTGATAAAAAATGCTAAACGTTATGCAACGTTCATTTAGTACTGTAGTGCATTATGCTAGACTGAAGCATTTTGTCTTTTCAGAATTAGACTTTAATCTTTTATTTTAATGTGTAACTAACTGTATCAGTATCTTACCAGCCAAATATTTTTATTCTACTGTATTTTGTTTTTTAAAATCATTGGCTTGCAAGTTTTTAGTCAGCTCTTTCTAGAGATACTGGTAATGACAACCAGAGCTTACTAAAATACAGGTTTCAGTGTGTTTCCATGAGGCATGACTAGAAGTTATGCAGGAAGTAAAGCAGAAATAGTAGTTCTTTTAACTTGTTAACTGACACTTCTAGGCAGTACTATTTAACTGAAAATAACAACATCAAAGTTGAAACAATGTAACAGGACCTGGTTCAGACTCTACTGTATGGAATAGATAATAAAATACAGATAACCTGTAACTTCTCTCTTCAGAAGCTGAAGATGGAAGAATCATACTTTGGCAGTGGAGTAAAGTAGATTAATTTTTCCATTTTTGAATCAATGTGACTAATGCAAGTTTCCATTTTTTACTCCTTTAAAACACGTTCCAACACTTTATGTTGATGTCCTTGTATGTTTCAATAGCTAGGCAGACTCTGGCAGCTTGTCAAAGCTCCATAAGCTTTCTGCTTATGGCTTACAGAAAGAAAGCTAGATATTCATTTCTCCTTCCATTCAACAGGAGTCTCTTTCATGTCTGAAAATTGAAAACGCGTGTTTTTCAGTGTGGTGCGTGGATGTGTGTGTGCCCTCTGGCACACCTGTTTCTAATTTCCTGGCTTGAAAGCATCTCCCATCAAAAGAAGCAGAAAAACAATTTCTTTCTGACACGCTGGTCGGAGGCCCTTGCTTTGCAGAAGGTGTTCCTTTCACTTGCCATCTTGGTTCCATTGGTAGAACATTATAAGATGCAGAGCACGCATTGTATGGGATGTTCAGCTTATATTGTGCTGGGTTATTTCCCTCCTTATTGTAGTTATTCAAGCACTAGAAATCTACTTGAGAAGTCACTATGCTGAGGAACATATAGTAATTTTAATCTGTAGTTTCTTCCGTGAAGCTCAAATTAAGGACCAAAGTCTATAGCAAGTTTAGGTTTGTATAACCTATGAATTGAGTATTAGTTACTGTTTGGTATAGAAGATTAGATTAAAATCCAAATATTATAGCTCAGATTTCTTAGCTTTTCTTCAAAATAGTATGCAGTGTAAAATAGTGTCCAACACAATAGCTGAGAATTAAAGATGTTAACAATATTAAAAAAATAAAAAACAAACCCACAAAAAACCCCTAGTAACTTGGTGGTTGTGAAAGTTGTGCATAGTCTAACTACCAGATTACTACAGAGTAGAGCTATTAACTATTAAAGACCACTTAGGAAGGAAAAACACAAAACTTGTGAGCTCTAGCTTAAACATTACTGGCTTGTCTGTTTTCTCAGTTCAGCAGCTGACACTTTCACAAACAGCATCTGGATTGTTTCCATAGCTACTGTGCTGCAGTACATACCTGTCCGGTGGTATGCTATTGAATTACATTGATTTTATTTACTGACAAGCTAAACAGAACAAAATGTTTGAAAAGACTTAGAGCTTGAAAACCATTATATGCACACAGTGAAACAGTACTTGAAATGCGAAGACTGGGCCTGGCTCCACAGCATAATGGCTAGCAGTTAATATGCTCATAAAACTTGCCTTTGCTAGGCTTTGTTCATTACTAGTAAGATCAAGTATATGCAGAAAACACTAAAAATGTGAATCTCAGAGTATGTGCTTCTATGTAACTTTATGGACTGTGACAAAAAAGTTCCTAAATCTATAAATGCGTTGGTAAGGCGCACAGTTCACATTTATGCCTGCTGAGGTGTGCAACCCTGATATATTTCTTGTCTGGCACATGTATTGGTATTCAGGTACCAAGACTTGCTTTCTAGAGTATCTGCCCACTATTAGAGTTGTGAATGACAGTGGAAAAATTATTGTCACTTGTCAGCATAGTAACAGGTTTCCATGATCGGTTCCTGCCTCTCATTCCTTTGGGTGAAGGCATGCATTTCACTTGTTGTACAGCACTGTGCAACACAACAGGTACTTCTGGTTTGCCTAATCTGATTCACTAATTGGCAACATCTGGTGCATGGGGTGTGGACCGTAGGAACGACCATCTTGCTGTGCTTGAAGCTTGAAAAAAAGCCTGTTGGGGACTTTCTGCTTCTCTGTGCTATTTTTGGCTGAAATAGTAACTTGAGAGGACTGCTGATACATATATAACTGTGAAGTTATAATAGGATAGTAGAAGAAAAAAAGACTATAAAAAAAAAAAGAGGTTGTAGATTCCCAGATTGTTCTTGTGGGGATCTTGTATGAATCAATGAGTGTCTGAATAGGAAAAGTGGTATTGTTCTCAGAAATTACACATTTAAATACCCACAGAAAAGGGAAGTCGTATTTCACTGTTGGTCAGCTTTGCACTTTGAAAGAAGCACTGCATTAAAAGCATGATCCAAGATAATATGTATTGCTGAAAATCAGTTCTGATGCTTTCTGTATGATCCCCAGAAGTTTTCTGTATGATCTCCAAGTGGTTTTCAGTCAGGGTTATAAACTTCTAGTTGAAGACAGGTGTGGGGTGTGGATTTTGGTTGTTTGCTTTTCCTTTTTGTATTGTTTTTGTTTTTGTTTTGTGGGGTGTTTAAGATTCTGGTTCTCACCAATCTGGTTTGAGGACAAAATAAGCATTATGACTGTTGAGACATCCTTCTTTGCTTTGCTTGTCATAAGGAGCCTGTTCCTGCCATGTGCCTTTAGGAATCTGGTTTTTAAACTTAGTTCCAATTAACCTAGCATCAAAATGCTAATCTTTATCTGTCTTTGTATTTATTTATTTATCAAAAGAGAATATGCATTTCCTGTAGATATATTGCTCACTTTGCCAGCAGTGATCCTAGAGGAGGGCAACTAACTGTACTTACCCTTGCAAACATGGACAACAGGAGTTCCAACAGTACTATTTTTGTCAGCAGATGGGTTATGAGTAGGCAGCATGGTGTTTGCACAATATTACTGTGCTAGGAAAACAATTTGTTTACTATATGAAACAGTTACTTCAGTGAGAAGCACTAATTTAACCCAGTAAATTTTTCCAGATAGTCATCTCCTTTTGAGTCACTCTTCTATGAAGGCTTATGAAAGCTTTGATCTGTCATTGCAAAGCCTTTGTCTCTAAGATACAAGGTTACCAATGAGGTTACCAAAGAAGTCATCATCTTAACTGAGAAAGGATAATAAAATGATGTAAACTTTGTTTACAGGAAAGTTACTAAAACAAGTGTATTTGGGACTTTAATGAAAATTGAAAAATTCTTGTTAGGAGTCCCTGTTGGTTTGGTTTCAATATAATTCAGTGAAAGACCACAAAGTGTAAAAATACACAGATAAACATAGTATCATCTAGGATAGTTAAGCAAATGAACCAGATTTACGTTTTCTTCAGCTTGTGTGCATGATTTGGAAATGCGTTAAAGTAGCTTTGACTGTAGTTGCTGTCTTGACTCATGTTTATAAAACTTTTTCACAAGTTGGCTAATGCTGATAGTTAGATCACAAGTGAATGGAACTATAAATTTGAACCCGCACTTCATATTGTGTGTTATAAATTAGGTTTTGATTACTGTAGTTCTGTATACATTTATTATCGTGTCTAGCCCTAGCTTCATCTACAGTGTTTTGCCAGTTTGAGTATAGAGACGTACAAGTCTGCTGAACCTGCAAGGCAGTTCACACTCTAGTATTTGGTTCTAACTTGAGATAATAGGAAGGGCAATTCTATTGGAATAATTAGGGTAATTCTTTTTCCCAGCCTTTATCTGGTCAAAATATATGAAACACTGCTTAGTTGTTTTTCTTGTTCAAAAATAGATGTTCCTGCATCAGAAACTGCAGTAACATTTTTTCTTTTTCAAATGGGGGGATTATTTTCATTAGTTATGTGTCCCTGCAGAGTGATGGCATGTGATGTGTTGAAAGATTTTGACATGCATTGCCAGCAACAGTCTGTTAAGTTTGCTGCCTTACAGGTTGACATAAATATGACAAGAAGGACTTTATGGGGATGTAGGGATGTGTGATGTGTTAGTAGAATTGCAAGGCTGCTTTCCTTGTGGTTGATCCTGGATCAGATCAGTGGGCTGGAGCTGTTCTTAACCCATATTTTCTCTCTCTTTTTCTTTTTTTTTTTTTTTGTGGCAGATTTGATGTTATGGGAACTCTTCAATAAAGTCATTCTCTCAGGGCTAAAATAACTTTATACATCATGCTAAAAAATCGCTATTGTCTTTTTGATGCCAATTTAGGAATTACTTAAAAATTGTGAAGTAGTAACATCTGGTTTTATTACTTGATGCATAGGAGATGCATATGCTCGCTCTGACTTTTGTGTCTCAGTTGCTTCATTCACATTCTAAGTCCCAAGCTTCTTACCTTACATAAGGTATAAGTATTATATTTAAAGGTGTTAACAGGTTCTTGTCAAGAAAAAAATCAACTTGGTAAGTTTTTGTTGGAGCATATGCTTACTTAGTTTTGTTCTTTACAGCAAAACTTCATAATGGTCAAATTTTCTTAGTTTAAAAAAAAAGTGATAGCCCATGTTGTGATCTTTGGGTAAAATGCATCTTGCGGTTTTTGCATGTTCTTCATGCATCACTTTGTCTTGAATAAATATTTGATAACTCTCAATTCTGTTGTGGACAAAAGCTATCAAGCGTGGAAGTAATGAGGCGATGAATGGACCAGACCCTCCTGCAGCTGTTGAAGACACTGTGTTGTGTGAGCCTCTTGAAGATATCCTAACCAGGACACTTTTCTCAATAACTCGAAATCTTGACAGTCTCAATGAGAACGTTTTTTTTTTTTCTTATGCTCTCAAGAACTGTCTCCCTCTGCTGTGTAATTGTTCAGCTCTTCCATTTTCATCTAAATTTACAATTGTCTTTTACTCAATCTGTTTGCTACACAAAGAATTTTTTTGTCTTTTTGCTGTGCCAATTGTATGTAGATTCAATGTCAAAGTACTCCACTTCAGACAATTCAGTTTAAGGGAATTGTATTAATCGGAGACACTGCCCATTAGCAGGAGCACATAACTGAGGACTAAAGTGTAATTTTCGTGACTGAATATAGCAAGATTTTGGGACACATGTATATTGGAAATGGGGGCTGAGAGGTCTTTTTTTTTTTCCTTTTGTGTTAGCAGTCTTTGAAGAACAGTGTTTGTAAACTCACTTTGCCTTTAAAGGGTAGGGTATAACTGTGTGACAGGTAACCAGAAAGAGATTCTTGGAGTAGGTTGCCATGTTAATTAGGGCTTAAAAGTGGTGGCAAGAACAAGAAGCCAGTGTGTGAGTAGCTCCAAGGCACAGCGCTGGACCTGTGAATGTGTGTTCATGCAATGTTGTGCCCCAAACAGTCAGTGCTCTAAACTCAGCATATTGGGAAGCACAGTCATGAGACACTCAGCAGGCTGCGCTGGAGCCATTTTGGGTTGAGTTTATTTGTTAGTTCTTTTTGTGCCAGATCTAGGCTGGCTTCAGCCAGAGTTGCTCAGTTTTCACTGTTCTGGGCTTGTTAGTGCTTGCAGTAAAGTGAATGTTATACATGGAGACTGGGCTGCCGTTGTCTGAAGGCAGCTTAGGTCTGCTGTCTTACCAGCTCTGGCTCTCTGCCGTGTCAAAACAGCTAGATTGTTTCCAGCCATAAATTGTCTGTGGAAGCTGTGTAGGTATATTTATGTAGTTCTGCACCTGAGCTGGTAAGTCCAACTGGATTATAGCTGATTTTTGTATGGAGCCAGCACAGTGCTTACATCTTGTCATGGTTAATGAGAAATTTGCTAGAAATATATATAGATAATTTGGAATAGAGTACAATGGACTTCTCTCTATATATTCTGGTGTCTAATGCAGTTTTAGGCCCTGATACACTCTGAAGTTACAAGTCTGATCAAACTGTAATCACCTAAATTTAGATAATTGAAATTGTTGCCCTGTTTGTTACATTGGTTGTGGTTTTCCTTTTTTTTCTAACTGGATAACACATTTCAGCTTAACTGGTGCTTGGTTAGACCTCTTCTAGCTGCTTCATCTGCTTCCTTGCCACTGAGAAAACATGTTGACAAATGAGAGGCATAGTAGTATAATGAGTTTTGTATACATGCAGAAGGTATCACCAGTGTGTTTCCCTGTCCAATAAAACTTTGATCCAATAAACAAGCACTGTACCATTCGACTACAGCTGTATGTCCTAAAGCGCATTACAGCAGTGGAACAGAGCATGGGAGAAAAACAGCAGGTGTGAAAGTGTTCCTACAGAGTTAACAGTAGTACTAATGACCTGTTTGTCTTCATCGGCAACAGATTTCAGGGAACAGTTACAGAAAGCACTGAAGCAATAAGTGGTTGTTTGGTGGAGCTTTTTAGTTTCTTAAAGACAAACCTTTTAAAACTACAGGAATTTTTATTAGGAGTCCAATGAGCAGCCATCCTACCAAAAAAGCCTAGGTGAATTCACGTATTCCTTTGTTGAGAAAAGGCTGAATCAGATAGACTAAATAAAAGATTACATAATGCAAAGGAGTTACTGTGACATTCACTAAAGCTGTTCTTGGTTTGAAGAGAGTTGCATCCAGGGATCATTCCTATGAGAATGTTTAGTGAGTAGATTCTTTGAGAGAGAATTCCGGATCTGGATAAAGATGACAAGTCAGAGACAGTCTCACTGTTTCTTCTCGCTATTTTTGTTTCTTCTTTCAGTACTTAACTGTCTTTGGTTTATGACTTCATGCAGGAGAAATTTCAGGAAAGTTATAACTGCTGACTGTTGAATTTTCGTGTGACTGTCACTCTTTAAAAAATAAAAAAATATGGCAGACAATAGTCATACGCATTTTTTTAAAATTTGGCCATGATGATGTAAAATAATGACAGTTTCTTCATAATGATATCTATATTTTGACTATTCCTAATCTTAATATTTCTTTAGGTTGTGGAGAGCACCTTGTCCGAACCATACTGGCCAGAGAATGTTCATGTGCTTTGCAAACGGAGGATGCCCACCAAGCTCTCCTAGAGACTATGCAAAACAAGTTTATTGGTAAGTATGTGGTACTAATTGCCTAAACATTCCATACCATTGTTTAAAATGCAATTAACCCTATTAAATAGAATTAAGATACTTATTTTTGTGATTTCTGTTAAAGACTTATGTTGCAGTTGGCTTTAAATTTAGTGTTATGTTACATGTGAAAAAATGTTAAATCAAACTACAGAAGAGTATTTTAGGAAATCTAAAGGAAAACCCTTGGAAATACCTCAATTGTTATGTGAGTCATAGAATACCCAGAGAGGTTTGAAGAAGGAATTTCCTGCCTGAATCACTGGCTGTGGTGTACAATTGCATATTTTAGAATTGGTGGTGTAGTAACACTAATAAAAATTATACATCATGTTAACCCTTTTAAATATAATAGCCTCAAAACCACTGCATGTTCTAATTAAATGCTTTGGACAGACAGATTTTGCTATTTACATGATGAATTAATTTCTTGAGAAAGTGAAGTAGACTTCATTCAAGACTATTGTAAGGTAAACTCAAGTTTTTTTCCTTGATTTGAGAGGGTTACACATGACTACTTATACCTGCTTAATTTATTGTGAATTTAGTTCTTGTTTTCTTTGTTCAAGTCATAATCAAAATATGAATATGGAATTTTAAAATATCTATTTAAGCTTGAACTTTTGAAGATAGCATAGATTACAGTGAAGTTTCTGGCATATGTGTTCACTTGCGCTGTCTTTATAGCCCTTAAAGTTTTTGAAGCTTTAGAATCCACAGACAGTTTTGACCTTCAAAATTTCTTGTGGACAACATAACACTTCTTGTACACTGTGATGCCTGTTCATTTTTATGGCATTTTAATTAGAACTGTAAGAGGGACACATACATACTTTTTTGGGACGCAGGAACTATTGCCCTTGGTCTTGGCAAGGAATGTGTTGCCATTTCTTCGTTTCTGTTTATAATATTGAATCTGTATTAAACTCTACTTCTGACAATACTCCATTTGACTGTTTGAGGGGAAGTCACCTTCTCATTGGAAGGCTGCACTTGATTATCTACTACTGTGTTGCAGTCATTTCTAGGTGCTGTGAGAATGCAGGACACAGTAATCCTGGTATGTTCCCCAAAGAGATTACAATCCAAGCAGCACAAATATAACTTTTTGTATTTAATCATTTATTCCAGTGCATA
>Ga0065711_1039273_pt1 | contig 17971 bp, 12 predicted proteins | sample Hoacrofraction12_FD_59098 | JGI IMG/M metagenome (GOLD analysis project Ga0065711, IMG submission 59098) | Hoatzin crop microbial communities from Cojedes, Venezuela - Epithelial fraction 12 v2 (version 2) | ecosystem: Host-associated > Birds > Digestive system > Esophagus > Crop | place...
CAGCCTGTTCCAGTGTTCCGTCACCCTCAGAGGGAAGAAATTCTTCCTCATGTTCAGACGGAACTTCCTGTGCTTCAGTTTGTGCCCATTGCCCCTTGTCCTGTCGCTGGGCACTACTGAAAAGAGCTTGGTCCCATCCTCCTGACACCCACCCTTGAGATATTTGTAAGCATTTATTAGGTCCCCTCGCAGCCTTCTCTTCTTCAGGCTGAACAAGCCCCGCTCCCTCAGCCTCTCCTCGTAGGAGAGATGTTCCAGTCCCCTCACCATCCTTGCAGCCCTCCGCTGGACTCTCTCCAGTAGCTCTTCATCTTTCTTCAACTGGGGAGCCCAGAACTGGACAGAGTACTCCAAATGAGGCCTCACTAAGGCAGTGTAGAGGGAAAGGAGAACCTCCCTCGACCTGCTGGCCACACTCCTCCTAACGCACCCCAGAATGCCATTGGCCTTCTTGGCAGCCAGGGCACACTGCTGGCTCATTTATAACTTCAGTAGGAGAGAGCAGAGTATGTAGGTCCTTTTCTCCCTAAGCTCTGCCTCAGGGGAAGAATTTGAATTACAAAAAAACTGAGGAGGTGTGATTTCATTTCTTTTTCACATCTGAAGGCCAGTGTGGGGTCAAGAGTCTTTATGTTATTTACTTCGTGAGTGATATAGAAAATGTGCTTCCTGAAGAACATGAACACTTCAGAAAAACAGAGATCCATACAAACTGGAAGAACTCTCTTTTCAAAATGAATCTCCATTCAGTGTTTTCCTCCTACTTGGATAAAAACCTGAGTAAGCCACGCCGAAGGCTGGAAACTCAAGAAGCCATCAGGCATTTAATTAGTTATTTGCTAATAATAATAAGAATAAGAATGCCTATAAATATGCAGATTTTACATTGTCTTGCTATTGTCCTACCTGGATGCGTGGAGCTAAAGCAGAGGAAGCTGTTAGCGCAAAAACAACAGGAAACAGAACCGCTGAGAACACCAGGTCCTTCAAAGAACAAAGGTGAGCTGCTATTTATCCGTGAGTGGCACTGGAGAACAGCGGGGACCAGCAGCAGAATAAACCTGCGTCCAAACAAGCAAGTGGCCTGCAGCATCACCATCCCTGAATTTAGGATCAAAACAGAATTTAAACCCTTACAGATGCTGAGGTAGGCAGAAGGGAGAGCGAGCGGGTTTTAAACATGCTGACAGATACTGGGAGCAAGTGAAAGGCTGCAGCAGTTTGCAGCCAGATTCACAAAGGCAAGGAAGCAAGTAACCGGGTGGACAAAGCTTTGGGAAACTGGCCAGAAAAGACTGGGATGCAGGCTGGGTATGAAGTCTGTTGCTGTTATAATCCTTTTACTTTATGCACTGCAGACACAGAGTGACATAATAAACAATGTTTTTGCTTTGCAGAAACTGGTTTTGAGCCTCTGAAATCAAATGTTGCTGGGTTTATTGGATATATCTGTAATTGCCACATGTTTTTGTTGCATTATAGTGGTGGAAGGAGAGGTAGGGACCAGAGCTGGTGACACACAGCTCCTCTCCTGGTGTGGTCAAACAGTGTCACCTGCCACAAGGATACTGAAGTTGCACTTGTCACTTAATATGTGCTTTCGAGACAAACAAAAGATGTAAAAAAACTACGTAACTGCAACTGTGACAATTCCCTGTATGCTCCTGCAGAGAAGGAGTGACTGAATTCCAGTCCTGGATTTTCTCAGGTAGCAATACCCTTATTCAGCCACAATTATGTATGTTTAGCTCTTCATCAGGCCTTTGATGAAATAAAATACTACAGTTCAACATCTGGAAAAGCCCAGGTGAACCTTGGTTCCTAAAGGGTGCTTTTTTTAATTTACCAATGCGTTGGTAGTAGTGCCTTATTATCACACATGTGTTGTTGACTTAATCCTTTCATATCAAAGGTAAACTCTCAAGGTTGTTCATAGGAATGTTCAAATGAATTTCGAACACCATCAAGGCCTTTAATTGCTAAATGCTGATTCTGTTTCTTAATCTTTCACTTGTAAGCCAACAAGATATGGTTATCTGTATCCAAAACCAGAAAGCATGAGGTAGTTCACAAACTGCACTTAGTGTTATAGCATCACAGTAAATATATGCTATGCTACTTTCATTTAGGAAAACATACGGTAGAACACTCCACATGCCATTCCTTTAACTGTTAGTACACATGGTCCTCGGGAGGAATTTGATATATTTGTTTCACTTAACCCAGTCATGATTCAATTTCTCGCACTCTGAACAGCAGGCACAGCTCTATATTTCTTTCCTTTATTTCATTACTAGCTGATGATTTTATAGTATTTCATTTTGAGATTCATCTCATGAACACAGTATGTGTTTTGCATTTAGCTATAACTTTCTTATTTTTAGATCTTGCCTGATTCACAGTAAGCTTTAAAAAAAATTCAGTCAGTCACCCAGTACCTTTTATTCTTAGAACCATTTAAAATCAATTTGTGATCCTCTCCACTCAATCTTTTCCTTCAAAACTGATAGTATTTTCTGCATGAAAAGTTGCTGACTTGAGAACAATAATATATGCTAAAACCATACATGAGTTTTTCTTTTTAATTGGTTTTATTATATCTGTACATTTTCTTATCACCTTCTTTGAAGATGGGATTTTATCATGAGAAACTCGGTACAAAAGAACAAATAGAGGGCCCACTCATTCCGTCTGTGACTGCGCACATTGGAAAAGAGACCTCAGCTCGGGTAGTCATGTGGAAAATACCTCCATCTTTCCATTTCTCAGGCTAAGGTAAAAGTCTTGCATTTTACTCTGTCAGATTCTGGGAGGAACAGGGGCAAGGAGAGTTTTCTTCCAGTGATCTATAACCTCTCAAGCAAGCCACTCCATCTTCCTACTCGTGAAGATTTCTCGGTCTTGTCTACAGCAAAGCACTCTAAAAGACAGAGATGGTGAGTGTCCTTTGGTAATTCCTGAACTGAAGCATAAACACTGAGTATCCCATCTGTAACATGCTAATGGCAGCCTGGATCCTGGTTTGGGGATCCATGTCTGCAGCAGCCAGAGCAGCCAAGTACGTGCTCCATGATGAAATTTGCTTCCACGGGGATTACCGCCAGGCTGGCTCTGAACTTTGTCTCAAGTTGATGCTCATTCAGTTCCCCAAAGCTCACAATGTTTTGCTTTTACAATGGAGGAAAGACAAGATACAAGTTTAGGAGATGCTGTGATGTTTTTTGCTTTTTCTCCTATGCGTAAAGTATTCAGACTATGTCTGGGACTGGAATAGAAAGTGAACTAGAAATGGAACCACTAAATTCTCCTACATTCTCATTCTCATGCATGAAAGTCACATTGCAGATAAATCCCAGAGGAAAGCAAAACTGATACAAAATGTTTGAAATATCAAAAACCAAAGTACTTCAAATATAATTCTTTTTTTCAGTCCAGTTGTTGTTTTTGTAACACAACATGTCATTAGAATTTATTCATATATGGAAGTGGTTTTATATTTAAGATTCTTTGTATGCTGGACAATGATAAAATTTATTTTACGTTAGTATATCCATGCAATCACTGGGGAAAGTATATCTCGGTTTTCAGGATTCTTAACAGTAGCTAAGATTGTTTTTCAGAACTTACATATTTATTCATACTTATACTGAGGTCAAGTTGATATAACAGTGAAAAAGTACATAAATATACAGAAATAAATTTTCTGAAATGCATTACCTTTATTTATAAATTGATTTGATTTACCAGTTGTTCCTTGCAATCCCCAAAATATTAACCACATTAACCACTATTTCTGAAAAGCTGGTATATGTATCGCATATACCTCTATGAGGTCTCACATGCATAGAGGCCCATGAGGTTGTAACACTCTGTTTTGACACCCCACAGAGCATACAAGCAAGCTAATGAGGTTTTTCTTGGGTCTAGCATTTGAGAGGCTGCACTGGCAAATTTAAAAAGTTTACACAACGTATTCAGATCAAGGGTACAGTCTCTAGAGTTTGCCCAGCCCTTCCTTATCATGCAGACAGACTGACAGTGTTTGAACTCTTTGGCACATAAGTACATCCTGAAGAGAAACATTCTGCAGAATAATACAAGAATTAATCTATATAGACAGAGATCTGATGCTTAAATGCTTTCTCCAACTCTATTTTATTTAACAATACGGACACAACCTATACCTACTGGAGGATCTGACAGGTGACCTCAAAGAATCACTGTCCTGTGGCTTAATAAACTCTTTCCTTGCAGCTCACTTGTGGCAAGAGACATTAAATACATTCTTTAGAGTTTACAGTTCTTTTGATTTTTTTTTTCTCAAAAGGATAATCTTTCATTTTTGATTTATGTAAAAGAACAGAAATGAGTATTGTTAGCAGAGATGCTGGTTAACCAACTGGCAGTCATAGGAGTTTGGTTGTCCTAAAGTTGTCAATTGATTTTTTTATTGTAGAAAATATAACTTTTGAGGGAAAAAAGAGAATACAGTGAACTACATAATGCAAGTTGTCACTTGCTTTTCAGGGCTAAGTCTCTATCAACTGGTGCCAGGGGCGCTGCTCAGTAAGAACATCTGTAAGCATATGAAGCTGTAAATAATGTAGTCAGTTGTGTCCAGAAAAGAAAGACAGTTTTCTTTATCTTTCACGTGGCTGTTGCTGGGGTCTATCGTGCTCAGGCTGTGTATCTTGGCCAATTATACCTAACATCCTATACCTGCTTGCTGTAAGCTTGTAATCATTTTTCCTCCTGCATGGAGAAGCAGATGTTTAAAAGAATGTTTGAACAGCAAGCTGAGCACAACCACAGTGCTATATAGAACTCAACCATGTAAGGTTATATTGTTATTGATATGCTGAAAACTAAGAGGATAGGGTGTGTTTCATATACGATATGACTGACTTGATCTGTAACGTAGCAAGCAGAACTCACATACTCCGAAATGCAGCTGTGGTAATTTTAATGTTTTTATAAAATTCTTGTTGCTGCAGTATCAGGGCACCTCTTCTTGTTTCCTACCAGGTGTCAAGGGAATTTGCAATGAAAGAAAACCTTCAGTGAAAGAAAGCTCTGGGACAGATATTTGTTATAGGACTTTCATACATTAATTGTACTTTATTGGATTTCTTAATGTTAATGCAAGAACTCAGTAGAAAGAATTTAAAGCTAGAGACCATGATGAGGGGAAAAATATTAGAAATATGAATAAAGATGATAACTGACAAAGAGTGGAAGTTCTTCTAGGGAAGGAGAGTCAGGAGATCTCAGGCCCTTAGAGCAATCTCCTAGTGAAGGAGCTCTGCCTGAAGCTCCTCTGGAGTCCCTGCGATATGCAGGTGCTCGGATTTGTTTCTTTACAAGCACTGCCAGTGTGTTTTGGTAGACATGCAGTGTTGGGAGAGGGACCTGTCGTTCTGTGAGAACATGAGCAGTGAACAGAAGGGATGTTGCATTTTCTGAGAATAACTAGAGGAAAATCCTCATCTCATGCATCTTCAGTAAAACATAGTAAAACATTCAGCATTTTGGAGAGACTGCTCACTTAATTGGGTCTTTTGTTGCATTTCCTTTACCATAAAAAGTAAAAAACATTTAGCTTTGGGTTTTTTAACTTTTTTTTTGGCAGCACACAGTTATCAGTGTTTTGCATCTGTCTCTAACCCAGATTAGACCTTCTAGGCAGTGTTACAGCATCAATGCTAAATAAAAACTGTACAGAAATCATATCCCCCTCAAATATTATTTAAGATATAAAAATGCAGTATATTCTGATGGACTATCATATATCTGCGGGTTTTTTATTGCTTTCTGCTTTGATCGTTATGAATGTGGCAGAGACGTGTAAATTCTGACCATAAACTGACAACATCAAATCTGAATAAGAATCTTAGCCTAGCCTACATTGCATCTTCAAGCATATTGTCCTAGGCCAGTAATTACAGTCTTTTATACAAGACCTATTCTGTGGTACTCGTTTTATATAATGTATATTTTTATCCTGACTTTGAAAGATCAAATCCTGTTTGTCATGTAAATTCTGTCTTGTGAATGCTTCAGTGACTTAAAGGAACATTGTAGCTCTCAAGAATTTGAAGCAGCAGTATTTTTTCTGTGATTGCCTTGTATAGACAGTTTTCTTGCTAAACCCTCTGACTGAAAAAAGGTGGTGAGGGGAGGCGGAAGAACATGTCATGGCAAACTTATAATAAAGCCCATTCACAAAAGACACAGCTTGAATAGGTTGTATATGGCTCTATTTCGAGGCAAAATAAAAAACTTACAGATTTGTATTTGGGAAGTACAGGCTGAATGCTCAGTTCACATGCAGAATTTAACTGAGGTCCTTCTCCCTGTTCTTGTTCTACTCAGTCTTCCGCCTGGGTAAACTCAAACACAAGTAGCTTGCCCAAGGGACCCAGTGGTGAGTCACTGGTACAGGTCTCCCTGCCCAGGAATTTTTTGGCTTTTAGGCATGTTGCTTCAGTCCTGTTGGGACCGCCCAGGTCTGTGAGCAACCGCTGACACAAAAAAAAATGTATTCAAAACAGTTGCTTAAGAAATCAAGCAAACTGAATGTTCAAAGTCATGTTACAAAGGAATTGTTCAAGACAGATGAATTCTCATCAGTCATGAGAGTTTTCACCAACTGCAAATTTAAGCAAGTGTATTTTTTTATCCTGGTACAGATGCTGGGCATAATAGAACTTTTGCACATGTTTCAGTAACTGAATTTGTTTTCCTTCTACTCTGCTTACAGTATCTGCTTGGAATGAAAAGATGTTACAATTGTAGTAGCCCTGGTCTTTGTAAGTTCAGCAGCTGTTTTGAGATGTACACACGCTACTTATTTTTAAACATGAAAAACAACTGGGAGGAGAGCAAAGGAAAATGCAGAATTCAAATTGATTACCACAGTATATTATAAATCATATGTAAAACAATGGTATGTAAATGAACTATGGTATCACAGAGTTACAATACGTTGCAAGAAAAACATTTTATTTAATTACAGACCATAGAAAATGAGTCTCCAAAGCTAGGCAGAATTTTTGACAAAGCTAAATAGTGTTTTAATGTTTCATAGAAGGGGCAACTACATTCTCACTTACTTCCTATTCTGATGGCAAACTTAAGGCTAATAAATGCATTAGAGTAATGAAACTCTTCCACTTGTGAACAAAGCAATGAGTCTGGACAAAAATTGCATAACTTCCTCTGCATTGTCAGGATTTAGGATCTCTTAGGTTTAGGAAGGCTGCCCAGTTCCGCAAATAAGTGATGACCTGCCACACAAGCCTGTGGGATTCTGTATGTCGGTGTTTCAGGCCGATGGTAATGTCTTTGTACCAACCATCCAGCTGCAATTGTGGTGTGGAAAGTGATCTGCTGAAGTGACAAGAACTTTCAAGATAGCAGCAATTTGGCTATTATAGTTAAATGATGTAGGTTGAACTATGCACACATCCCAAATTCTATGGCCAGGTATCTCAGAAAAAATATGCTGTATAAAAGAAGCCTTCTCTGATATCATCTATGCAAAGTCAAAAATTCTGAAAGACACTTTTAATAAGTACGCATGAATAGAAGTACAATAGTTTTTAACTTATCAAATATGACTTGACAAGCATATGCTTCTTATTCCATACAAGCCTGTGATTTCTCCTCCAATTTAGGAAAAATGATTTGAAATATGAATTCACTGTTTGAGTTCCTATTTATGTTATTTTTCATTGCAAAACAGTCACAGTGGATTAGGTTTTTCAGAAGATGAAATCCACACGTTGGTAAATTAGGCTATTACATTCCCTACTTCTTCAGAGTTAATTAGTGGTTAATTCATATAGCAGAATTAAAACTAATATTGAAACTGACAAACTGTTTCCTCAGCTACTATGAATCACTAAATTTGAAATGTAAGCTGCATTTTATGTAAGTCTGTGGGAATAGGCATTTTACCGAGAACTTTTGACATTATTAGTATCACTCAACAATTTATTTTGATGGCTAACCCTCTTTTTTTTTTTAATTTATTTTACTTTGTGGTAGGACATGAAGAAGACTCATAAATAGTCAAACAGAAAAGCCTGTCTGCATTTGAAAGCGAGGAATACTTTCCACTAACTGATTTAAGTATGGCCTTAAACATAGAAGTCAGATCACTCCTCTACCACACTTGAACAGAATTTGAAAGAACATTTAAGATCTGCTAACATGATATTATTATAGCTTTTTAAGGAAGATTTTCCTGCTGTGGTCCATTTTATTTTTGCCAGTTATAAGGTATTTCAGACTGGAGTTGACTGTCCCCAGCTCCTGAGGCATGCCAGCTGCCATGCTGCAGTGCAGCATTGACCTCTGAGTTCTGGATGACTCCAACAGAATCGTTCGAGTCATTTGACATTAAAATAATGTTCAGTGACTCTGTCATTTTCAAGCAATTTCCTGAATAATTTCCAATCTATTAATATACAGGAAACTGCTGCTTAACAAAGGTTGGATTCAGTGAATCCAGGAACACTAGCTAATTATTAACTTCCCTTATTATCTGAAATGAAACCTGCTACGACACAGACTCATTTTCAGTACCAGATAGTGAGGAAGATGGAAGCAATGCACATAACTGACATCCCTGTCTGAAAAATTGCAGTGATCTTACATTTTCCTTGTAGTCCGATCTTTTACATGGAAAAAGTAAGTAAAGCTACATATGTAATGCTACTACATCAGACTTATGAGACTTTGCTCCAAAATCTCATGTAAATATGGAGAGGAATAAAAGCCAAATTGTAGCCCAAGACTGTACAGAACAGGAAAAGAAATAACTATTTGAGTTTAAGTAGAAGCTTCTTCTTTACACTTGCAGCTTGACATGTTAATTGATTCTTTTGATTAGTCACAAAAAGCCCAGATAACATTTTCTTTCTTTGGCAGGCTTCTTGACCTGAACGAAAATAGAAGAGCTAACTGATCTATAATAGGCACAACCTAGGCCTTGTGATGGCTTGTTTCACTGCTACCCCTGTTTTCAGTTTCTTGATGTTACTCAATGACAATATCAAATAACAAAAATAAACCAGCATATAGCCTGACTCTTCAAGGTGCTGAGCTCCCTTAAAAAATATGCCATATGCATTTTGAACTTACCTATTACATTTTAGGTGGCTAACAATTTCAGTTGTGAAGTGTATATCTGACTATTTTTTCATGGCATCTTAGGGTACATGCACTAAAAGATGCCTGTGCCAAGCTACTTTAAGCTTGGTGAAAAGATCATTGTTTCGCTGAAGTGACTGACTATATATTGCGAGCCAGCAAGAACTGGATTATTAAAGAGTTTATTTTCAGCAGCCAGAACAAGGACTGATGCTGGTGGATTGAAAGATATGAAATATTGTTGTACCTTGATGAATACTGAAGATTGTCTCTTCAAGAAATATTGAAGACTACAGATGTTCCCTTGTCAAAAAAATTGATAAGCCCAAGGGGAAAAGGAAAGGGAACCACAAGATAAAAATTGAACTGTGGAATCTTGGTGAGTGAAATGTGGTGATTATTGTAGTCATTATACTGTTGTCAATCAGATTAGCAAGTAGCTCTGGAAATAGTATTGGATGAAGAAGTAATGGAAAACTTATTTTCACTGCAACCAATTGGCTTAACGCAAATTAAATAATGAGTGACTTAAGTTTTCAATTCAAAAGTGGTTTTGTTAAAATCTGAGCTTCTGGATAAATGCCTAAAATAAGCTGGATCCTTCTCTTCTTACAAGCAATATCTCTGGAAGACAGAAAAAAAACCAACTCAGTGTAATTTTCCCAAATACTTCTTCTGGAGAAATAGAAAATGTACATCTCCCTCCTTCTTTGAAATAGATAGAGTCTCTATGCTCTTTTTGTACCAATTCCCAGCACTTATGGAGGAACTCATACAAAGGCATCAGGCTTCTGTACAGGAGACCAGCTTTAGCATTTGAGGTAGGGAAAGGGAAAATAATAGAACAGGACAATTTAAGGACTAGTGCCTTGAGAAAGTCTGGTCTGAGTCTTCAGTTCAATGAACACGGGCCCAGGACCACGTAACAAGAACATGACCATGTGCAAGGACATGGCAAATCACTTTGTGGTCTTCAAATCATAGTACATCTCCTTCTTCACTCTCTGTGCATGCTGGATGCAGTTTGGTTTCTGGCAGGAGCTAGAAGTCATGTTTGTAGTTTACATTTGACACTGCTATACAAAATCTGGCAGTTCTTCAGTACACATAGTTAATGTCAGGTCTTCAAGGAGCAGGAAAATGCACCAGATACATAGAAAAGCTATTAAACCATAACTTTCACCCCTCATCTCTATTCAGAGTTGAGTTGATCTAAATAAAGCTTTGACACAACGCCATGACTTCAAGTAAGATAATACTCTCAGGGTTATTCTTAATCTAGTCACAACACAACAGATGTAAAGGTCCGTTAGCTCAGTTCTTTATTTAAAATTAATCAATGTAAGCTAGTCTGAAATTTAAATATATGTATCCATACAGGCTTCACATGTGCATACTTAAGTTATTTTTTCCAAGTAATATAAGTGAAACTGGTGAGTCTTTTAATACAGCAAAACCTTACTTTGTAGTTTAAAATGAGGCATAGGACAGCAGAAATTCTGTTGCGTCTGCCTCACATAGAGTAGGAAAGGAAAGCAGTAATAACAGCCATGAGTCAAAGCTGTGGTAACAGGTTTCAAACTGCAGCATTTGTATATGTTCACTAAAAATATGGCTGTAATAATTGCAAGATCTTTATGTCCAGTATTTATTACAGTGATGATATACTGATGACAGAGTACAATTTTATAAAACTTGGACTCTTTAATCCATTGTTGTTGTCCCTTTGGATGGTGGCTATATTTCAGATGCACTACACTGCTGACAAATGAGTGGAGAATGCAGAATGCTTTTTTTTGTTAGTAGCTTTGCAGCAGGGTTTTCTATTCTTACTGTAGCTAAAAAAACTCCACAGCCGTGCTGGAAACAGGGAACCTGAAATGCTTGCTTATAGTTTCAAGAGTAATTCAGTCAGGTGATACAGAGGTTTACATTTCTTTCATCTCATCTTTGGTGATTCCACACATTGTTTCAAAATGTAGGTCTTTACAAAATTGTACAGAAAATGGAGATATGCAGAAGAGTTTGGGTAGAATATAAGCCCATTTCAGCTGTGAATTCTCACCCATTTTTCTGAGGAACCATAAATTGAATCTTGTTTTGAGTTCATTAAATGCATTTTCCTAGAGTTCATTTCAGGTCCTTATTTCTTGTGGAAGTAATATCAAATTCTAGAAGACATTTCACTACACGGAAAGTAGATCATTGTAAAATAAAGATGTTTCTTATGCCTACCTTAGCAAGCAATTTGGCACAGCAGAAGCAACTCAGTTGTAATTTATGTCTACCATACACATAGTTTGAGAAGGGGTGCTCTTTCACAGCAGGCTTAGCCACAGTCCTAAGACCAAATGTTCATTGCGCACAAGATGCAAGGGAGGTGGTTTAGGCTTTTGTGTTTCCATCAGGGATGGGGATGGAGCTAGAATAAATCTTCCCATGAAGTTTCTCTTTGGTGAGTAGATGGTATGACTCTTCATGTGCAGATTTCACAAAAACAACCTTGTTTGCATGCACCAAAGCTGGTCTTTGAACTGAACTGATTCCCAATTAAGTCAGGATGACTGGAAGATTTGCTTTAGAACTGCATTAGTGCTCCAAAGCAAAATGTTAACATAGATGCAGCCAGTGAGCACTGGGAGCAGGTAGAAGGCTCAGCAAGTGACTCAATTACATGGCAGCATGATTAGTCTATATTGACTTTTTATAATCATTCTTTACGCACCTTATTTCACCTTTTTTGTGTGTGTTACCATTTTTGTTTATTTATGTAAAAAACTATTAGAAATTGTATCTTACAGCATACCCTATCTGAAAGAGTCCCCAAATCCTCAGTAAGCAAGAATTAGGTGCACCAAGATCACTACCAGTCTTGCTGACTAGCTTATCAATTTATCTGTGTTGTCTGTGATGGAGGATCGTCTTTTTATTCTACATACTTCTGAACAACACTTCTTACACTGACTGTCAGCACCCAGCAGAACAGACCTATAAAATGTAAAAACTAATAATACATCATTTTGTAGAGGATAGCAATGTGGTGATCATCTGTTAGAAAACGGTAGGAATTTTGATTCGATGTGATGACTATCTACACTTCAGTCTTTATTATCTGTACACATAAAAAAGGTGGCAGCAGTCATGTTTGCACTGCAAAAGCTGATAAAGGACACAGTTGTCTTTTTTGTCTTTGAATGTTAAAGCATGAAAACTGTGCAATCAGTTCTGTCGTGAAAAGGTTCTTCGCAGGAGAACAGTAGCTGCTTTTAAGGCATAAATTGATGAGACTACATTGCCCTTTATCCTACACGGAAGGACTTGTGTGAAAATTTCTTATTATTGCTGTATTCATAAGAGTTACAACTGACCATACACATTTTTTAAAAGAATATTAGCGTATTAAAAGAAGGCAATAAAGTATACATCTTATCTTATGATCCAATCCTGTCCCAACTGGAAGGATTAGAAAGACTCCCACTTACCTAAAAAGGATTCAGTCAAGTCATTAGGGAGGCAGGCTTTTGAAGTTCAAGTGGTTTGTTATTAGAATGAAATTTTCAAACCATTCCAAACTTAAAACAAAAAAAAGCAGCATTTTAGCAAACAGCAGAAAACCTGCAGCAAAGACTGGTAATCTGAGTGCTTTTTTTAAATAAAATTTTACTGCAGCAGATAAGACAATTGATGATACACAGCTCATGGTATAATTGTCTCAAATTACTGATATGATTGAAACAGAACAGTAGCTATATACTTCTGCTGCATGTCTGTCCAAACATTGTTTCTAAAATACTATGCACTTCTAACATAACACAGGACAGACTACTTTTCTTTTGCCAGCCAGGCTGCAGGAACTCTGGAGCTGCCAAAACAGCAGTTTATGTACCCAGCCACTAACGATGGCATGTAACATACACCATAAGGGGAAGACAGACTCCCTCCACTGCTTGGTCGTGCTTATGGTCTGGATTGCATGAATCCTGTTCAGAGGAGGAAAAGGGGGTTTTGTCTATTTCATTAAAACAGTCATCAGCTTAAAACAGCATCAGCAACTTGATTGAAGTGTCCAGAGCCTTAATGTCAGGATCTCTTCAAATATTTCTCTTCGTACAGAGTTTCTTATTACTAAATTGCAGTTCTACCAAGGTTATTACCCAGCAGCTGGGTCATGAAAAATAGGTATTTGTGCAAAAACTGTTTGCAAATTCAGTGGTGAAATGACTGGTATCTTGAGTTATTAAATATAATCATAATGATGATGATATATGCAATAACTAGCCAGTCTCTGAAGTGGGATGTAAATAAGAGTACAATCAACCATAGAAGTATTAATTAATTTAACTTTTTTAGGTGGTGGGAGGCTTTCAGCAACATGCAGTAGTGTCTGCCTGAACCTAAAAGGTCGTACTTACAGCTTCTCATTCTGCAAGGAGTGTGGGAGAGGAAAACTGCCTCACAGAGAGAAGAAAAATATTCAAGCGCCCTGGATTTATACAGAGCTAAAATCTGCAAAATGCAGAAAATTGAGCTCTTGCTGATGGTCATAGTAGGAACACATCTTATAGCACCCCTTTGTAGGAACTCTGAGTATGCTTAGTGTGCAATCAAATAAATAGGATAATCATTTCTGTTAAGGGTCTTGTACTCACTGAAGATTGAGCTACTTTCAGGTATTCTGCATGTTTGGTTTGTAGTGTAAAAATAGTAGGTACACTCTGCATTGCTTCAGACTGTTCCACGAATGAAAAAAATGACATAGGCTTGGCATACTTACCTGATTAAACTTGACCTATAGCAGTTTTTCCACCATAAGTATAACAGGGTGGGGGAGGAAACAGAGGAGAGGGTGAGGGTGGTATTTAGTAAGTTTTTAACTTATTGAGCACTTGGTTTGATATTTCATAATTGAGGATTCAAATCTAGTATAGCCACTAGAATGATTCTTCAGAAGCGTCACAAATAATTCTATATACCACCATTTGCTCCCCCCTTTACCAAATCCCATTTGTGTGCTCAGCACTGTAAACTGATTATTCCTCATATTAAGCTAATTGACCAATTAGCTGAAAATAAAGGTAAATTAGACATTGTAAGTATTGCACAATTAGATTTACTGTCAGTTAATCAACTACTGCAGATAAAGCATATCCACAAAGGAATATCATGAAGAGGAATAAAAAAGACCTGTCTCAAAGTATAAATTATTAAACATTATTCTGTTAAAAAGGATTGTTTTGATTCCTCTTTCTTTTGATTGTTATCAACATTGTTATATTTTTATTAATGACAACTCACTATATAAGTTAGTAGAAAAATTGTCTTTTCTAAAACATGGAGTATAGGCTGTCTTGCTGATTATCAGACCTTTACTACTGATAACTTCAGGTGTAATAAAGGTACTCTACTGACATTATTAGATGTATCTAGCAGTTAAGAGTCATTGAGACGGTCAAAGAGGAAAACAAGGATTCCCAACAACAGGAATTTCAAGGTGTATCTAAGTAGCTATGGATATTTCTTGCAAATAAACATTGAAAATCCTGAATGCTTCCTCAAAGCTTACAAAAAATGTTTGTGATCATAATTCCTTCCTTTCATTACTTTCCCTTCTCTAGCCTCATTCCTCACAGCTTTGAGCAACTAATCCATCAAATATCCTGGTTCTCTCCCTACTTCTTTTAAAACATTGAATGCTTACTAGATCTAGATCTTGGATGCCATCTTGGGTGAGATTCAATAAACATAGGGATCTCAGCTTCATTTGACACGCCCTGGTGTGATTTGAATTGGATCATCAGTGGCAGGTAGAAGTTATGCAAGATAAGTCATAGTGCCTAAAATGGCACCAAACCCTTTCTTTAGGTGACTGAATCCAGCCTCTCATGTCACTTCAGCCACTTAAGAATATGGGCTGGAATCCAGTTTGAGTTCAGGTGAGACACAAATTTGGCATCTGGAGGCAGGAGTCTAGGGGAGTGCCAGATGCCCTAGCGTCTTTCCAGCCAGTGGGCTTGGCTTATCTGCCAAAATGCTGGCTCCTTGTGCCGTGACAGGCACTCTGAGGTGTAAGTCCTGGCCTCCATCTGCTGATCCAACAGGTGCATATCTCCCCTAGGTCCTGCAGCATTTATTTGGTAGTCATGTGCAGTTGTATAGGATGCCACAGGGCATTTCAAATTGTACCGGGCAGATATATACATGGGCATCTGAGCTGGGCTCTAGCTGGCCTTTTGACATATAAATGCAGTCAGATAAATTAGTTGTTTTGAATTAAATCCCACTGTCAGGGCCTGTGTGAAATAACCATTTTCCTCCTGACGTCAACAGGGAAAATCAAGGTCTTCCAGAGAAGGGTTTGTGCTGAAAAATTCGCTTCAGAACATCAGAACTCACTTTGAGGAGGACCCATTTCTGAACCAGCCTGCAGCTCCTGCGCTGGAGCTGAAAACCCACGTGAGTGTCTCAGGTGGCACTAGGGCACATGGCTCTAGCCCCCCTGCGTGGACAGCTGTGTCGTGGAGCACCCCACATCTAACAATGGGCTGGCAGCAGGAGACACATGTAAGCAGTGACTGAGTTTGGGAGAAGGTCCAAAGCTGATGGGGACCTATAGGATGTAGGTTCAGGCCCCACAGACAAGGTGATTCTCCAGCCGATCAGCAATCTCAGCCATGAATGGTAGCAAGGAAGTGTGTGATCAAGAAAAACAATTTTTGAGCTTTTGCATTATTCTTTGTGAGGGTGCTCTGAGCTGTTGCCCAGTCAGCAATATTCAGCCTGTCCAGGACTTTGGGAAGACATTTAATTCATGCTAAATTTTGGATAATCAGAGCGATTACAATACTAGTGTAAGTTGTAATGCTAAGTTATAATCCTGATTTAGCAGGTCAACATTATCTATGCATTGCCATAGGTATTCAGTGTTTGGCCAATTTTATGCAGCTATTTTGTGGCCAAAAGGATATGAGTGGATTTTGTTCCATTTTAGTCCCACAAGACCATTTTAAAATTTCACCTATATGTCATTCCAGATGAAGTCTTCAAGTCCTGCTGACTCAATTTTTTACTGGTAAGGGTGCATAACTAGATTTTTTTCATTACGGGGTGTTTTTTGTGGATCAACACATTAAAGATTGTGAAGTTAGCCATAATGTATGTTTTATAATTATCATAGTTATTGACTGAATGTAAATTCATTTCCTTTAGAAACTCAGATTATTGGACTACCCTTCCAATCTTCATACAGTTCAAACAGAAAAAATAATTTTCAAAAAAGACAGGAATGGAACCCTAGCATTCAGATAGTACGATATTATTACACTGCAGCAAAACTATTTCTTGCTCATTGTAGTGGCATCCACTAATTCAAGAGGCAATGTATTTCCTGGTCATTTCAGAAGTTCTCATTAGCTGTCATGGTGCTATTTTAAAATGTACTGCATTGTTGTATAAATTATCGTGCTCGCATAGCTGAGTCTCACACCTATACTCTGTTCATGTAAAGCACTTGTATTAGGTGTGTTGTGGGATTCAGAAACAAATTCTAAAAGTAATGTTATGTTAGTGTAAAGGCCCCTTTCCCCAAAGGCAAACTCCTGCCTATATTTAGTATTATCTGGAGATATCTGCAAATGTCATATACAGACCTTCTGTTTTCACTTGACCACTCCAAGCTGCATACAAGGTAAATATTTAGCTAAACGCTTTTCCACTTTTATGAATCCAAACCATTTCCTGCCCAAAGCTCACTTTGTAGTCTCTGCAAATATTTCCCTGTCTGGCTGTGCAAAGAGCTTTACCTGACTGCAGTTTAATAACTTTTTACCCACTCCTTTCAAAACATAAAGGTCATTAGTGTGCTCTTTCTTCTTTTCTCTCCCAAGATAAAAATTATTCTGAGGACAAATTTGAAACAAAAACCAAAAGAATAACATGACTTAGGGTTCTAATATTTAGCTAAGGCTATTAAACTCTTTTTGTCCCATCTATCCCAGAATTTTAGATATAGAGCAGATTCTACCCAGCTGCTGGTGAACTCTGCTGTCATTCTCTAAAACCAGAAGGAGTTTTAGGACCACAGGAAAAATCAATCTAGAAGGGATCTCAGGAGGTCTGTAGTTGAATATCCTACTCAGAATAGGGTCAGCTGTGAGGTCATACTAAGTTGTTCAGGGCTTTATCCAGTGGGATCTTGAAAACCTCCAAGGACAGAGTCAGCAAAACATTTTAGGCAATCTGATCCAATGTCTGACTGTCCTTATGGGGAAAAGGATTTTCTTCATACAGAGTTTGAACTTTTCACTTCAGCTTCTGCCCAGTATGTCATCCTCCCACCATGCCCTGCTTTGAAGAGCCCAGCTCCATCTTTTTGATGACCTTCCCAGAGGTTCTGGGGAGCTGCCGTTAGGTCATCTTGAAGCTGTTTCTGCCCACAGCTCAACCAGCCCTGGTTCCTCAGCTTCTCACAAGGTGAGTGCTTCAGTCCCTGAGCATCTTGGCGGCTCTCCACTGAACCTACTCCAGTTTGTTCACGTCTTTCTTGTATTCAGGAGCCCACAATGGAATGTGATACTGCAGATGCAGTCTAAGGAGTGTGGAGTAAAGCGAGACGATCATTTTGCCTCACTTCACAGAATCACAGAATGTTCAGGGCTGGAAGGGACCTCTGTGGGTCACCTAGTCCAACCCCCCTGCCGAAGCAAGGTCACCTACAGCAGGATGTAGAGGACCTTGTCCAGGCGGGTCTTGAATATCTCCAGAGAAGGAGACTCCACAACCTCCCTGGGCAGCCTGTTCCAGTGCTCCATCACCCTCA
>Ga0065711_1006230_pt1 | contig 17970 bp, 3 predicted proteins | sample Hoacrofraction12_FD_59098 | JGI IMG/M metagenome (GOLD analysis project Ga0065711, IMG submission 59098) | Hoatzin crop microbial communities from Cojedes, Venezuela - Epithelial fraction 12 v2 (version 2) | ecosystem: Host-associated > Birds > Digestive system > Esophagus > Crop | place...
GGGGGGGGGGGGGGGGGGGGCATGAGAAGGCATCTTAGTAAATATCTGGGCTTAGTATTCACTACTTCCATTATGGTCTAGCATGCTGCAGTAAAACATATTTATACAACTCACAAAAAGAGAAAGCTCAGGAAGCAGAAAGCATTTTGAAGAACAGAATCAGAAAACAAATAATTTCAACAGATCAGATATATACTGAAATCAATAGTGAAATTAATTTAAAAAAAAGTATGGATTGTTACTGAAGGAGAAATGAAGCATACACACACAAAACAGGAAATACCTGGTTATGCTGCAGTATGCAGAAAGATATTTTGATGGTTTATAATGGATTGCTTATTAATATGAGAAAATAAATTATAAGGCAATTGCACAAAAATGGTAAATCTCATTCTGGAATACATTAACCACTGTTATATGAAAGACAGAAGGTAATCGCTAGTTTGTTTTATAACCAGGGTTTTAGCCAGCTATGATGCTTCAAAAGGAAATCAAATTAGAGAAGGTCTACAGTACAAAAATCAAGAATAACAAGGGCTTTAGAAATTAGCTAGTCTAGAAAGGCTGAAAGTACTGGTTTATCTACAAAGGAAGAGACTGACAAAAACATAAGTCTTTCTGAAGACAGATAACCAATGTTTTACCTATTTTTACCAACTATTCAGTTGATGGAATACTAGCATATACTATTTCTGGAGACAGTTGAACTTCCTCCACTGATGGCTTTTTTTTTTATTAGAGTCTATAAATACAAAACATATTTTCCTAATTTCTGTTTAAAATGGTTTAGGTATATTCAACTCCAGTGTACTGAGGTGACCAAATGAGACTATCTGGCTATTTCCAATAGCTCATTAAGAGCCAGCTCTTAGACAAACCATGAAGTGACTTGGGCAGACTGCTTAAAAATACTTAACGTGAGGGTTTTATTTCATATAACTGAGAAACCTGATCTGCTTTCCATTTACCTATCAAATCAGTATTAAAATTACGCTGATTAAAGACTATTTCGAACTGCTTCAATCTTGAAGTAGAGGTGTCTTGCTTGTGAATTAGCACAGCAGTGCTCATCCAGTGGGTTATAACCTTCAAAGACTGAGTCACACACAAAAGGCACTAGTTGGTCCTATTTTTAGAGCATATGCACTTGGGACAAAACATGATTTTACCATACCTGTCACGATACAAATTTGGCAAGTTGATGACTTCTATAACCATCTTAGACTATTAAGGAGGTCAAAATATATGTGATTCAAGACGCTTTCTTTAGCTGGCTATCTCAGGACCACCTACAACATTTCATTGCACTAAATCATCTTCAGAGAAGTTCTGTTTAGATTATAATTAAATATACAGATGGTGATTAAAAAGGTATACAGGAAAGCCACAGGGTGAAAGACACATTTCTTTCTTGAATGGTAACTTATCCAGTGAATTATTTTCTATTAAAATTATGATTTCTCTATTAAATGAACAGGACAGAGTAAATACAAAGAGATTACTAACAAAAAAAGTTGGAAAAGAGAGCAGCAATAAGGAGACCTATGAACAAATCCTGGTAGAATTACATATAGCCAATGAGGTTGATAGCAAGGTCGGCAGAGCGGAATGCATCCCTGCTCTGGCAATTCTAAATACCTGTCCGTGCAAACAAGTCTGCATCAATGGTTTAAGATAACATGCTGTAAGCAGGCTGACCTACTAAGGTACCTTGGTACCTCCTAACTTGCCTCATCCCTCCACTCCTGGACATCAGACTAATACACAAGAATAGGTAGCAGAAGTCAATACAGTTTTGAACTATCTGTTCTGGCAGAATTCAACTGCCAGAACCCTTGAAATTTTCAGTAAAAAAAACTTATATGCATTTTTCAATCAACATAATCATCATTCTTGTTTCTCTGGTTATCCAGAGTTGACATTTTTGAATTTTTTATTTGTTTCCCAAAGTAGTTAAAATATTTACTACTGCAATAATTTAGTTTTATTTGTTTACATGTGCAATGTTACAGAAAAGAACATTTACATGATTTTTCAAAGTCAAACTCTATTTCTGGAGGGAAAGAGACTCAAATAATGATATAATCACACCGTGGCTAAGTGCTACTTGGATTAAGACAGTTTTCTACATGATTTAAGTTCATAAGCAACAGATTTCTAGCTTTGGTTCTATGCCTGTATATTTACAATGTAAGAGACAAAGTTTAGAATTTGGAGGCATTGAAGAGAAACACAGATAACAAGCATTGTTACTGTACTCTTCACTGGATAAAATTATCTGTTGAGATTAAAAAAGAAGTTATAATGGAATCTAGATTAGCCTAATAAAATCCACTATTTTTCTTCGAAGAAAAAATGATCAGCAATTCAGTTTCTCAGCGACTTTGTTTGGTATGATATGGATCTCTTCTGGTGTATTAAATACTTAATTACTTGCTCATGCTGAATGACAGCCCACAGCTTAAGTCAAGTGTTAGCCTAAAAAACAAGAGGTTAGAATTCCGGAAGGCATCATAAATATCTCCAGAAACTATTTCAAATTTTCTCTCTTACAAATCAGTAGTTTATTTGTTTGATTTCAAATATAGCTAGTAAACTAAAACTGTTAGCATAATAGATACTGCCAGATACTAATGAACAGATACTTCTAGTAACATATTAACACTTATTTACAGAGAGTTGTTGATTCTTCTTCTCTGGTTGGTCCATTTTGACACCAAATGAGACATTTCAATTTAACTAATTAGCTTTGAGATCTATACTAATGCTATTATTTGTTCTTCACTCAAAAATATTAAGTCTGTCCACAAAACATTTACCAGAACTGAAGTAATTCAATGGATTACTGACTGAAGTTATGATTTCTTCCAAAGCAGAGCACAGAAAACCATTTATACTTAAATCATCCCTTTCTTCCTAGAGCAACTCTGATAACGTAACAACAATTCCTAACATAGAGAAAAAAAGCTGAAAATTCCATACTACTTTCTAAGACGGAACCCCGTTTTAGCCAAGGGACTGCAATTTCATAACGGTTAAATATAAGAACTATCTCTAATATCAAACAATCGGTGGTGAAGGTCAAGGTAAAGCATTCACCATCAGGAGTGATTTGCCTCTTTATCTTCAAAACTGGCCTCCTACCTAACACTTCTTGGTCTTTAAGGATTGCTTTCTCTACCAGCCGGAGGAGAGCAAAGAATGCCTAGAATTTTGTCTGAATCTGAACAATGGCAAGTTTGCAGGAAAGGGGAATTCACATGAAAATTTACGGTTCTTAACAAGAATTTTTAAGGATTTTCCCGAACAAATCTATACTTTGTCTACAGAGAGAAGATAAAAAAGTCATGTCAACAGACTTTCAGCCACATTAATAAATCAGGTTAAGGACACTGAATTACATCAAGGTACTCTTCCAATCTCAGTTTGTGTACCTGCTTTAATTGTGCAATACCTTCTTATAAGACCTTCTACATGCACGGGGATACTGCTACGTAGGACAGCTGTGATATTACAGGTTTTATAAAAATCCAGCAAACCAAAACAGCAATGGTACCAAAGTACTCAACTCAGCTTCTTATTTCTGCATGACACTCCTCTGCAACTAAACACTTCCAAACAAAATAATTAGACATTTAGATTCTAGGCTTAGAGACAAATAAAGTTAGGGTTACCTCATCAAGTTCTATTAATAGCTTGGGATCTTAAACATTTGGGTTTGAAGGCTTAATTTTAAAATTTCCCCACTTTTCATTTGTTATGGAAGTACTACTTCCTCATTATGCCAGGGCTTTAACACTTTCTTACCTCCTTCAATTCACACTTCACTACACCATCGTGTTCAGTTTCCTATATACTGAGGTAACCGCAATCAGGTGACAGAGATTTGAGAACTAGTTTCTGACTCATGAATCTTTGTATTAGGAATATCATTTCTAAAAAGGAAAATTTTAACTATTCCTCAAAATATGCAGCTCTGAATGGGTACTTTTTACAAAGGCATTCTGACACATTAATAAAAACATTTGGTATTTAATTTGTAGAAGGTAAAATGCTTTTGTAAATAAAATTTAAAAGACATTAGGTGATTAGTAAAGAGGACAAAAGCTTTAGTAACACAATAGTTACAGGCAAATTTCTGCTAAGCATTATTGCCCATTCTCAGATGTACTTTATTTGTTACTTTCTGCTATATATTTGGACTGCTTACAATTCTATTTTATATTAAAATAACTGTATTTTGTTTTAAGTACAATCCAAATTACTAGATAAATATTAAGGTCCGTTTAAAACTTACTCATGTAAGGCAGCTTCTCTGGACAAGCCTGGTAAGGAGAGTAAGTGAAGTTTTCTGGAAGATACATTGTTGTTTGAGCCACACAGTCACTAGAATTGTTTCCTTCAGGATAATCTTGAAAAGAGGAATTGATTTTTGTAAAAATCTGTTATGCACTGAATTAGTAACATATCACACAGGTGAGAGCATTAACTTTGTAAGTAACAAATTACTAGCAGCATGATTAAAAAACATTTTAATGTACTAAAGGAACAATAATTAAATTAAGGTATCTTTGTTACAGATATGACCAATATTTCCTACTAAAGTCAACTGATAAACAGTAACTATTTGGCCTTGACTCCAGCTACAGAGGAGTAGGACTTTGGTCTAGGTTTTCATAATCAAGCTCTGTCATTAAGACACAGCTTTTTTATTTCTTCATAAAGCTCTTTTAAAAATGAAATTAAATAAGAAATATTCTTACCTGTGCCATTCAGTGTAGTATTTTTGTTAGTGTACAATCTGATCATGTGTCCTATTGTTTTTACATTTTCTCTCAACATTATACCACGAGCTTGCACCATAAAGAGATACGTGTTTGCTGATAAAACAAACAATTTTGAATTTTAATTAAAATAAGGTATTTCCAAATTATTCTAACATCTATTTATAATGTGTTCAGTATTTACTACTATGTCTGAACCCATGGCTAGTGAACATTAATCCTTCAAGATGAAGATCCACAAAGAGTAAAACCTAACAGCAACAAAACAAAAGAACAAAATGGATTCATAACTACAGGTGTATACAAAAAACCAAAATTATAAAATGTCAATACACACTTTATATGACACTTTCCCTAATTTATATACAGCAACTGACAACAAGAAACATATGAATGAAACATATGAATTTACCAATAAAAAGGTTTTCATATGTAGATACATCCCCTCATATACGCATATACACACACATCATAGAAATATAGGACAAAAAAAATCTAGAAAATCTTTTTGTCCCATAGAATAGTAACCCTCTGTACTCATTAGTTAACACAGCTTCCAGTAAAAATGTACTGCTATTCATTCACTCCCAACAGCTGTTTCGTTATACAACCGCTACAAATCACTGCCAGTATTAATGTTTGATAATTATATGTGAAATATTTTTACAAGCATCAACAGTGAGTAAATCAACATTCTGAGTAATTGAGCAACTCACTAATAACAGCATGAAATAATCCTGTCTCAGCCTTACACTCAAAGCCCCAAATCTGATCTCAAGGCCATTCTTTGTCCAAAACAGAAGAGAGTGAGTTGGAAAAGAAGCTGCATTTATGTCTGAGTAAGCAAATGTCTACCCAGAACTCACAGAGCTCAAAAAATAGTGTAAAAGGACAAATTCCCTTTGGAAAACACTTTTTACACTGGACAGCAAAAAGGATCAGAGATCATCTGTCACTTCACCAATGTTAAGCACCCGTTTGTCTGGCAGATACTTGGCTCGCCGTAACTAGTGACCACTCTAACTAAAAAGTGCTCTGAGACTTTGGAGGAAAGAACTAAACATACCAGAAAAACAACAGAGTAATCTTAATCTGGCCTAAAGAGATTAAAGAAAATTAGAAAATTATTTCAGGAACACCACTTCATCAGACAACACAGCACCAGTGGCATGACATCCAGACCAGCTGATATCTCCTTAGAGCCCAACACAAAGAGACTAGAGCTGCAGAGAACTAATAACAAAGGACTGGGGCATTTCCAGAGGAAAATACAGTGATTAATTCTACCACATTAGCAAACAATACTACTGCCACCCACAGAAGTACAAATACCAACATAATCTTTTAAGGAGTATTATTTGCAAACCCTACAACAATGGTTTTGGGTTTAAAAGAAAGCACAGGAGGGGCTCTCCTGGCTTTCAAAGAACTCTTTATTAAAATAAGGAATTTTATCACTCAAAAGACAGGCTCTGAACATGTCAGGTGCTATGCATGGCATATAATTCTCAAATTCTTGGCTAGCATGATTTGTTTTTGTTAATAAGAGCTTATATTTGTGTAAAAATTACTCAGCTGCTAGGATTCTGAAGTTGTCTCAACACTCCCCAGCCACTACAACAGAAACAAAGCAAACAAAAAACCTACAACTTTGGCTTGATGACAGAGGTAGGAAATACAGCAAAAATGACTCTTACCAGGATCCAAGACAACTTGATCCAAGACAACAGATAACATTCAGATTTCTTTACTGAAAACTTGCACAAAAACTTCTCAAAATTGTAACCCAAAATTCACTGTAGAGAAGCACCTGGGTTTCTAATTATTTTCTTACACTCATAGTTTTCCACTCAAATTATGTTTTTAGGGTGTCTATATTAAAAATCTCAGGGAATCTGTACATATATGAAATTATCTACTCAAGAAACCTTCTCCTTTAGAAATTAACATAAAAGCAATTTGATCTATTCCCCCAAGAACAATTATTTACTTTCAAACAATTTCAAAATTCAAGGCTTCCCAAAAGTAAAACTAAGTGGATTTTTGCCTTTCAAACAGGACATTTTTTTCCTAAATAACAAAGAATGACTTTCTTGCAAACTTCAACACGATTCAGCTGGCAGGTGAGCCCCCACCCAGTTGCTTGATCGCCCCCCTGCAGCAGGATAGGGGAAAGAATCAGAATTGCAAAAGCAACAGGGATGGGGAAGGGAAAAACACAACCAAACCAAAACACAAACAAAAAACCCAACCAAACTCACCACCAAGAGACAAATGCTCTGCCAGTCCCCAAGCAACTTTGGGGAAAAAAAACTTGGTGGAAAAGGATCAGGTCAGGGAACACTTAAGCAAACTGCGCATACAGCCCATCAGCCCTGATGGGATGCACCCATGAGTGCCGAGCGAGATGGCACATGTCATTGAGAGGGCACTCTTGATAATCTTTGATCAATCATGGTGACTGGGAGAAGTGCCTGAAGACTGGAAGAAAGCATATGTCACTCCTGTCTTTAAGGAGGAGGAACCAGAGAACTCCAGGCCGGTCAGCCTCACCTCGATCCATGCGAAGGTGGTGGAGCAGCTAATCCTAGAAACCATTCTTCAGGTACATGAACAACAAGAAAATCATCAGCAGCAGTCAGCATGGCTTCACCAAGGGGAAGTCATGCTTGACCAACCTGATAAACGTTTCTGACAAAATGACGAAGCTGGTAGATGAGGGCAGAACAGTAGATATTGTCTACTGGGACTTCAGTAAGGCCTTTCACACTGTATCCCATAAGATCGTCATAGACAAGCTGCTAATGTACAGGCTGGATGCGCAAATAGTGACGTGGACTGCAAGCTGACTGACTGACCAGGCCCAGAGGGTAAGAATCAGTGGCACAAAGCCTAGTTGGAGGCCAGTGACTAACAGTGTACCCCAGGGGTGAACACCAGGTTCAATCCCTTTTAACATTTCATTAGTGATCTGGACGATGGGGCACAGTGTACTCTCAGAAAGTTTGCTGATGACACAAAACTGGGATAAACAGTTGATAGGCCAGAGGGCCATAACGCCGTCCAGAGGGATCTCAACAGTCTGAAGAAACAGGCCAACAGGAACCTTATGAAGTTCAACGAGGAGGAGTGCAAAGTCCTGCACCTGGGGAAGAGCAACCCCAGGCACCAATGTATGCTGGGGGCCACCCAGCTGGAAAGCTGCTTGGCAGAAAAGGCCTTGGAGGTCCCAGTGGACAGCAAGTTGAACATGAGCCAGCAACGTGCCCCTGCTGCAAATAAGGCCAATGGCATCCTGGGCTGCATTAGGAGTGTTGCCAGCAGGTTGAGATGATCCTTTCCCTCTACTCAGCACTAGTGAGGCCACACCTGTGGCCCAGTTCTGGGCTCCTCAGTAGAACAGAGACATGGACATAGAGAGTCCAACAAAGGGCCATGAAGACAACAAAAGGACTGGAGCATCTGTGCTGTGAGGAAAGGCTGAGATAGCTGGGACTGTTCAGCCTGGAGAAGGCTCAGGGGGATCATATTGATGTATACAAAGGGCGGGTGTATATGTATATAATGTATATGAAGGGAGAGTGAAAAAGAGGACAGAGCCAGGTTCTTTACAATGGTACCCAGTAACAGGATAAGAGGCAGTGGGCACAAACTGAAACACAGGAAGTTCCACCTGAACATCACGAAACACTTTTTTACTATGAGGGTAATTGCGGACTGGCACAGGTTGTGCACAATTACATAGACATTGTGGAGTATCTATCCCCAGGGATACTCAAAAGCCATATGGATGCAGTACTGGCTTCAGGTGGTCCTGCTTGAGCAGGAGGGTTGGACCAGATCACCTCCAGAGGTCCCATCCAATTTCAACTATTCTGTTCTATTATTCATCTTTCTACATTTATAGAATCATAATATCCTTAAGGTTGGACATGACCTCTAAGATCATCAGGTCCAACCGCTGTACCAACTATTGCTCCTCTCACAGTGCAAGGCAATACACAATCCAGGAGCGCAAAATTTCACACTTAACTAAAGAAAACATCTAACAATGTAACCACCTAGAACTAGTTTTATCCATATTCTCCTTATTTCACTATACATGGTCCATATTAAATAAGAAACACAACTTCTGATTCAAGAAACATACAGAATCCAGAGTGTCACACAGTTTACAAGCTAAGCAAATGGGAAGCGCAGTGCAGGATATAAAACAACACACCCATATAGACACCTTGGAATAAATACCATAGTCAATGTTCCACCTAAAGCAACTGCAGTGCAAGCATCAATTCATACATAATTCAGATGAAATTTTCACTGGCAATTGATCCAGATCTGTATCAACAACCACCAACACACAGCCACATGTCAGTCATCAAAAGTCCTGGTTCTAGGGCATTATTTAACACTCATTCTGATAAAGCATATTAGGGCATTAAAGGGATCATCCTGTATTTCAGAGGAGATGTTAAAAATATCAGATGGATCATTTTTGTCTCCATTTTTTGTAGCTCACTGGTTATTAATAATTTTATGTGTTGACTGAAAACAAGATCATTAGGGGGGGAATGCATTAATTCTTACAATATAAAAATATTTGTAAAAATGGCTCAATGTTTTACATCAGGTAGCTTCCTGGTATTTAAATATTCACCCAAGGGCCATTTACAACTTTTTTAAAGAAAAAGGTCTCATTTGCAGATCACTCTCCATTAGTGAATCAAGCTTGTTACAGTAGTACACCAAAAGTTAAACCACTTCTCACAACACTGCATTAGTTTATGATCCCTTAGCTTCACAGAAAAAGCAAAAAAACTCAGTTTTACATAGGAACTCAGTAGTTTGTCATGCTGTACATATACGCCAAAGCAAAGCCAAAACAATGTGTGCCATGCACTTAGAAGCAATCAATGCAGTAAAGTATACAACAGAACAACCGAAATTAAAACTGGATCAATGACTAACATTCTGAAGAACAGCAGGAAGTTAGAACTATCATTATTTTAACAAGATTGTCAGAGAAGCATTAATGAGATTACAAACCAAACTATTATTTCTTAAATGCCAAAGAATAAAAGATGAACAGACTTGGAGATCACAAATTTGATTTAAAAATTCAGCTTTTATCATACAAAACAAAAACACACAAGAAAAAAGCCTTATACCACAAACACTTGTAACACAATTAGCAAAAAAAGTTAACACCCCCCATACTTAAAAAGTAAGATGATGATCATCAAAGCAGCTGTAGCAACATTATATGCTGATTTTCCAGGGGGAAGAAAAAAAAAATATTGAAAACCTCAGATAAGAGAGACACATCATAGAGAATCCAGAGACGCTGCAAAATTCTAATGCAATAAATACAGCTTCACACAAAATAGGTCTTACCAAATGACTAATGCCCCTAAAGTTACTTATCTGCTAGTCAGCACTCATTTTCACTGGACTTCTGAAAAGCACATTCAACACACTGCATAAAAATTGACATGGATTTGAATGGGTTAACAGAAAATTCTCCACTAGTAATCATAAATGAGAAATCATCTCATGGGGACATTTCTAGAACAAGTCCCACATGGACCTCTTCTCATCTCAAGGTTATAAGGTATTATTCTCAGTAATATGAGAGTTATAAATACACTATTGGCAGAGTTCATGCATGGCAAATTAACACAACAGCATTAAAGATTAAATTCTACAAACTAATCTAAATATACAGTAAGTAGAGCTCAGATGAAAACTCCTTCTAAAACATCACAGCCACGATTTTAGGAGCTAGGAGTATTTTCCAAAACTACAGGATAGGGACTTTAGTCTCTAAAACAGATTCATTAAACCATTTTGCAGTGTAGGATGACACCCAAAGTCATGTAAGACTACTGTAAACGGGTTCCTAGTCACAAATTGAAATGTACAGAGAACATAGATAAATCCTATGGTAAGTGTCCAACTTCCACAGGATTTTACTTGTTGTTACACATTTGTTGTTAATCAGAAGTTGTTTTCAAAACATGTGGAACAACCAGAAAAAAGTAAAAAATTGTATGCCTTGAAATGTATTTCTTGACTTGATCTGCTGTTGAATATTTAATACCAGTTTTGTACTATTTGTAATTTAACAATAAATCCAAACTTATTTCATGGGTATGGCGAGACTGCATTTGAGTCTGCATATGCATATCTCCTTGGATAGAAAACGCGTTAGAAAGATACAGATCACCTCAACCTAGGGAAAATACCAACAACCACAGATGTCTCTGGAGGTTAATAGGGATCATTCATACAGTGCAGATGCATGAATCTGTATCAGGTACAACAGTCTTCAAAACTGTTTTTAGTAGTGGTCTTTTTCAATACTCCAGACAATGCATACTCACTGCCACAAAGGACATGCCAAATGGATAAGTCCTCTGACTGCAAGTCTGACGGTTTAAATAAATGTCAGTTCACTGTTTATCAGAGGCAGTAAGAGAGGACATCTCATTCACCAAGTCTCCACTTACTGGTGAAGAAAAAAAAATTAGAATTTCTTTCTCTAGTGGTATTTTTAAGCATGAGACATGACACAATGTTCAATACAACTTCTAACACACTTGATACTATTCTATCCTCCAGTCTCGGGCGATTAATTGATTATATAGCAAGCCAGAAATAATTAAACAGCTAATTCTGAAACAGTATCCCACAGATATTTAGCAATCAGCACTGCTATAACCACTAAAATGCAACTTACATATTTGTTTATTTTTTTACCCCTCTACTCAAGGCAGATTCAATCAAGAAAGTAAATATTTTTACTTAAAGATTTTTCTTTTAATTTCTACAATCAAAATTTCAACTCCAACTTTAAAATACGTCATTAAAATTCATTACGACGTGTTTAATGAAGACTGTTCTAGACAGGATGACTTTGGATAACAACAATTAAATGACACACAATTAAGTGACACTTTAAGCCTAAGCCTTGCCAATTCATCCAGAATTTTGTTTTAATGAGTTCAGCTATTGAGAAAATTAGAAAACTGTCATATCTATAAATCAAATAATCCAAATGTCAGCATAAATTTAAAAAAATAAAAAATACACGCACAATAACATGACGGTAAAGGACAACTGTAAATTTAAAGAAAGTGAACTGACCATTGGGGATATTTTGCAAATAGGCATCATTTGTACCTGAAAGCAATCTCTGCACTGTGTTCACACAAATCTAGTACTGAATCCCACATGACGCACAACCATTGCATGCTGCCCCCCATCATATCATTGCATTATCTGACTACAAAATATTGCCCTAAACAGACTAAGAGCTGTAAAAAAAAACAAGCAGTCACTTGTAGGAACAGTCTTTGTAATGAAAATGCAGTAGATAAGCTATCTTTCACCACAGACAGATGTGGAAATGTTTAAAGACTGGGCCATGTCAGTGAAGCACCATAGTTCAAATAAATGTTTCCAGGGCATACAGTTTCTCCTCCTCAGTTTCTCCTCCTCAACTGATGAGAGCACCACATTCAAATAACTGGCTGGCTTAAGCAAAAACCCATTTCACATGAGGTCTCATAATTACTTTGGCCTTGTGAACTTAGCTGCACGCTGTAAGTGCCTGTATTTTTTTTCCCTTTTCTGACTAACAGCAAGACCACAAAATGAGTACGCCATGAAATCTTACGCAGACAAGTTCCCTGACTAGTAACTAAGTATACCTAAGGGCTTTAGGAAAACCATCAGATAAAGATGCAAAACAACTGATTCAGAAGGAAATATGCAAGTTTAGTCAAAGCTTATCTGTTGGCAAAAGTGAAAGACAGTCATGAATCACTGAACTCCAATAATTCATTCAGCATCAGGTGCTAGGAATGACTGTGCTGGGCCAACATCATGGAAAAATCTTTGCACTTCCAGAATAAGGCAGAAAACTTACCCACGAAACTGCCTGAGCTCATAAGAAGCTCAAGGCACTAGTCAGAATGCCTTAGGGAAGACACTATTCATCAGAAAGTTGACTAAAATGTTTCTGTTAAAGGGTTTGGTTGTAATTTTTGGAACTGAAGTTAAAAGCCGCAGTGAAAGCAAGAAAAACCACTGCAGTGAATGAAATTACTCCTGCCTCCAAACGAAGCATTTAATAACAGGTGAACCTTAATAAAGGAATATAGCTGAAAATAGGTCCCAAACAACAACCAGGTCTGTAGTACAGACATTTCCTTGCAGAAATCATGAAAGAAAGGNATAGACAGATTTCATTCACTCAAGAGACTTGTAAGAGACCCATGAGAACAATTCCCTCTTGTAAGGGAGTAAACTAAGGCAACAGCAGCTAAAAAAACCACGAACATCTACCACATCCTGCAAAAACCATCAGTATTATCAGANGATATTTCCACACAGCATCAAAGGAGGAGACTAACAAAGGATTTTTGTTTTAAACAGGCTAGCTGTTCATTCCTATTTCAGTGCAGCCCTTGAGCTGCATTAAACCTATTGCCTTGAAGACACAGGCTCTCTTACAAAACCTTCAGACAAGGTATTATCACCTGTGTATCATTGTGGCAAACACAGTCAACAGTACACTGCCCTGTATTAGCAACAGCAACTATCCTCCTCTATTCAGCAACTTGTGAAACCATATTTGGGGTACTGTGTCCAGTTTGGGGATCCCAGAGACAGGCATTAACATACCAGAGCAAGCCCAGAGGAAATCTTTCAGGATGGAGCGTATGATGTACAAGTAGAAACCAGCAGAAATGGGTTTGTTCAGTCTTAAGTAGAAGTGGCTAAGGGGAGGATGAATTTTTTTGCTGTCTTCTACTACGCAGTAGTAGTGTATAGAGAAGATGAAGCTGAACGCTTGGAAGTACACAGAGGCAATGAACACAAGGTGCAAGACAGGAAATTACAACTACGTATTACAATTTTCTCACAGTTGTCAAACACGGGAACAGGTTTCCCAGAGAGACTGCAGAATCTCTGTCCCTGGGGATACTCAAAACTCAACTTGAAATGGCTCCGAGCAATCCGATCTAGTAGGATCTGCTTTCAGCAGGAGGTTGGATCAGACAACTTCCAGAGGTCCCTGCCAATCTAAATTATTCTATGATCACACGGCAAGTCTTTAGAAATACCACAACTGCCACAGATGCCAGGAACAAAGAATATCAGCACAAAGGCTGTGCCCGTATCTATGGGCTCAGCACCTGGAAACACTGGCAACCACCTATCTTGCCGATTGCATTTTGAGCTCTTTCCTCCATTTTTGCACAAGTTCAAAAAGGAGTGATAGCACCCTTTTCTATTAGGAATAATATTTCCTAATAGCAGAACACAAAAAAGATTGACATCAAACTGTGAGCTAAAATGAATGGAGATGCTTCCAATTTCTACCTAGTCTGGACAGCTGCCCTTTGGTTCGGATTGCCAGAGAATTAGTAAAGTTTTGATAAGAGAAGCACAAGACCAGAAGAGAGAAGACAGTAGCTGTTTTTCTCCTTCTCAATCTCATTTCAGCATTCAGGATTTCTAGTTACTGCTGTCCAAGACAGACTGCATCTTCCCTGATCTCTGCACTGTTCCATAACCAGTTCTTACGAGAACCACGAAGGTCATCAAGTCCAAGCTGGCCAAATCAGACTGCGAGTGACTACAATATTGAAAGCTCTAAGGTACCCTTCTGCCCCACCTGGTAAAGGTTCTCTGCTGGAGTCAGATAGAAAGGAATAACCCAGATATGAGTAAGAGATCATTTTCTGAGATCAGTTATGTTGTCCAATGTGATTTCAGTTATGATGCTGATAGAAAATGGGAAAAGCAAAGAAAAAAATTCTCTGGCAATACTCAGATTGGCTTGGCAGTGAAATAAGATCAGCAAATGCTCTCTCTTGGTCACCATGGCCTTGCTACCTTGTCTTATTCTCCTCATATTTAGATCCTTTCCATGACATAAACTTAAACCTACATATGTGTTCTGAATAGCTGTCGGCACCAGACATCAACTATTCAAGTCCCTTTTATCAGTACTGTTATCTACCACACTGAAAGAGAACGTATTGGTGCCAAAGGTTCCTGCTCTCAGCTAGCTTCTTCAGTCCCTAACTGCAGTACGCATGGGTATTTGTGACTTCAGCGAAGTTTCAGAATCACAGGCCATCTTCACTGAGTAATTCAAAACCAGCAACTTCAGTTTGTATGTTTTCATTTCATGTACCAGGGAAGGAGCACCAGATGAAATATTGTCAGAAAAGTGGTCTTTCTGGATAAGCAGCATCTGTTTTCTGCTTCCATCAAATACTTGAGACTATCACAGAAGTATCATTTAAACACTTAAATGAGATTTTTAAAAATGTTTTCTACCATTTCACCTTGCCATCCTATCCCTCTAAGTTTTGTTTCAAAACATCCACTCAATTAAACAGGGAAAATGAAAACCAGGAAAACAGTTGTCTTCTCTAATCAGCAGTTATAAATCCATCTGCTTCTGTATTTGACCTCCTCTGACTACCAAAAGACCACTGGGCTGCTAAGGTGCGGTTGTAGCCATCTCCACCTCATTCCATTTTCTGTTCTTACAGAAGAGAGGAAAGGACTCACATGAACAACCCCAGCATAGAGCATGAATTCTTCTCGACCACATAAACACTTTATTTTTATATTATGGGGAATATTGTATGTTTTAGTCTCAAAACACAGAACAGTGTCTGAGAACGTGAAATTTAAATGCTTTTCCTCTCCTAATATTCTGAAACACATGGGATAACAAAAGTTTTTGTTTCCCAAAGAACTAACATTCTGCAAGGCCTCTACAAAAAAAAAAAAGGAAAAAAGTAGTATACCAGTAATAATAGTGCAAATAAAAACATTTAAATATTAGACAGAAATAAAGACCTTTAAATAAACAGTTAAGATTTTTCCCTCCAAACAAGTTGTCTGTATTCCAAACTGACCCAAACTGCATTTGTCACAAAATCTGCAATTTTGCCAAAAAGTGGTAACTCTGTTTTCTAATTAGTGTGGACAGACGGAATGTGATAATGACCTCTTTGAGAATTGTCCCAGTGCTAAGGGCTTACTTGTGCAGATTTCTCCCTTTGATAAGCCATGAACTACTTGCTTAGGAGGGAGTTCCAGTCTATCTGCCCATAAGAATTCAAAATTTCACTCAGCTTTGACTCAGGAAGCCATCTTGCTACATAAACCACTTATTTCACCTCTCCAGTGCACTGCTGCTCCATGAAACATTTGGGAGTGCAACTTCTCCCTCTCTTTTCAGTTCCTCTGACCATCAGGAAGAGAAACCAGCCAGGGAGCAGGTCCAGTTCCCTGCAACGCAATCAGAGTGTCCCTCCTCTCTGCCACTGTGCCTTGGAGCTTGTTGAGGAAGAGTGTTCTGACGAACCAAAAAAATCTTCACTAAAACATATCTGCACACATAAATTACAACAGATCCCAACCATTTATGACTTCACTGCAGAATATATTTCATGAAAAACTGCTAACAGGTAAGGTGGCTGAACTTCCGTAAGCAATCTTGAGCCCTCCTCCTCTCCACACACACACACAATCAGCTTTGACTTAGATATGCCTATTTCATCACACTCCGTGGAAAGGAGCAAGCACACTGAAATATTCTGTTCTATCACAGTACGCAAATGGCATGATCATACAGCATGTGATTGTCAGATAAATCATCTGCCTATAAACTTGGGGGGTGGGATGTTATCAGATGTTTTGAAAATCTTCCATTCTTACAACTTTCATTTTCCCCAAGAATACTGACAGGATGCCTGTTGGTTTTAAGGTAATATTTGACCTTCTTTCTCTCCACACAATAACATTTCCAGGAGCAAACTGCTGTAAATTCAACATCATGTCTGCAAACTGACAGGCTTAGATTACCACTGTAAAACTTTCCTCTTGCCCTTTCCTTTACCACTTTCTATACTCCGTCCCCCAGTACGACCAGCACAGCATGGCATCATTTCAAACTGGATCCCAGAACTGCCACAGACAAAGAATAACTCCAATATGGTAAGGTTTTGATTTGTTTAAGCTGGATGAGTTCACAACACAACTGCATACAGAGTTAGGGGAGCACACCATTGAACAGTAGCTGGAAAGAGCTGTGATCTCACAAACTCGTGTGTATGGTTAAACCACAGCTTGAAAGAGCTACCTGCAGTATATACGTCTGAGACAGCAAGAGAGACCAGTTTTAGCACGGTTTTCTTTCCTTGGGGTTGGTCAGACCTAAATAACCTACCCCAAGAATACTTCTGGTGCATACTGTTGATTTCATTTCACTCCTGGTACAAAGGAAACTGAACAGACATGTAAGACCCAACACCTGAGCAGCAAGATGAAGTCAGGAAAGAAGAGTCTCATCACTAAAGGCTCTGATTCTGAATAAGGTACTGCATAAGCCTTATTTAGTAAAAAGAGGACATACTTCTACGAAGATACATCTACTTCTACAAAGATACCCACTGAAACATTGAAGTAATGAAGTAAAACTCCAGTTGCATACATTATGTAAGATGTTAATAGTTACACTTATTTCTAAAGATGCAGACACTGCACTTCGCTTTCTAAATCATACACCAACTGCCTGTAATTAAAGTCTACTCTGATATTGCACTAGTGTCTCAGAACCAAGATGTCTAAACGGTCCCTAGCAGCATCATTCTCTCACAAGACTCAATTAGATCCCTTTCAGCAGGGGAAACACTGACAGACAAGGAACTCAAGAACTCCAACCCCTGATATATTCCCTAATTTTTTTTATATATTTATTTGAACTGTAATAATAGTTGACAGGCATGGCAATATTGTACGACATGCTGTAAGTATGGGAGCAGTAATTGCACCTTGAAAAGGATTTACAAGCTAAACAGAAGACTGTGAAGAAAAGGAAGCCAAACAGCATACAGACAACAATCAAGGGGAAACAATTCCTGTAGATTCAGTGGTCAACTCAACGTGGACATTTTGTAGTAATGACAGAATCACAGAACGGTAGGGGTTGGAAGGGACCTCTGTGGATCATCTACTCCAGCACCCCTGCCGAAGCAGGGGCACCTACAGCAGGCTGCACAGGACCTTGTTCAGGTGGGTCTTGAATATCTCCAGAGAAGGAGACTCCACAGCCTCCCTGGGCAGCCTATTCCAGGGCTCCGTCACCCTCAGA
>Ga0065711_1039274_pt1 | contig 17970 bp, 9 predicted proteins | sample Hoacrofraction12_FD_59098 | JGI IMG/M metagenome (GOLD analysis project Ga0065711, IMG submission 59098) | Hoatzin crop microbial communities from Cojedes, Venezuela - Epithelial fraction 12 v2 (version 2) | ecosystem: Host-associated > Birds > Digestive system > Esophagus > Crop | place...
TCAGAGAATCACAGAATGGTAGGGGTTGGAAGGGACCTCTGTGGGTCATCTAGTCCAACCCCCCTGCCGAAGCAGGGTCACCTACAGCAGGCTGCACAGGACCTTGTCCAGGTGGACAATCAATATGCATCTCCAAATGCAAAGCTACTTTTTTTCTCTCTTCCTAACCAAATAGTCAGAAACTTTGTCACTACAACCAATCATTTCAATGTCATTTTTCTTTGTTTATGGAACACCTTCCTGTGTGGAGGAAGGCTACAGCTCAGCTAAGCAGTCATCATGTACAAAGGTACACGGTGCACTGCACTCAGTGAGACAGTTTGCAGTTTTAAAACAGCTCCTTACTCTTTTGTCTCTCCTTGATTTTTTCTTCACCCTTCAAAAAATACATGTGTTCTGATGACTCACTGATAATATCATTATGATAAAAACTTGATTTTCAGCTTTTACTGTTGTATTTGTTTGGGCTAGGATAGGGTTAGTTTCTTCATAGCAGCTTGTATGGGGGGGGCTATCTTTTGGATTTGTGCTGAGAAGTGTTGGAAACACAGGGATGTTTTAGATATTGCTGAACAGCGCTTACACAGAATCAAGCCCTCCTCTGCTTCTCACCTCACCCCACTCCACCAGAGAGTAGGCTGGGGGTGCACAAGAAGCTGGGAGGGGACACAGCTAGGACAAATGACCAAAGGGAAATTCCATGCCACATGACTTTGGGCTCAGCAATAAAAGCTGGGGATGAAGAGCAGATGTTTGGAGTCATAGTGTTTGCCTTCCCAAGTAATTTTTATGCATGATGAAGCCCTGCTTTTCTGGGGATGGCTAAATACCATGGATGCAGGAGAGCTAGAACAAGAGATACCTCAGGAGTCACAAAATAGGGCATATGGAGATCCTCCACAAGTGTATGTACAAAGACACACTGTCTCTGAAACAAGCAGAAAAGTCTAGAGCTCCACCTGTGCTCTCTGAGCTATGATATTTTTCAAATGACAGAGATGCAGTGGGACGTCTTGCACAAAGGTTTCAATGGGTGAATATGAGCTCTTCAATAAAGACAGGCAAGGAAGATGTGAATGGTGCCTATATGCAGCTCCTCTTCAGGAGACATGACAGTTTGGTTGATAGTTGGTAGGTCAGGATCAAAAGCCTTCTTTAAGCTACTCCAGGAAGGCTCTAGATCCTTGTTCTCATGGGAGACTAAGCTTCCTGACATCTGCTGGAAGGACAACACAGCAGGACACAAGCAGTCCAGAAGATTTCTGGGGGGAGTTAGGGGTAAGTTCCTAACACAGGTACTGAAAGGGCCAGCCAGAGGGGATGCATACCTGGATCTGCTATTAACTAGGAAGGAAAAACTGAGTAAGGATGAAGTAGCTTTGGCATTGATAAGATCTATGAAGACAGATTGAGGGAATAGGCCTGTTCAGCCTGGCAAAGACAAATCTCTAGGGAGACCTAGTATCAGCCTGCCAGTACCAGTGGATACTTCATTGAGAAGATAGTGGGAGGACTGGAGACAACAGACATAACATCAAACAAGCAAGGCTCAGACTGGAGGAAGAGGTTAGACTAAAGACCTCCTGAGGTTCCTTCCAACCTGAATCATCTTAGGATGCTGTAGTGAAGGACAAGGAGTTACAGCTTGCTAAGTGTCAGGATCAAGACACAGATTTTGTTTTCATTAAGACATGTCAGTGTTTCAACACATATGGCTTCATTGCTGTATGTATTAGACAACTGAATGCAAATATTCTCAAGGCTATACAAAGAGACTTGTAAAATAGACACACTGTCTTCCAAGGTGCTAGATTTTCATTTGGAGAAGTGAGTTTTCAGGAACATACATGGCTTAATAGATAATCTACTGCCTCTATTGGCTTACTTAAGATTTGTCTTCTGGATGTGTTGAGATTCTGATTAAGACATTATGTAAGTCTACAAACAGATAATTTTAACTCATGACAGTAAAGTTTGAGAATTTAATCAGAATCTGATCTATTTCCTCTCAGTACATGGTGTAGACAGAATTGAATGACAGTTAAAACTTTAGAGAAAATGGAAATAACACAGCTGATCAGAAGGAACAATTAAAGACAAAGCGAGGATTTAATCTATTTCTGAACAAAAATAGGAATAAGTATTATCCCCTGCACATATTGAAATTCTGTGTACATTAGATGAATATCTAGTTACAGGGAGGGCCATTTTATTTTTCGTTTTGAAACTGGCAGATAGTGACAATGTTCTTGTACTTGAAAGGCACTCCACTGTAGTGTGTTCTGCATACAATGGCTCAGACCTCAAATGATTTCATAAACTGAAGCTACACCAGACTGCATTTCAGCTTTCTTCCTAAATGTCTCATGGGGTCTGCCTATTTCAGAAAATCCTTCTCTGTGTCATAGTATAATTAGCAAAGCATTTTATTATGAAATCTCTCATGATTATGAATAAAAGGAGTTAAATGGTGAGATATTTTACACATCTCTGCTGCAATCCAACAGCTCTTATTTCTTCATATAGTTACTTGGATTTTTGGCCAAGGAACATGATGGGTTTGGCTTTTGAAAGCTACGATGTATGGTTATAATAAGGTGTATCCTCTCAGGATGGTCATTTCTTACTGACTTTCCATATCAACTGCCTTCACTTTTTGATATAGCTAATGTACTGAAAGCCTCTGGTAGATATTTTGTTAGTATTCCATTAAGATCAGGACAGTCCATGATGATTACCTAAGCTGACATTTCGTGTAGCACTGATTTTTGCACACGATTGTTCTAGTGCTAAGAATATATATAGAAATACTCGGAAATTTGAGTAAACTATGAATAGTTAAAGAGCAGACCAGTCCCAGAACTGCATTAATAAATTTATATTGTTTTGGACTGTACTTCCTCAGGACCATCTGTTACAGATCTAGAGAACTGTGCATATAGAAACATGTAAAAACCATTTCCACATACTGGGAAATCACTAGCTGAGTAAAGAGTTTGAAGATAGTAAGCGTGATAGGGCTGCACTCAACAGATAGCTCTGGGAGTGTGCAGTACCAGGCAGGCCTCGAAGTTATCCTCATTCCCTGTTGCATGCTGATTGTATGACCTGAACCATGTATGTGCTGTCCAGTCCCATGGGAATAACTGAAACATGTTACCCTTTACCTTACTGTTATTGAAGGCTAGATTCTGATGAGACCCTCAGGCTAAGGAAAATTAACATGGCAGTTCAGCTAACCATGTTAATTTTCCTTAGCTTGAGGGTCTCATAAGAATGTAGCCTTGACCCACATGAGGCACCCAATCCACTTCAGCATCCAAGCTCTAAATGAGGGTCATAATTACAGTAAACTCCTTATTTTGTAAAGGCTGGGGAATGTTTATGCAAGCTAAGTTACTGTTACTCTGCTGCCCAAGCTGCTCTAGTCTGCTGCTGTGGAAGTGGAACCTGAGAACAGAGGGCATGGCTAGAAACAAGCAAGGCATCACAGTGTAAATATATGGCAAACATGGTAAAGAAGTCACTAAACACCTCCTCACACACATTGCTCCCTCTCTTCAAGCACAGAGTCAGCACCAGCTGTAACCCAATTAAACTCAACAGTTCACAGGTGTTCATTGGAATGATTATAACAAACACTATTCTCTTCAGACTTCCTTAACACTTTTACTGTTACTTAAGTTTCATCCATTAAAAAAGCACCTGAAGTTGTGCAAAAGAAATACTTCCAGATACCATAAATGATTAAAACATCTGTGAATTGCCCCATAAGTAATGTTGCCCTATCCCACAACTCTTAAATAAGAAATCTGTATTTAACTTGAAGACTCACTGTGAAAATATAGCATGTATTTAACAAAAGAATGATGAATTTGGTCAATGTCACAGTAATTCAAAAGATTCTCCTGTCATATGATAGCTCTCTCCTGATACCTAGCCTGTGCCAGAGTGATTACAGATGCTGGAGTCCCTTTTTTGCTACTCCACTTGCAACTACTCAAGCAAACCTGAAGTGTTCTGTGCATGCTTCTTTACTTGTAGCTTTTATTGCTTAGCTGGCTCATGCATGCATGCATTTTTAGATAGCTACTTGCTTACTGAATTTTTAACCTCATACATTGAATGAATTCCCTCACACATGTGGTGGCATCTGTTAGCTGATCATATGTAGTGGTCAGTTTTGGAGCATGACAGTATGGAGTCTGCAAATTATCATGGAATGATTTTGAATCACTATCTGGGAGTCTTGGGGCTGGGTGGGGAGAGACTTTATATGGTAGGATCATATTATGGCTCTAGTTCCTGGTTCATAAATAGTAGGAAAGCTAGGAGAGAGACTGCCCTGTAAAGCACATTTGCTGGTAGCCATTGTGTTGGAAAAGGCTCATATGACAAAGTAACAGTAGCTTGACTTTTGTATCTGTGTGGCCATAGACTGAGAACATTACAACTGCATGCTGGTATGCCACCTTGGAAAGCTTTAAGTAGTACAGGGGAGAGCAGGAAGGATATTCTGGGTTTCCTTTGCAGCTCCAACAGTTTCTGCCTGTGATCTTCAGAAAGCATTTAAGTGAGAAGAGATGAGAGAAACCTTCCATCCAGCCTGGTTTAGGAGCCAAGTTACCCTTCGGAATTCATTATCTCATTCCTGTTAGCAGAGAGGGAGAATCTATTACCTTACCATGTGTCCTGGTTTTGGTTAAAACAGAACCCATTCTCTTTTAGTGAATCTTCCTTACAGCGAAGTTCCTATAAGTAACTGCATTTTCCTGAAGCTGGCTGCATATTTTACAGACAGTGTCCACTCCAAAGCTGGTAACACCCAGTGTTTATAGTTACACCGAGCTAACAGTAGGGAAGGAATGCAGAAAATGGCCCCTGTTTATCACCATAGCAGCCAAGGTCACCAACAGATCTCTTAGGTCCCGCAAGTGAGGAGTCGGAAGGGGTCGTACTTGCAGGCACAGGCAGACAAGGCAGGTGACCCAATACTGACCAACAAGGTATTCCACACCATACACATCATACGCAGTTTAAAGCTGGGGGATCACGAGGGTCTCCCTCTCTTCGACCTCGGCCACCTTATGAAGAGGACCCTGCTCACAGTTCTACCTGCCACCCTGATCCAGATTCCAATTTGTGCATCCCTGAGTCCAGTTCCTGTCTGCTGGGGGGCAGGGGGTTGGAACTAGGTCATCTTTAAGGTCCCTTGCAACCCAAATGATTCTATGATTACCTGTGAACACATCGAGGGCACAGGTTTTATCACAGATCCTTTGGGACTGTGTTGACAAATTCCCTTCATCGTGAAAACTGTAATTATTTCCTACCTTTTTTTTCCTATTCATTAGTCAATAGTTAACACATGGGAGGACTTTTCTTTTTATCCCATGACAACTTAGTTTCCTTTGAAGAGAAGTGTTTTCAAAAGCTCTTTGAAAATCCAAGTACACTGTTCAAATAAGAGTTGAAGAAGTATACTCTTAAAGGACATTTTTTATGCATGGAAAAGTGACTTTTGTGTCAATTTTTTTTTTTTTTTTTGTGGCTGTGATTACTTCTTTATGCTTTGTTTGACATTTTGATAATATTTCTATGAAACTTCATGAATATTATAGTGTTTGAGGAATAAAATTTCATTAATATTCTATGCAATATAATGAAATAGTTCATGATGTATTTCAAGATAATTTCATGGGTACCATTTTTGTGATCTTAATCTTATATTTTATTAAACTTATGGTTGGAATACTTTCTTTAATCTTTATGTAATATTCCATCAAAAATTAAGAAGATATTTCCTGAGTATTTAATGAACTATTTCATAATTTTTTTTATGACTCTTTTTTTACTTTATGAAAATCCTCTTCAGTGTTTGGAAATATGCCTGTATAAGATGCTTTATTTGAACCATTTGTAAAAGCATAACTGATCACATTTCAGCATAACCACTATTAATTTTTAAGGGAAAATATACAAATATTTAGTGTAAATTACTCTCTGTCTCTAGTTCTATCTTTATCTTGTGTATCTTCCCATTAAGTTTTAATGCAAACTGCAGCTAAGCAAACAATTCAACAAAATTTCAAAACCACTTATTTTTCATCTGTGTAGCTCTAGAATTTCAGCACTTTTTGTTCTGGTAAGTTGTTGAAACGCTGAAGTAGAAGGTTGCTCCTTAAACTTGAAAACCTGAGTATGATCTCTAAGCTTGCTCATCTGCTGATGTTGCTGGCCCGGGTTGTGTCCAGGGATGAAGAGTAGACACCTACAGATAGGTTTCCAGAAAGCAAACTGCATCTTCCCCTCGGCTGAGTTCTCAGCAGCTCTGCTGCCAGATGTTGCCTAGAGATGTGCTTCAGAGCTGAAAGACAGTACTGACTATCAAGAACATCAGAGAATTCAAATGTGAACATTTTTCTCGATCAGTTTTGAAATGCCACTTTTATAACTTTTTTTCACCAGGAATTGGGCAGAATGGGGCTGAGAAGATGCTTTATGTACTGTGAGCTGAATTGATCTTCTGGAGCTATGGCAGCTGGGACTTGCAGAAGGAAAGTAAAGCTTTGTAGCGCTTTGTCATGGTGGCAGAGCAAATCCCTTATCAGTGAGACCAAAAACCCACACTTTCAAAAATTTTTTTTAGGAAGTGGGAGAGATAACTTAAAGTTGCCTGAGCTGCCAGCAAACAAACCAGTTCCTATGGGATGGTTCCAGGATATAGCTTGTCTATGCTGGAAAAACAGACAACAGACTTGTGCTTTGTAATGGAGCACCCACTGTAAAGAACTGCTGTAGCTTTTATTGTACTTCACATTTCATGTAGACAAATGTGTGAAATACATATTGTCAGAAGCAGAGGGCTTAGCAGTGTTCTCAGATTCCTTCTTCATTTGTGCTCTAATGTATTTTTGTACTTTCACATGTGTTCAAGTTTACAGTCTGAGATATTTCCCCTGCAGAGTTTACCTGCTGCTAAAAACCTAGGCTTTTTACTAGGTGAAATGTCTATATAAATGGCTTTAAAATACACATGTTGAAAGATATCATAAAATGCTATAAAATATACCCCACACAGTGATATGATGCAGTAGTCTGGAATGTACCCTATCACATGCAAAGATAAAATACATTGGATTACATCTCACACAGTTCTGTGACATGATGCTTTGAACAGCATCTAAAAAAGAAATTCTATGAAACTTGTCACCTCAAGCAAAACACTGATCAAATGACAAGTCAAATTCATTTGGTGTCCAGGTTTTGCAGAACTTGGTAAATGTGCTTCTGGTTCAGTTTTTAATGCTTGGATTTGCAGGGACAGTGGGGACTGGACAGTAGGATAGGAGAATGAAATGTGGATGCATGTGCAATGGAGTGGATTAGCAGGAAGGACTTGTGAGGGGCTACTGAACTTCTTGTTCTCAACACGGTAATATTTTTTGCAGTTGAGACACCCAATATGTTTGTTTTTATTTTGTGGGAAAGAATGGCGTATCAACTTTGGACAAGTTACCCAGGAAAGTAACTCTTCTTTTTGTATTAGCGCCAAAGACTGAAGCCACTACAACAGAACTAAGGTTATCTGTGCCTCTAAATTTAAAAAATACTTAAATTCTATTTAATGCCCACTTGAGAAAGCCTTTCTTTTTTAAAAGTGCCTTCCACAGGACTTTCAGGGTGAGTAACAAACTGATGTCTTCAAGCTGGTGTTTCCAGCTGTCTCCTGCTCCCTTATGCTTCAAAGAGACTGTAAAAAGATCTGGATGAAAAACTGAACATGAGCCGACAATGTGCGCTGGCAGCCCAGAAGGCCAACCATACCCTGAGCTGCATCCCCAGCAGTGTGGGCAGCAGGGCAGGGGAGGGGGTTCTGCCCCTCTATTCTGTTCTGGTGGGACCCCCCTGGGAGTCCTGCGTCCAGCTCTGGAGCCCTCAGCACAGGACAGACCTGGAGCTGTTGGAGTGGGGCCAGAGGAGGCCCCAGCAATGATCTGAGGGCTGGAACCCCTCTGCTGTGAGGAAAGGCTGGGAGAGCTGAGGTTGTTCATCCTGGAGAAGAGAAGGCTGCGGGGACGCCTTACTCTACCTTCAGTACTTAAAAGGGGCTTAGAAGAAGAATGGGGAAAGACTTTTTAGCAGGCCCTGTTGCAATAGGACAAGGGGTAATGGCTTTTAACTAAAAGAGGGTAGATTTAGAGATAAAAGGAAGAAATGTTTTACAACAAGGTTGGTGAAACCCTGCCCAAGGTTGCCCAGAGAGGTGGTCGATACCCCATCCCTGGAAACACTTAAGGGCATGTTGGATGTGTCCTTATCCTGCTGAAGATGTCCCTGCTCACTGCAGTGGGGGTTGGACTAGATGGCCTTTAAAGGTCCCTTCCATCTCAAACTGTTCTATGATCCTCCTAAGAATGAGAATCACAGAAATCTCACATATTCAATGCCTTTGGCATTATCTTCAGTGAAATGCACCTTGAACCAGAATCTTGACAGAATCTTGACAAATTCTTTATTACAAGGATAGTTGGCAGGTGCATTGCCAGAAATGCAGTTTTTTTCCTTCAGTCATTGACTTTCTCATAATCCACTTTCAGCTCCTTGACCTAGAAGTGCTCTGTTTTCCAGGCCTGACTCCTCAGCTGCTCTGTTAGCAATGGATTTATATATTATTATATTCCATTGGTTCTTTCCTAGAGTTTCCTATACTTTCACCTCTCTTTGGGAAGCAAGGACCTCTTCACATTTTTGGTTCAGTGCACAGAATAACATCGCTGAACTGCAGACAAGCCTTTAAACACAGATTTAAGAGCTATATAAGGCAGAGTAGTGTATAGACTGGTTAGTGACACACAGGTACAGTCAGTTTACAATGTCAGGTAGAGGAAAATCAAATTAATACAAAGCAGAGATGCCTCTACACAAAACCTTAACTTGTTTAACTCAATGAAAAGTCTACTTTATGCAATTATATAGAAACAGAGCTAGCGGTGGTTGAAGCAACGAGTTTAACTAAGAATATAGTGTCATATCAGTGTTTCAGGTGGTGATAAATAAGATGCAGTATGAATGAATGAGAGAGAATCAAACAGTGCTGTAGAAAAGAGAGCTTTGAAGTCTATGCCGTTTACAGAATCATAGAACTGCTGAATTTATATATCTTTGAGAAATCTATCCCTAAATTTGCGTCCTCTATCCAACAGTGTCAGGTACCTACATCCCCAGTAAGAGTTGAAGTCACTGTCTTGAAGCTATAATTTGTCCTCAGGGATAGTTCAAAGGAGGTTGGCCTAAGCCTGTACCAGGCAGACCAGTACCATGAGCAGACTATTGCTTTTTTTTGGTGTCCATATACTTTTACTTGTAGTTCTTTGCATTGTATCCAAGTGTAATTGCTACCCACAGCACAGTCCTAAAACTTCTAAATATTAGGTTGTATTTTAGTCTCTTTCAGTTCCACTGAGTTTCATATTTTTGGAGACAGAGAAACAGAATATCCTGGTTTTGTAGGTTTACTTGGTATGAAATAGATTGTTAGCTGAAATCAGTGGAGCTAAGTTCAGGTCCCATAAACTTTGAGAAGAGAGAAATTAATCTAACTGAATGAATGTAGGAATCTACTTCAGGGTAAGCTGAGTAGCTGTCTTACCCCCTCTGAGTGTACTACCAGGATACACTGTATGTAGTAATCACCCAACCCACATATTGCGCCCACATGCAGACTCCTGTAATCAGGCATTTAAAATAGCGAGCTGAATCCCACTACTAAGTTTCATAAAGCTGTCATGTAACTCAGTTGCCTAAAACAATTAAGTTACCCTATGTCCATCTAAGTGGAGTTGATAAATATCACACTGGTTTAAGGCTTAAGTTCCTAAAGCTAAAAGACAAATCTTAGGGTCAAACTCCATTGCCCACTTAACAGCTGGTAGGGCCACTGAAAACTTTGTAGGGAATCTGAGATTTCCAAGTGGAGATGATTGGTGTGAGCTAACATGATTCCTCTGTCTTTCTGGAGTGGCAGCTGGAGATCAGACAGGGTACTTCAGAGCATCTCAAATGCCACTAAGCACTTTTGTTTGAACTACTGGTCACTGAACTACCGTGACACTTTTCTTTGTATAGGCATGATCATTTTTAGAAATGGGTAGGCTCCCAAATCCTGATTTCTGACAATTTCATCCTGATCCTGGGAAAACAAGGTATTGAGAGTGTGTGTAGAGCAACAGGAAAAATACTGTGATGCACCTTTGTAGTATTTGTATTCCTTCCGGGTAATATCAATAAGACCAAAGGTAACTGAATGAGCTGTGTTGCTGCACAGCTGGACTCAAGGCTGCTCCCACTATGCCGTACAGGTGAGACCAAAGATGCTTAACGACCTGCCAAGGTCATTCAGGAGATATGTTGTGGAGTAGGCAACTCCAGCGAGTTGCCACATATCCAGACACTCCTCTGCTTGTCTTCTGTCGAAATGACACCAAAAAAAGCTTGGGAGCACCAACAGTCATGCACTACTCCACAGAAATTTACCTTTATCCTTTCATTACTATCCTGCAGAGTAGAGATGAGTTACCTGCTTGGTGGCAATCTGTATACTGCCTGCATATGGTATTCCATTTGCTACTAATCAATACTAACATAATACTGATTTCTGTGGAATTCATTATCATCTGTAAGAATATTTGTAAAAATCTATCTGTGGATGCACGAAAAACACAAACCACCCAGAATACATACATGAAGCTAAATATTGTAATTGTTCTTTCAATTTTTGCAGTAGTGACAGATAAAATCTGCTGATAACTGTTGCTTTTTGAATGAATCCATCATTTCTTGAAGTAAAATAGGAAAAAATATATGTTTTTGTCTTCCCCCTAAGATAGTCATAACAGACGTGGGTGAAAATAAAAAAAATCCACACTTCCTCAGATCTAGGCAGTAGGAATTTATAAAACTTGAATGTGCCATCCAGCATGAAGCTAAGAAAGAGGTGTGTTTAATCCTGGAACTGATTATTAACTCAGTATCTGTCCTTTTTGCTTGCCAGACTGAATCAAAAATAGCACCCTAGCACCCTGTTCATTCAGTGACAGCTAATACCACTGTATTTTAGCAGATGCTGGTGCGATTTTTGACATGAAAGATTCCTAAGATGTGTTTAAGGTGAAGCACCTTAGTTTTAGTCTTCCATGTCAGAATGGCATGAAATCAGTGACTGCTCAGCTCTGTTCCCAAGGGGAGGGCAGATTTCACTATCCAGTGTCCTGGACTCTATTCTTCAATACAGGCAGCATGCTTTAATTTTGGAACAGACTGGTGAGACAGACATATTTTGACATTTTCGGAGTGAATATTTATAGCCTTCCGCCCAACCGTTTTCTGTGAGCCACTCCTGCAAAACAGAGATCTTTGCTGTGGAATACCAGTCACTTGGCACATAGACAGAAATGACAATTTTGTAGTGAAGAATCGGATGTTATATTCTCGTGGTTTGTGGGCCAATCGTGCTTATAGTCACAGGATAGTCAAAGGGATTTTTATTAAAAAAAAACCCAAAATGCTAAGAGGCATTAAAGTATCGCATTTCTTACAGGGCAGTTTTTGCTAAACGCCAGTGCCCGTAGGCCCATGAATGCTGAGTACCATTGCCAGAGGGTTTTCTGGAGGCTCAGGAAAATTGTCTAACCATGGAAATGTCTACATTTGAAAAAGTTTTCATGGGTTTCAAAGGTAATTCATCCTGACTGTGTTTAAGTCACCATAATGGTCCTTCTTGTTCCACCTTGTTCCTGTAGCAGTTGCCATAGAACTCTTCACACTAGGCCGTTTTGAGTATATATTTTTTTTTAACCATGGAATGTTGATTTTACTCCTGCTATTTACAAAAACCTACACTCTCTCTCCGGTTTTAGGGGCCAAGGAAGAGTGAGGATCCATCAGCATGCTGGTATTTAAGTTAGAATAGAATCAGATTTCAAAGCAGAAAAGGCAGCACTGTCTTTCCGTACCAGAGTAGTTCCACAGAGACTGTGACTTCGGGATTATAATAAACCACCAGTCGAGGTGAACTATGTGCTATACCTTGGTAAGAAATCGTCCTGCATCCCCTAGTGTCTGTCACTTCGTCATATAACTGATTTCTGTAAACTTCCCCAGATTAATGTTGAGTTTCGTTCTGAATACTTCCACCAAATGCAATTTCACAAACTCCTCTGGCAGCTAATTTCACTGTCTAAGCAGAAATAAGATGATGAACTTTGAGAGAAAAATCTGTCTTCTAAACTGAAACCATCGTGTCACATAAAAGGAGCTGATACGACCAGGACTACAGAGTGAAATGTAATACAAAACAAGAACACACCAATATGCATTTCTCTCAAGTAAGGTATTCTATCATGTATTATATTTTATGCATGCAGAAAATGTAAATACATGAGTAAAGCATTTAAAAGTTCAAAGAATATATTCCCTTTGTACTAGTCTGCAAAAAACAAATAGCTATTTAAAAAAAAAAAAAACAACAAACAAAACAACAAATTAGTGCCTGGAAAGAAATAAAGCTGTTAAGAGAACAAGTTACATGCTTGCCATCCAGACACTTGCAGTGCAGAAGTTAATGAACAAGGAACAAAAGCAATGCTGCTGGGTGTTTTTTTTTTTCTTTCATAGCTACGGACCAGAAAAAAAGTAAATGTAAATGGAACTGAATAAGCTTTTGCTTAATTTATTGGATTAATTTTAAAATACACCTCATAATGACTTTATCCTCTGAGAAGTTTCAGAAGCTTTTAATGCTTCAAAGGCCAGATGCTGCACTGCGCTGTGTACATTCAGGCATAGCGGGTCTTACCAGATGAAGAAATAACATCCTTAAAAGGTTTTTGTGCCTCAGAAATGCACACACGGGTAATTTGCCTGACATTTTAAAAATTTAATTTAGGGTTCTTAGGAAAGAGACATAATCTTCAAATAACAGCTCACTTTCCATCCACAGAAATTCCTTAATGGTTCTAAATATGATGCGTACTCTGAAAAATTACTTGACTCACAACCATGAACTTTTAACACAATTAATTTAATTTGTAAATTGAACAATATGCATCATTAATGACTCACAATTTCCAATTTGCTGAGCAGTTTCTGTCTCATGTCTCAGTCATTTCGGTCAAGCCATTTTCTGCAGGTTTATGTTGCCTTTAGGTTCCGTGCAACTTTCCCACCTTAACTCCATAATGCCCAGTTCGTCTTTTACTGTGAACTACTACTGGTGAAGACAGCAGTCTTGTTCTACAGCTGTTCACACAGGTAATACAGCTGAGTCCTGTCTTTTTGTTTCTCCTTCCAGGTGACGTGTGGGTTAATGTCTTCACTGGCAAATTGTTCCTGGGCTGCAGAAACTGGCTACGCAAAGGCATTTTCAAACAAGATGATACCAGTGCAAACTACACCAAGGCTAACCAAATTTTTATATTCATGCAGAGTACGCAGATTGGTGGCCTGCTCCACCACTGAATAATCATTACATTTGGGGTTGCTGTTTGAAGGTTGCCATTTGGGGTTGGTGTTTGAAGGTTGCCTCAGAGCAGGAAGAAAAACAGACTTGGTGTGATTTTCGAGCAGCCTTCTGGGGATACAAAGAGTTTATGAGATACAGGAATCAAATGACTGCAAGCTTCAATAATTTCGCAGGCATTAGTCAAAATTGCCTGAAGTTGCCAAGCATTTCAGTCAGGTAAGAAGGGCAAGTAGAGGAGTTTGTGGTATGATCATAGAATCACAGAATGGTTTAGGTTGGAAGGGACTTTAAAGATCACCTACATCCAACCCCCCCGCCATGGGCAGGGATCTCTTCCACCAGACCAGGTTGCTCAAAGCCCCATCCAACCTGGCCTTCAACACTTCCAGGGAGAGGGCAGCCACAGCTTCTCTGGGCAACCTGGGCCAGTGTCTCACAACCCCCATAGTAAAGAATTTCTTCCTTCTATCTAATCTAAACCTACTCTATTTCAGTTTGAAGCTGTTAGCCCTTGTCCTGTCACTACATGCCCTTGTCAAAAGTCCCTCCCCAGCTTTCTTGTAGACCCCCTGGAAGGCTGCAGTAAGGTCTGCCTGAAGCCTTCTCTTCTCCAGGCTGCACAACCCCTACTCTCTCAACCTTTCCTCACAGGAGAGGTGGTCCAGCCCTCTGATCATTTATGTGGCCTCCTGTGGATCCGCTCCAACAGGTCCATGTCTTCCTTGTGCTGAGAGCTCTAAAGCTGGAAGCAGGACTCCAGGTGGGATTTCATCAGAGAATCATAGAATCATTAAGGTTGGAAAAGACCTCTAAGATATCAAGTGCAAATGTAGCCCAACACCACCATGACTAGTAAACCATGTGGTGAAAAGGGGCAGAATCACCTCCCTCGCCCTGCTGGCCACACTGCTTTTGATGCAGCCCAGGATACGGTTGGCCTTCTGGGCTGCGAGCACACACTGCTGGGTCATGTTGAGCTTCTCATCAACCAGCACCCCTAAGTCCTTCTCCTCAGGGCTGTTCTCAATCCATTCTCTGCCCAGTCTGTATTTGCGCTTAGGATTGCCCTGACCCATGTGCAGGACCTTCCACTTAGCCTTGTTGAACCTCATGATGTTCACACAGGCCCAGCTGTCATGATGTAACATGCTGCTGAACAAGCCCAACAAACAGAATGGCTCTGTGCGCCAGGCATGGTTACTTCTGTGCTCCAGGAAGGTCATCAGTGATGCCTGTGCTGTCATGTTTGGGCCATGATCACAGGCTTCAGGACACAGCTTTTCATGAAAAGGGTAAAACAGTTGCTCCATGGTGCTTGGATGAAAAAAAGAAGGCTGTTATGATCCTCTTTGGAGGCTTTACTCTTAAATGGTTTTGCCAAACCCTGAGAATGATAAAACTGTTCTTTGGAAAAATGAAGCAGCAATAGAGAAATAAATTCTAGCTGTCTTTAAGAATGGCATACCAGAAAGCTGTGCAACACTTTGAAGTTTTGAATGGGTGCCTATGTTCTTAGAACATAACATGGTATGGGATGTTTCAACAAGATGAGGCAGATGGTGTGGTATGCCTGAGAGATTTTGATGACTGAGGTACCTTATTTATGAGGTAGCTTGTGATGAAAACTGTGTGCCTATTCTTAAGCCCAGGAGAAGATGAACAGAAAAAGTTTCCATTCAACATTGATGCAAGGGATACTGGATAAAGTAATTCAGCTCTTCAACATTTTAGGATGATGGACTAGCAGGATTAGCTATTTTAAGAGTTTTAAAAACTATAATTTTTTTCCAGAGGCCTCTGAGATAAATATAATTAGTATATCTATCAGTAGAGTGATGCTTATGTTAATAGTCATATAGCCTTAATATAACTAGACACAGTGCAACAAAAATTTCTGTCTCAATTGACATAAAATGTAAACTATGAAGTACTCTGTAGCATGGAGGTATGTGGAGTTATGTGGTGACATCTGAGCTATGTGCTTAGCCATTGTAATACAGGCATTATAATATTGTCTTTTGTATTTTACATAATATGAAAAAAAACATGAGAAGGGCAGATTCAGTACACTGGGGACTGAAAAGAGAGTAGGACTTCATGCAGACTATGCATAGCTGAAGATAATTAATTGTGACTTAAATCAACTTATCTTCTCATAAAGAGCCCACACATAAAAGTTGAATGCACGTGATTATAACATGCATGTAAAGATTTGAGGGTTTGTATTGCTGTGATGTATCTGACTCAAAAGTAAGTGACAGCTAATAGTGCTAGCTGAAGATCTGGGAATGAAAAATAACCTTTATTTGGACATGATTTTTTTCACTAAAATTGTTACAGCTTTTTAAATTATAAAACTAATATTACGATATTTAATGTAGTAAGAAACTCAGCTTCAGTAATATCTAAACACGTGTTTCAAATTTTAAAAAATCAGAGCCATCAAGTTCTGAACTAAGCAAAAAAGGGAAAAAACACTGCAATTTTTTGCTATTTTTTAAATCTTTAATGTTGTAACAGTTAATGACCATCACAGCTATCACAGCTTTCTTTGCTTATGACAAACTAGTGTTGCTGTGTGCTGTTTTTCAAAGAAATGATTTATCCACACAACATTCTCCCATGAGAGACTCTCTAGAGAAATTAATTGGGGCATTGACGCAATAATAATATTCTCAGTTGTTCAGACAGGTTTTTCTGAGTTGTGGTTAGGTTTAATTTAATGATCAGGTAAGGTATTTTTATTTTAAAATACATTTATTTTAGCATTTGTTTATAAATTGTATAAGGTGGGTACTTTGTGAAAAAATTGAGAATGTTTTAATATTGAAATAAAGTATGCTTGAGGGAGTATACACAGGAGTAATTACTCACAATAAACTATTAAATGCAAGTCAGATGTAGGCTGGATGGACTAAGTAACCTGGAGCATTGCATATTATGTCAGGAGAAAAGAATTATGAAGTGAAGGGGTAGGAAATTAATCCACTGGTGGCTTCAAATCTCTGTCTGCAAATACCTCCCAGTTACTTAGAAGGGAATGTCAACACTGCTTTGAACACTTGCTTTAAACGAGTTTAACCACTGTAAAGTTCACTGCTGTACTTATTTACACTGTGTATCCCCCCACCAAAACCAAGGACACAATAGGAGGTAGAGGGTGTGTTTCACTCAACCTTGGTAGGATTTTTCTGTAGTTAACACTTTCTTGTGCAAAGTGATAGAACTGCTCAGTTCTCCGTAATGTGACATCCTTCAGAAAAGGACACTTCTTAAAGTTCACCAAAGCTTTTACTGCAAACTGTTTTGCGGAAGTCCTGCTTATGCTGTGATTTTTGTTGATGCATCATGTATACACTACCATCTATGTAGAGGAATACGGTCACTGGTTTGCAAACAGATAGGAAAACAATAAATGATAGACCTAACAACCTTACAATGGTAGGGAATAAATCCCTGTTTGTCCCACTTTCCTCATGGCTGCATAATAATTTGGAACGATTGAAACTAATTGCCTATCTTCTTTTCTGTCAAAATATGCCCACTTGTTATGTTTGGGTCTTCACTCAAGACAAGATATGTCCTTGTCATAGAATCACAGAATCATGGAATGGTTTAGGTTGGAAGGGACCTTAAAGATCATCTCGTTCCAACCCCCCTGTCATGGGCTGGGCCACTTTCCACTAAACCAGGTTGTTCAAAGCCCCGTCCAACCTGGCCTTGAACCCTGCCAGGGAGGGGGCAGCCGCAGCTTTTCTGGGCAACCTGCTCCAGTGCCTCACCACCCTCACAGTAAAGAATTTCTTTCTTCTCTCTAATCTAAATCTGCCCTTTTTTGTCAGTCTCTGTCACTGCAGTTCTAAATACAACTCTCTCGCTTTGGTCAAATTCATTTAAAATTTTTCTTGTTTGTAAAAAAACAACTTGTAATTATCCTACCCCGTTATGTCAAAATGATAATGTCACTAAATACTAGTGAAAAGGTCAGAGGAAATAAATAATTACAACTGGTATTATATTTGGCATTAGAAGAGAGAACACTGTAAGTCTTCTAAGTTACACGAAAAACAAAGAATACCCCAGTTCAAGAAAGATGAAGAGCTACTGGAGGGAGTTCAGTGGAGGGCTACGAGGATGAGGAGGGGACTGGAGCATCTCCCCTACGAGGAGAGGCTGAGGGAGCTGGGCTTGTTCAGCCTCCAGAAGAGAAGGCTGAGAGGGGACCTAATAAATGCTTATAAATATCTGCAGGGTGGGTGTCAGAAGGATGGGGCCAAGCTCTTTTCAGTGGTGCCCAGTGACAGGACAAGGGTCAATCGGCACAAACTGAGGCACAGGAAGTTCCGTCTGAACATGAGGAAGAATTTCTTCCCTCTGAGGGTGACGGAGCACTGGAACAGGCTGCCCAGGGAGGTTGTGGAGTCTCCTTCTCTGGAGATATTCAAGAC
>Ga0065711_1039275_pt1 | contig 17970 bp, 10 predicted proteins | sample Hoacrofraction12_FD_59098 | JGI IMG/M metagenome (GOLD analysis project Ga0065711, IMG submission 59098) | Hoatzin crop microbial communities from Cojedes, Venezuela - Epithelial fraction 12 v2 (version 2) | ecosystem: Host-associated > Birds > Digestive system > Esophagus > Crop | place...
CGCCTGGACAAGGTCCTGTGCAGCTTGCTGTAGGTGACCCTGCTTCGGCAGGAGGGTTGGACTAGATGACCCACAGAGGTCCCTTCCAACCCCTACTATTCTGTGATTCTGTGATTCTTCCATCAAATGACGGTGCATACTATTTCTAAATTCCTTGTGATGTAGAAATTTCAGTGAGTGAATTCTTCTAAGTATCCGTATTTGCAAAAATCTCCATGAAATTTACAGTCAAATGCAGGCCACTGTCTTTATAGCTGCTACAGGATATATCTGAAATGTCTTTGTAATATCTACAATCAATTCTTGGTGCTTGTCCTAACTGCATTCTTCCTTCCTGAGACATAATTATATGGATTGGGAATGGCAGATCATCTTCTAGAAAAAGAAGAACATTTCTACAATCAGAAGAAAAACGAAAACTTAACAGAATGGCAATAAAGTATACAGTAAAGTTGAAAATCCTTTGAAAAATCTAGCAGCTCAACTAGCTTATGTTGACGTAAGAACCATCAGAGTTAGAAGCAGAAGTTTTATCTGCTAATCAAGACCAGCTGAAAGTCTCAATACTTCCAGCGAGATGTGGAATTACATAAGCTGAAAGTCCTCTAGACCACACAATAGAAACCAGAAAATTTCATCATTTCATTCTAAATCTGAAAGGGATGGTGACAGTGTCCCTTCCGTTCAAACCGCGGCATGACTATGTTATTTACCTTGATTCCACTGTCCTGTTATTGCTAACCAATGCCATTTACCTAGTGAAATACAAAGGGGTTTTCATCTGAATTTTAGCTACATGAGGTTTGGTGCAAATCTGGACTCTGGTTTTGTGTCTTGATGGAACAATGCGCTGGACTTGCTTTTTTAAAATAAAGTAGATTTTTAATTTCCAATTGGTAGAGACCTAGCTTCTTTCTCTCAGAAATACTTAAAATAATAATTTAGGCTTTTCTGTTGTAGAAATAACTGTTGTCTGATGTAAATTTTTCTGAATTACTTGCCTTTTGGAAGGAGTTTCCATACGACAGATAAACTATGCAAGAACACCTATTTCAATGCTGAAAACTATTTTGCTGAAAACAGCCCCTAAAGCAGTTACAACTTAAACACGTGTGATCCTAACCTTGAGTTGTAATGGAAACTTATTTCCTACTTATACCTATCATCATAAACAAAAACTCAATGTTTAATCTATTTTTGCACACAATCAGGTAAACAGAAAACAATATTAAGAGACAAGTACTATGCAGAGTGACAGTTCTCTGCATCTGAAGTGTAACTTCACTCAGACTTTACACACAACATATATGAAGTTCAGCACAAGTTACTGCTAAACCTTGCTCTCTCTTAAAGAGATATTTTTCTTAAAATTTGCTTTCAGTTTAAATTTTACTCTGTTTCTTTATCTACCCCTCCTTGTTCCTGACAGATATCCCTCCCTTCCTGTGAGTTATGATGAACAGGATCTGTCTGCTCTGCCTTACGGGCAGACTGCTTCTGGCTCTCCAAAACTCAAATCAAGAGGCACCGACATAACTTGAGATCAGTGCAACAGGACTGGAAAGGAAGTCATCGTCTATCACCCCGACGACAACCACGTTCAGGCCTCTGGCATGCAAACAAATGACTGTGCCCCAGCTTCCATGTAGAAAATGTTCTAGTGCAGTCCACGTACAATCTGGAGGAAAGCCCTGTGTATCCGCAGTTAATGATCTTGTACAATTGACCTGAGCAGTCAGATTCAACTGCGGCTCCACAGACATTTCTTTTAGTGGAGAACCAAATTCAGCAGTTCTTTCCCATCTTAGGCTGTGGGACCTCACACAGAAATTAAATTGCAGAAATAACACAGACAGAAAATACTCCTCATTTTTATAAACTCACATTTAACTTCCAGTTTTGCCTCCAAAACAAAAATGTGATCCAACTGTGGCTGCAAGGACTTTACCCTTCTACAATCCAAGCGACTCTGCTGGTTTATCTGAAAAGCAACCTTACCTACCTGTAATTCAGTATTTAATTACCTGACTTCTAACAGTCCACCCGCCATACCCTGAGCTTACTGCACACCTCCTGGTCATGTCCCATCAGTCCCTATGGCCACCAAGCAGACATCAAGACTAAGGAGCCTCAGCTTCAGGTTTTGGGCGCATGTCACCAGCCCAAACCACCGTGGCCACAATCAGTGTTAGGCTAGCTCCTGACTTAAACCAGCTTTGTACCTTTTATCACCTCTACTTTCTCAAGAAAGAAACAGTGCAAACAATCTTCAGGAATAGGATCTTGGGATGAGAAGATGACAGTGACTATTAACAGAGCAACCAAGCACTAAATCAAAATCTACAAATACAATAATCTGCACATAATCCTCTAAACCTGAGGAAGCGGGCCTCAGCTGAAAGAGAACTGAATGAGCCATGCTGTTCAAGATTTGGCCCAGTATATTTTTTTTCCCTTCCTTTTTTATCTTTGCCACAACTTTCTCTGAAGATCAACTTCTTCCTGTTATTTGGGTGTCTCTTAAATAGTTTGGGGAAAGTGAAGGAGAGAGGAAAACAGTATAAGGAGAGAGAAAAACAGTGTAAGAAACCAATCTTCTGCACTGATTTGAATTTTGGGCAGAAATTCAAATCAGGCATTGGAAAAATCCCTCTGCTTGTAACGTTTATCACCATCTCTGTTGAGGAAGGCGCAAACAGAGTCAAGTTTGCTCTTCTCCACTGTGACACCCAAACTACAGGCCAGGGAGACAAAGAGTGAAGAGCATTAATCTGAGCAGAGGTCCCAAACCAGATTAGATCTGGAGCCTGTACTACTGTGTCAGACTATGCTAGTGTGCTCATACACCATTCGCAGCTCCTCTCAGTCTTCTGTACTCCCCCCTTACTGAGTATTTCAGGCCAGTTACTGACTACTGAAGAGAGGCTGGCTTTAAGTAGTCAGGACCTAAAATGATGGGGATTTGCAGATAGTCTTGCGTCCTAATCACTTTCTCACAGTCTTGACAGCAAGAGCTTCCCTGCTGGAGCGGGAGCAAGGCCGTCTCTGTGTTACAACACTTTGATGTATCAGCACAACTCTCTCCCGCTCTTCAGATACAAGCAACTTGAAGAAATGAGTTGGATTATTATGTCATGAGTCATAATTATTTATGCTAGGAATTTAAATCAAACCAATCAAGTCAGGAGACAGTAAGGAAGCAAAATAGTCCAATGAATCTGGGTAAGATTAATATTCCATTTCACATTAATTTCATCCTTCATATAAAAGAGTAGCAAAACAATGGTTATGCAAACCTCTTAGGTTAAATTTTGCTGTCATACTTATTCACACAAGGTACAAAATGCTCTTTAAGGAACAAAACAGCATTTCTGAGGCTCTTCCCTTTCCAGTACTTTATTTACTAATCTAACGAGTGCAAAAGCCTGGGAGACCAACTTTCCTCCTGCCCACAGGCACTGTCTGTTGGCAGTATCTTCAAGCACAGCAGGGGTTTAATGATCTTTCTTTTTCAAAATTCCTTACAAGTAGGTTTCACAAGAAATGAAAATGTTAGCGGTATATTTGGATTGCCCTACTGGCTGAGACCACACTGAAAAAAACGTAGTGTCGCAAGGGTCAATATTTCTAAGACTGAGAACTACTGACTTTCTGCCTAGAACAGATGCTTGAATCGCTACTACTGAGTTACTACCGTTTCTCTGACCCCGGAGAACGCAGCTGAGAACAGACCTCGGTTGTGGTAAAGTCTTTTCCAATGTGCAAACTGTGCCCATACCAAAGGCATCTCAGAAGGTTCATGAAAAAGTCTGTTGGAGCGTATTTGAGATCCTGGAATAACTCCCTGTTTTTCTAGATGCTAAGCACTAGAAAATTTGTTTAATCGCAGTAGAATTAAAGAAGCTGAGCATTTTCCAGAACTAGCCCTGTATTCTGTTTGCCTTCCAGGTGAAAGCAAGGAGTTCGTACTATCAGGGCAGGCAACAAAAAAAAAAAAGAGAGAAAAGTAAAAACCTACAGCTGGAAGCCACCCATGGACAAACTACACTATAATCTGGGACCTGAAAATTGGAGGAAATAACTAGAAATCACATGACAAATGGAAAAGCTGTAATAAAAACACACGGAAAGACAAGGAAAACAAAACTGTGAGCAGGGTGAGACTTCAAAAGTTCTCAAAGTATTTGAATTAAACAACTATGGGGGTTTTTTCTTTCTAGGTCAGCGAGGGGTAATTCCTACACATTTCAAGTACGTTTTAATATAAGAGATTCTGAAAACCATTTTGATTGTTTTGTTTCTAAGTCAGAGGCAATTGTCTGCGCCACGTTGATTGGTACCCGGAGCTCGTATCTGCTACGCTAGTACGGATTTGAATCGCAGGTAACCTTCTCCAGGATGCACAGATACTTCTGTACTGATTTACCTTCATGGCACAGACAATTGCTAATTCTTCGCTCATAAAGAACTCTGGAGCATCACATTATCTTCTTACATCTGAGTTTTGTTATAAGAGAGGCCACTTGATTTCCTGTGTAAGAATTCAATTTAGCAACGCAAAGGCCTATTAAAATACATCTTACAGATACTTTATATACACATGTGTTTGGATTGCGGCAGATCTATTGCTATGGACTTTTAGATATAAAATGAAGAAAGAAACAAAATATGTCAAAAGTGTTGCAGTGAGAAATGAAGCTAGCTCTTCTTCATTCATGTGAAAACATAACATTAGGGTTGTTTTTGTACAAATGGATACCAGATTTATTTTTACAACAGGCACGGCCCTTCTCTCCTGAGCGGCAGACACACAAATGATGTCAGTACGTATGACTAACAACTAAAAATAAAGCAGGTATTTTTGTGCAGGCTACGTAATATCCTATTAATACAAGACCATTTCATTTAGTTACATTTTTTTTGGACCTTGCCCATTCACAGCTTTCTCTGAGCAGTTTCCTTGTATCACACACTGTGAACTACTGTCACTCGCACAGCTCTAGCGGTTTTAGAAAGAAAAAAAAAAATCTTCTTCATCTGATGAAAGCACTTTTAATCAAGACTTTAGGAATTCATCCCTCTCTGTGACCCTTATAATTCTACCAAGTTAAAAAAGAAAATCCATAAAAACATTTCCCAGCTAAACCCTTTCTCTAATATGTTTTATCCCCGTGATAAGTGCTTTGCTACTTCTTTATTGCGATTAGTCTCATGGGATGTGGATGTGACGAGCATCACCCCAGGGTCAGAATCCCATAGCAGATGCTAACACACCTTTGAATCCCCCAAAACCACCCAAGGAGCCGGTACTTCAGCATCCGGGTTTTATAGAGAAACTGTCAAGCTGGCAGAGGTGAGAGGCTAAGACAAAGCTTTTTTTATATCTTGAAAGTGAGGCTAAGGTGTTTCCAAAGGGAGGGAAATTTAAATTCCATGGCATTTAATTTTGTTTCACTTCCTCCAGCACTGCACACAGTGAGTTGCTAAACCCCATACAGGCATGTGTGCCCCCAGAAAATCAAAATCTCAGTGCTGACAGGATCATGGTCTTTCTAAGTAAGGCTCTAAAAGACAAAAAATTTATCTGGTACCAAGTGGAATTTCTGCTCAGAAAGAGGAAAAAAAGCAGGACCTCCTTATGACCAGTGGTTCTGAAACTCCCATAGCACCCCAGAAGTACTGAGTATTTTAAGAGCTCTATTGCCTGTGCTTTTGGACGGTGGAAAGGGAGCCCATCAGTCTCTCACATCAGAGTGATTTTTTTTTATTCTCTATAAATAATTACATTTTGACTGGAAAAGGAACATGAATCCAGATCCAGCTGAACCTGGATTTTTGTCACATATGCTAAGTTCGAATGGCTTCCTCAACACTGTTACACAACTGAGACCTTTTTAAAACATCACTGTCTTTTTACCTGGACTCTTCATTCTCTACATGACCTTGTTGTGTTCATTGTGACAGATTTTTTGCGACAGCTGAGGAACCACTGACATGGTAACATGAAATAGGATTTGGTCTTGTTCTGGAAGTTTTTCCTTTGATGAGCAATGGGAGTCTGTCACACGGTGTTCCAGCCTTGCTATGCAAACAGCCTTAAATCACGCTTCACAAGATTTTATCCCAAGTATTAACACTGACAATCCCTATGTGCACTTTTTCTGTTTCCAAACTTTTTCTAAAAGCAGACTGACGTGTATAGAAATCTCACTAGACTTTACTGCATCAAAGTTCTATAAAATACTCTAAAACAAGTTTGTCTGCAAATGCCAGACCTCTGCCAGATCTTAATTCAATGTGCAAATCATGTACTCAAAACTGAAAAAATAATCCCTGCAGGGATGATCTGATGTTGGATGGGCACATCCCCCTTTTTCTAACACTAATAATTAATTTATAGTCCGTTTCAGTAAACATAGATTTCCCCCATAAATAAAGATACAAAACTCCCAGACTAGACACAATCTCATTTTCTATTTCAGCATTTTGACATTCATTGGTTAGTGTCCCCCACAAAAATCCTTGGTCTCAAGGTTACATCATACCGTTGTAGGAAGATTTTGAAAGTTTTGTTTTCAAAAAGACTATTTTCTTCTTGCATTGTTTTCCAGTTACTCTCATAACAACTTAGAGCCAAGGGCTCCTGAACTCATTTTTTAAAAATATTAGACTCTTCATTGAAATCTAAATCCCTTATTCTTGAGATATTTTTGCATATAATAGCCTCAGACTCTAATGTAAAGAAGCAGCCAGATGATGAATGCCTCTACAAAATTCAGCATCCCAGGCAGCCTGTTGCACTGTTTCCTCTTTTGCCAGGAAACACATTTTCTCTCTTGTCTTTCACCAGAACTGCCTGGGGTCTCTACTGTTTTATTCTGGTGGCAAGAATCTCTGCTGATCTTATGTGCCGTACATAAACAAAAAATATTGCTACATCTTTAAATCCAGCAAGTCAATCGAACACAACTGTGTGTAATGTCCCCCAAAGAATAGATGATGGTGCTCAACCATACTCGTTCTTTATGGGCACCTCCTAGATCTCTGCAGTCACACTCAGTGTAGAAAGTTATGTAGTATCACTCATGACCCCTAAAATTTCAGCCTTTGTAGGTGCTGGCAATTCCTCCTGGTGGTGTTTAAATTTTCCGAGATTACGAACCAGCAAAGACTGCTGGGGTGTGCTTAAGTCTCGCTTTTTAAAATCTTTTTTTTTCCCACCACTATATGCAACATTTTTTTCATTTTCTTGTAATTGACCAAAAAGTATCTTTCTCAACTGTTTTGTTCCTCCACCCTTCCACAGAGAACTCCACACAGAAGACCCCACGGCTTCACATTTTAACCCAAGAGCCAGTATTCTTTTGTATAAGCATTAAAAGATCATATTTGCTTTTAATTCGCTTTACATTTTTCCATGATAGCTACTCATTATTTAGCTTTACCTCTCTCTAGATTGTACCCATTCTTTTCACCCTTGAAGGCTTTTATGAAGTGCTACTGCACCTTACCTCTCTTGCATTTATTCTCATACACTGGGCGCTGGCAAAGCTGGTTCCCAAACCATGCAAAGCTCTGTCAATTTTGTTTGAATTTGAAGATGGTTTCTGGGTTTTACAAGTTGATTTTATTTTATATTTGGCATTCCCAAGAAATTCTATAACCTCAGAGCTTTGCGTGCCTTCTATTAATGTTACTCTAGCCTAGGTAGCTTCCATTAATTGGGAACCTACATCATGTTTTGTAAAGTGTTCACATGGGCTCTTCCAAAAGTTCTTGTGCACTGTTTCTTTAGATCATAATCATTGCTTCCTACCTGATCAGGGCACCAACTCTCAGAACTGCAGAATTCTCTTTTCAGCCCTACAGACATTGCCAGCTCTCCTAAATTTAACCTTCCTCCTTCAGCCTTGTATTTAAAATGAATCTTGCATACGTTTTAAGTGCAGCATTCTTCAGATTTCTGTCCTACACCTTCTGTAGGCTTTGATAACAAAAATTATTAAACTCACAAACGCTTCAGAATCAGCCACCTCCAAGAATAAAAATACAAAAATACCTTCTAATGGCTCCCCATTTTTTTCCAATTACTGTTTACAGGCTCAAGGGAGGAGATGTTTGAAGTTTTCCTTTGTAAGATAACTAGTTTCAGTTGCAAGCAAATATTTCAACTGCTTAACACTTTTATTTAGGACACTGAATTTATTCCCTTTTACTTGATTTCCATAGGTGGTATTTGGTTTGTATGGACTGAGCAGAAAGTCTTTTTATTCCATGACCTGTTTCACCTGGATGTGCAAAACCACAGCTGAAACTGTGTAACGGCGCACCCTTAGGAAGGTCAAACCTGTCAACCACATCGCCCGCTTTCTCAGCCGTACCCAGACGTCCTTACTGTCTTCAGAATAATAACACAAAGTTTGGCCTCGATTTTAACATATTCTTAGTTGGGAAGTGCACCAGCAGACAGAAATTATACATGCACTGCCACACTTCTTCCCCAAAATATTTACAGTGTTAGTATTTACAAAATATTACAGTACCTACTTATCCTAGGTCTCACAAGGAGACTTCCTCTACTTAACCAATAAATTGCTGGTTGAGGAAAGGGCTGAAACAGACTTGACCTTACCCCTGTTTCCTTCCTGAGCTGCTTAGATAGCTGACATGTTTACAACTTTTTAAAGCCCTGGAGCTGTCTTTCTATAATGCAAATTACGTGCTCTGTGTAAAAGACAATGCTGCTATTGCTGCACCTATTCCTGAATTTTAGTAGTAGTCTTGAAGTCACTTACAGTTAAAACAGTAGCTGAATATGCATTGGCTATAAAATAGAACTAGGAGTAAAATACCCTGTAAAGAAACAAAGACATAAAAGCACTTCTACTGAAGAGATTTTTTTCTCCCCCTAAAATAGAAGCGAATTTTAAAATAAAATTTCCATCCAGCAGAAAAAAAATGTTCATTCAAAATCAATTACATACTCACCTTTGACTCTATCTCCCTTGTGCAGATGAATTTCCCCTTCTCCTTGAGGTTGATATGGCTTTACGACAATAAAAAGTCTTCCAGGTACAGCACTGTAAAGCTTGCGTTTTGGACCCTGATAATCCAAGGCAGACAGAGTATCCTTGTTGGCACTAGGACTGTAAACGGCACTGGAAATGGAAATTTAAAAACACTAGCTGGTTATTTAAAATGGGCAAAGTTAAACATTTACCATCACATTGGCAGGATTAAATTAAGCAGTGAATAACAACTGTCTTGCAGTAAGACATCTAACCCCGAATTAAAAATACACATTTTTCATCCTAACCACGGGCTTTTAAAGGTTGAAATCTTTCAATATGAAACATGATCAATATTTATCTGACCTTAATGGCCTAAAGAAGAAAACACATAACACTAAAGTTTTTAGGTTTTCTGCAAACTAAACTTGCACCTTCACAAACCCTAATAAAGTTTGAAATTTATATGCAGATCACACATTACAAACATCACAATTTGTCAGAAAGACTTTAAAACATCAGTATTCACAATTATTGTTGGGAATTAATAGCTTTGTAATACTGTAACGTTAGCTCAACAATCAGGACAACTGAATTATTAACTGAATGGACTGCATAATCAAGCTACTTCACCACTCCAAGGCCTAGAGCTAAATTTTAAATCTGCACAAAGCATGGTTCTTCTGACTAACATAACCTTCAAACGATCATTTCTTACTGAAGGCAACCAATAGCCCTCCCGCTGACTTCAGAATGGTATGCCCAGGTAAACCACAGGTCATCAAGCAACACACAATCTACGAACAGTGTACAAAGAAGAAATTACTGAAAGCCAGTGAACAATGCATAATTACTAAACCTCAACAAAACTGAGTGAACTGTCAAAAATATACAAAAAGAGAAAGAACAAGCATTAAAGAGGGTGGCAAACCTACAGGAGATACGGTAACGAACTTGCAATGCACCATCATTCAACTTTAAAAAAAACCATGAAAATGTGAGGTCTTGCACAGAAAGTCTAGAAATAGAAAATATACACTAGAAAGAATATTCATAAAGATTTACAGGAAAAAGATAGAGTACCAAAGGAAGAAGAATGATTTAATGGTGGTCTAGCACTGCAAGACTCCGCTTACTTTCTTGTAAGGAGAAAGAAGAGATCTTAAACTGCTATAAGCAAAATGAAGTACGAGGACTGGAGGTTACTGTTTCTTCGCCCCTACCAGAATAGGAGCCAATAAGGCTCTCAATATATGTAAAGAAGAAGTTGTCTGGTAAAAACCAACATAGTGGATCTTTCGTATCAGGAACACTTCCATTTTTCTGCAGTAACTTCTTCACCATTTGGAATAGCATCCCCCTTTTACCTCATTGTTTTGTTCTTCTATTACTGTGAACAGGTGCTAATAAAGATAAGCCATGCTTAAGAGTTTAAAACTGAGCTCTGGCTGCACGTCTGTGATGATGGAGTTTGCATCAGCAACCTCAGCCAACTCTTGCAGTTGTTGAAGGGAAGACAGGAAAATATGAAGTTCAGGTTTCAGTTCTTTTGCTCCATTTTTTTTTCCTTACAAGCGAAGAAACCGCCATCACCATGAAAAAACCCCGCATCTGTAAACATCCAATTTCCATGTGTATTGAGCTGTATTTCCGCCTAGTCTGGTAGCAGCCAGGTAGCAGCTATTCACAGTGTCATGGCCCAGCATTTTCTTCAACTCCTATCACAGAAGATTCATTCACTTCCATAGAATCATAGAATCACTAATGTTGGAAAAGACCTCTAAGATCATCAAGTCCAACCGTCAACCCAACACCACCATGCCTGCTAAACTATGTCCTGAAGTGCCACGTCTACACGTTTTTTGAACCAGTCCAGGGATGGTGACTCCACCACTGCCCTGAACAGCCTGTTCCAATGCTTCACAACTCTTCAGAAAAGAATTTTTTCTTAATATTCTATCTCAACCTCCTCTTTTCTGTCTTACTGAAAGAGGATGGGGAAATGGCACATTTAACCTTCACACTGAATATGCCATTTCTCACGGGACAGGCTGGAAATCCGGACTGCAACAGGGAAGAGGTGGCTTCTTAAAAAACATCTTCCCTCTTTTCCCTTGATCCCAGGTTGGGTTCCCAGCAGCCCAGCAAGTCCCAAGCCACGCAGGGGCATGAGGAGGATGCAGAGATTTCAGAAGATGTGTGGACACGTTTCCCTCTCACCCAGAAGAAGGTGGCCATCCCTGATGGCTCAGCCCTGACTGAGACTATGCCAGCACCTCCTTTCACTAATCACCGTGGACAAATTCCCCAGGAAGGGCGCCAGTTCCACTGCCCCTTCCCACCCCCCAAACCAGGCCGGTATGAAAAGCAGCGGCCTCATGAAAAGACAAACACCTGAGCCACCCAGGCTGTAAAGATCACATCAAGCCCTTCCAGCATCACCTTTCAGCCCTCGCCTTTCCACAGTGCAAACCCCACAAACCTCATTAACCCCTCTGTCGTACTCTAACCTTCCTCATTAATTAACCTACCCCTTCAGGCTGCTTCTGCTCCAGAACCCAATCCACTGCTATGTCAAAAGGGCTTTTTTCATCTAAGGGGAACAATAGCTTTGTGGTGAATGTATTATTTGCAAACAATCAGAAGAGACAGCAACAATTCCCACATACAGCTGACAGCAAGAGGTGGCCACACAGTTAAACAAAATCTGTGAGGGAAGTGTCACGTAAGGTGCCATTCATGACTGAAAAAGGCATTGCTCGCAGGAAAAACTGTACATACAACCCTCTTGTCTTCAAATCTAGCGAGCCTCCAGCTCTCTTCTCAGTACTTGTACGTACTCTGGACATTGCTGACACAAATCTTGATGGTACCTATGAAATTCTGCAGCTGGGTAGCAGTGTAAGTGGCTGTGATACTGATGCACTAAGCGAAAGATCAAAGTCTTACTTCCACAAAATTTCAGGCATTAAATTGGTTTCCACTATCATTTCTGCTAGTTTGGAAAATCACATGCTTTCAGAAACGGAAAAGTGGCTGAATAAAGTCGAAGCAAATAAATGTTTGCTTATTCAAGAATCTTTTCCAATTCTTCCCCGCCTACCTCAAAGGATTGTTTATACTTCAAGACTTTAGAAGTGTGTTATCCCAGGAATATCGATGAAAAGGCATTTTTTTTATCCCTTCCAGCTCAAACAATCACTGACTCTAAGGTAAACCCTCCCACTCCAGTGGCATCAGCAGTACCCAGTGGGGGCACTCACTCTCCGAAAAGACCTTGCCACCCCCTCCTCACCTACGCGAAGCCTCGCTGCAGACAGCCTGGGTTTAAGCTGAAACGGGTCGCTGTGAGAAGCGTCACCCAAATTATAACCAGATGAGGTTTTGCCATTATTGTAACATACAACAAGGTCGGATGAGTTAGCCCTACTGCATGAAACCACTGGCATAAGAAATTTGTGTCCTGTTCCTTCCAGGGATTCTTGCATTTCAGACAGCTTTTTTTTTTACAACGCACCAAATTTCCACTCGCCAGCAGCACTGTGACTACCACAAACAGTGCTTGTCGGTTTGGGTGCCTACAGCCAAGGAGGGAAGGAGAATGCACAAGGGAACAGGTGACAGCTTCGACTACATGACATCTTCTTTTACTGCCTTCACGACTCAAGTAAAGCTCCATTACACCTACAAATGCCAAAGAGAAAGCAACAGCTGCATTTCTTACCAATGCTCATGTCTTTTTCTACTCTGAACAGCGCTTTTTGATATTAGGAAACAGGACAGACAAAGCCCGACATTCTACGTGACCATTGAATTAAATGTGTTTGGTTCAAACCTTTAAGCTCTAATTCTCCCCATCGGTACTCAGCTCTACTTCCCTTCACTTTTGCAGCCCTGTGCTTTAACCCCTCATCCTGGTGCAGCTCCATCACTCGCACACTTGACAGATGCAGTTCCCGAGTCCTCCTTGAAGTGAAGCTGTCATTGCCTACTCACAGGACAGCGGTTTCACAAAGCTGAAGCCCCCATTTGTGATCAAAACTTAGGCACAATCCTCTGTTTTATTACGTTACTTACAACACCAACGACATCACTTTAACTAGCCAGGATTTGCTCTCCAGTGCGACACCGCTGCAGGATATTTGCAGAGAGTGCCTGCTAAACCCCATTTGTAATTCAAGAGGAAAGGAAGAGCAGCAAAGCCATATGAAATCCAAAACCCTGCAGCAAGGATAATCATGAAAGAAGCCCATAGCATCTACCATCACAATCTCGAGGAGTCCCCTTAGCCCTAGGCCAGCCTCTTACACGACCCCACCTACTCCCCCCGTTATTCCCTCTGTTTTACTCCATAGTTCAGCACACATCCACAGAAGGGAGATCTTAAACAGTCTCTGCTTCATCACCTATCAGCAGCTGCAATATAAGTTTCAGGCACGACCAGCAGTTTCAAGAAGGGACCAAGTATCTCAGAAATATTTTACTTTGCTGTTAAACAGAATCATTATTTCAACTATTAAAAGATCTTGAGAACTAGCACCTTGATTTGGAAGTGCAAACTTGGTGAGAAGTCACTGCTGAGCTTTGCTGAACTGTAAAGGCTGTCTGGCTGCTGGAGCTCTGTGAGGAAACAGCTGGCTTTGACTGGAGTGTCCAACTAAAATATTCACACCTGGACACGTTCCAATGCTCCACTGTGCTGAGATTTTTATTACCTATATACTACACAGAGTGCAAAATGGGCATATAAATAACAAAAGAGAACATCGTAGTCCAGCATGATGACATTAGGATCATCTCATGCTGTGCAAAGAGTCAAAATGTCACCTGATGTGCCTGTGCTGCTGCCGTTTGGCATCCTCTCCCAGCCTGTTCAGGGATGGCGACCGGCTCCGGGAGGACGGAGTGTAACTCCCCACAGTTTTTACAGTTCCATTAGGATTATTCTGCATCTGTTGAAGCAGATGAGGTGAAAGGCTGCGGTGTGAAGAAGCAGAAGAGGCGGCTGACCACTCAGGGAGGTTGTTGATGTTCAGATTGTTGTCGCTGTTGGAACGAAGCAAGATCCGAGGTGCTGCTAAGGTGCTTGGGGGTCTCCGCCTCCTGTTTGAATAGGTGGGAGCCTCTCTAAAGGGCACTGTGTAAAGAAAGACATGCAGGGTGATCTCAGATGATTTCACCGTTCATATGTGTTTACCACCCCATAAAAAGATTCAGCAACATATGGCATTGTTTCTTCTGCAGAGACAGAAGCTCTACCTTACCTGCATAGCTAATCGAATTCATTATCTCTAAAATCAAAAAGGACTGGGCAACATTAGCCTGTTTACTGGCTTCAATAAATAGTCAAGCAACACCAGCGGCATGAGCCTGCTGAACAGTCTGAACTGGGTCTAGGAAATGGGAAACACTTCGTTATTGACAAGTTTCAGTCTCAAAAAGTTCCTATTCGTGCTATGTTGTCATATTCCATCAGACAGTCACGGAACAGGGCTGACCAGCAGAATTTCTGATGCCTGATCTTCTAACTTCCTTCCCCCGTTGGCACCCAAACTGGGAGAACTTCGTTCCACCGCAAGTTCAGGCCTAACCTGAAATCTGTAGTGTTAACAGTCACCTTATCCTCATCCTCCAGGTTAAAAATTGAGGACACAGATTTTTCTCCCGGCAGAACTCTATTACATTGCTCCAATCCCTAGGTATTCCTCTCTTTCTAATCTAGGCATTTCTACTGCATCTATTACTATTGTATGTAGAACACGTTACCCAAGGGTAATACACTCACTCCGTCACGTGCTGTGTCCCAAAGAGAGCACGACTGTATCCAAAGGCTCCGACACACTACTTCATGAAATAGTCATAACAGAAAACAAAAGCAAGGGCAGTAAATATCCAGTACAAACCAGAGGGCCCAGACCTTCACCAGTGTTACTGGTACAGCGCTGCAGTCATACAAGAATTTCTACAAGCAGACACCGCATTTTCCAGATCTCCTTTTCTCCCTGTAGTGGGGTCAGTTTGTTCCAAGCGCAACTTAAAAGGGAAATTGCCTAATAAAAGGTACCCAGCTATCACTACATGCGACAGGCATTTCCCACGCATATTACAAGGTAATAAAGGGTCTGACCCTGAAAACTTGCGCTTGCCTTGGTCCCCATTCATGCAACTTTTCTCACTAATTTATTTCCGTGGAACTCATGGGGTCGCAGGATTTGATCCAAAGTGCACGTATTTACATCTGAAAAGTCACAGCAGTATAACTGACAAAAGGCAGCCAGGCATTATTCTGAGGACTTCATTGAGCTGTGGTATTTCTCAAAAAATCGTATTTCAGTTGGGAAAGAAGCTCCACAAAATAACATCCTACATGTCTAAAGTGCCAGTAAGTACCATTTATAAAGTGGCAGAAATGTCTACGCATTCAATACCCTTCAAAAACAGAATAAGAGTGTCTGTCATACTGTGCAAGCAAACAAATTCACATAAATATGAATATACATAGGAATCAACCTGTCCTGCCTTGAAATACAGCCTTTAATTGAGAGAACACAGCAAAATGTGAGGTTTCAGAGCAAAACTGAAGGCATATTTGTAACATACAATAAAGATGGAAATGCAAGTAAAAGAATGGTTTATATAATTTTCACTAGAATCAGTTCAGGATTAATTGCAATTCTGAATATTTTAAAATAATGTCCTTTGTATTTCTAATGAGCTGCAGCTTCCTCTGGTAAATAGCTCAACAATATCAGAGCAATCAAACAAGAGAACAGTGTGCACAGAGAGAAAGGGCTTTGAACTCATTTCTGTAACATTTCATTTGAAACAAGGCTGAAACAAGGGAAGTAGTCTTTAAAAGCTGTTACAGGGGATAAAGGACACAAGTCCAATTTTTATGCTAGTAACTGGCAGAAACTCTGCCTAATTTTCAGAATATTCCAGGTTTTTTGTATTTCATATTTTTTTAAGGTTTCAAAGCAGCAGAGTATGTCACTGGAAGCACCTTGGTCCTTCAGCTGTCTCGGTGAAAGCCCTGGTGAGTACTAACTTCACGAAAACTCACAGCACTTCTTTCCAAAAGGGACATGTACAGCTCCTCTAGATTGATGTACACGACACGGACGTGCCGTTTGTGCAGTCCTGTGCTCCTGACATTCTGAGTATCGCTCTAGAAATTATTTCACTGAAGACAGGGATCTCTCCCAGGACCAATAAAGCAGAATAGCTACTGTAATAATTCCAGTGAAGGAGAAAGCACAGAAAGCTGAATACAGGGATCGTTTTGCACATAGAAGTTTGCCACCAGCAGGTCTAATGCTGCTCCGTTAGGGTCACCAAAGTTTGCCTTAGACTGCAGTAAAAATCGGATCGGACCTTTCGGTTTTCATATTTCATGAACTTGCACAGGTCACACTCCAAGCAGACTGCCGAGCCTTCCGGCCACAGACTGATAAAACTAAGTATTTGGGGGAGGTTTACTGCCCCTTTGGAGAGGTTGGTGGGATATCTCCCGGCGGGAGTGGGAGGGAGCACGAGAGGCACGGTGCTCAGGCATGGTGACGGGACGGACGGAGGATCGGTCAGCACATTTATACCGACAGATTTTAGAAAACACAAAGAGGGCACACTGATTCCTACTGCAAAACAGGGGATGTTTTGTAAGTGTACATGCTCTCCAGGTACCAGATTAAATGAATTCTTCTTCCCTTACATACCCTAGGAGGATTTTACATGACCATTTAGGAGTTAGCTTTTGCTTTGCTATTAATGTTCTGTTCTTAAGGAGAGAGCTACAAGCAAAATTAGCCTTTACTACAGAAAATAAACAGGAAAGGGGACAACTAATTACACCAATTGATGTGTGTCTACCACAAATCTTTTATAGAAAGAGTTAAAAATAAGCATTTCCGTGCCTAAAGTGATTAATATTCCACCCAACTGTTTCTTTTCCCCGGCAATCTGCAAACTGTAAGTGGGTGGATATTTTTTTAGCTGCTTCTTATCGGCATTATTTATATTATTTTCACCATAAAAAAATAACCACAACACAGAATGCTGAAATGCAACTGTCCACGCTTTAACCCCTGTTGGACGCTGGTTTTCCCTAATATTTCCCCATGGTCAGAACTGCAAGTATAACTGCTGCAAAACTTGTTTGGGAAAAACACTTGATAGCAAACGACATGAAAATGTCTGAACTCATTTCATGCCCCTAAAGTTTAAAATTATCATCTCTAAAAGCATACCTGAAAGTACCATTTAATCCTTCCTCCAGCTCTCAGAATTCGCTGCCTGGCATTTCCTGCAGCTGAAAGGGCAATTCAGCACCATTCGCTGGCAAAATTCACCTAGGCAATGCCTTGCCTGTCTTCAAGAGCATTTCTCAGGGAACAAAAACATTTTTATAACTACTTGACTCTTCAGAGAAAAAGCTAAAATGAATAAAGTCACACCCAGCCTTCATAACCAGTTGCCTAAATGGACTGTCTAACACAAAATAATTTTGAAAAAGAAATTGCAGGAATTGATTAATTATCGAGTCACTAAGCCGATCATATTAAATGTACACAAGAAAACACCGGTCTGAAACATCAAAGTGTTCTGCTTTCATTGCTTACCTTCTTTCTTTGTGAAGGCATTTAACAAAGACTTCATTTTCCCTTTTTACTTTAGCAGCAATCCCCTCATTATACAACCTTTGCTGGGAAAAAAAAAAAAAAAGAGGCAAAAAAGAAAAAAAAATAGAAAAAAAATAAAAATCAAGCTACCCAATTTCTATGTGTTCAGGCTGCCTGCACCCTGACATAAGCAGCAGGTTTCTGGGCACTGTGGAACTGCGAGCATAGCTGGGCATGCGGTACCCAGCGTTCCGGTGACAAAGCCCACCCCACATTCTGTCTGTCAGCTGGGAGCCAACTGTGCATAGACTGGAGCTGCTCAAAAAAAAAAAAAAAAAAAAAAA
>Ga0065711_1039276_pt1 | contig 17970 bp, 8 predicted proteins | sample Hoacrofraction12_FD_59098 | JGI IMG/M metagenome (GOLD analysis project Ga0065711, IMG submission 59098) | Hoatzin crop microbial communities from Cojedes, Venezuela - Epithelial fraction 12 v2 (version 2) | ecosystem: Host-associated > Birds > Digestive system > Esophagus > Crop | place...
TTTTTTTTTTTTTTTTAATCTTCTGAATTTCATGGCAGCAGGTGGTCACCTGCCTAACTGCTGTCTGCCTTTGGGCATGTGATTGTAAAGAAAATGTTTGATGGTTAACTAAAGAACGGGCCAAAAGGTTATCAGTGTGGAAATGGAGAAACCTGTTCGAAATTGGCAAGAATTCATGACATATTTCACAGTGGAAAGGGTCTTTTCATACTGGAAAATCTTTAGCGTAAATTTCCATATCCTCATTGAAAAAATCTGAGCACACTTCACTGGCCCATTCATTTAATGTTTTCTAGTAACAAGTGTGACCAGGTGCGGTCATTTTAACATGCAGTAGTTTTGGACTAGTTTTGTATGTCCTTTACAATTCTGAAGTAGTGTAAGGCTGTCAGTGTCTGACTTTACTAACAGACAAAATTTATAAAACAGCTATTCCAAACAACTCTATACTATGACAAATTTTAAAAATGTGCCAGGAAAATGCAAAAAAAAAGAAGAAGTATTAGTACACAATTAAGAAGATGTATCTGGGATTAAAATTTGAAGTGCCTTTTGGACTCATTACAGTTATAATGCAATAAAGTTCATGTTGTGATTTTAGGAGAAGTTACTTTGCATGAAAAGCAAACCATAACAAAATAGTACTGTCACTACACGTCCAACATTTAGTTTATTGAAATATATTTCTAGTACTTCTCTAAAATGCTTTTTTGGGGGGAGGAGATCCTCCTTCATTTCCCATTTACCAGTCTCAATGTGATGTGTCATCTTTCATTATTCTTTTTTGGCAAAGTAGCTGACATAAATGATTTTTCTATCATTTAGAGTTTAGAGAAGAGAATACCCAAAATGCTGACAGGATTGGAAAAATCATTTTATTCCACTGGCACATGCATTATTGCATTGAAAAGCAATAAAGCAAAGCAGATTTTAGGTCTGCCCTAAGGGGAGGTGAGTTGATCACACATCCTTCAGTTTAGGAATTTAAAGGACCTTGGAACATGCAGTGCAATAGCAGTAAACGCCTAGTGAGAGAGCCATGCTCAAAAGTATGTTTCTGATGTGATCTGCAGGGTGGAGAGGCTAGGCTCTTTATACAGCTTCAGTGACTGATCCTTGAGGGGAGAGTGCTGCTATACCAGTCACTAGTAGCCATTTAAAGACACATTAGTGACCGCTTTATGAGAGGCAATATGTTTCACTAAAAGCAAAATAAGCTGTTCACAGTTAGCAGTACAGAGAAGACAGTGGTAATATAAGGAAAAGCAGAGGCCACCTCTTAGTTTAGAGTATCAGCTAGTGAGCTGAAAAAACCCAAACCAATCCAAAACTTTAATTGCAAAGGGAAGTGGTTTATGTTTGCTAAATTGGGCTAGTTGGCCAGCATGTCGGCAAGGTTGTCTTTACTTCTTCTGCTATGTAAGAGACAAAGGAATCTATCTATGCAGTAGTCTAAAACATTAATTTTACAGTCTGGTGGGTATTGAGTCTTCCAGACCTTTTGAGGCATGTTTTTCTTCTACACAGAAAGATATTTTACAGCATGACTATTCTTAGGTACATATAACTTATGCTGGCTGAATTCTGCATTTGCTTATGCGTTTGGAGTTGTGTTAACTTGAATCAAATTTGTAACAGAACTGATTCTTAAAGGCTTATCACGTTTGCATTAGTGTTGAGAAAAAAATAAACTCATTAAACTGTGACCTCCAGTTACCATCAATTAATACGACTGAAAATTCATGAGAGATATGACTATATAACAAAGGATAAATATTTTTTATCAGTTGTTCATTTATGGCAGTATTTTGTAAATGTTTCAAAAAATTCTCACTTTCATCTACACAAAAAGTACATATACTCTCTTTTGGCCAGAGATATGTGGTAGTTTACCATTTTTTTCTCTGTGATTAATATGTTATAATCACGTACGATTCTGGGATTATAAAATAAAGAGTACAGCAGGAACCTCGTAAAAACATGTTCTGATCTTGTACTTGAGGATTTACCTGCTTCTCTAGCATATCTTGAGTAGAGATTACATGTGCCTCTGTCTCAGAACAGCAAACAATTAAAAAAAGTTGTAGTAGTAACTTGATAGAAACCAACTTTGGGGATATTAACAGAGAAATAATGTCCTGCAGCAGCAGAATCAAAAGTCTCCTGGGGGCATTTTGTTGCTCTAAATAAAGATAATCCCTCAATGAGTATTTTGGTATGCATAGATATGAACAGTGTTCTTCTTCCCCCTACTATTCACCATTCGCTTGTTTTTACTATATTTTTTGATTTATTTCTCAAGTGTCTTGAAAAGCATAATGCATGCTAATTGCTGGGAATAAGGAAGAGTAAGTGGTAGAAAAAGATATCATTATAGTGGCATAAAACTATGACGAACATTCTGGATACAAGTATCATGACAACGGCAAACCCAATGGAAATACTGTCTGATATTTGCATGGGGTGCCACAGTATTCGCTGTGATTCATTTACATATTACCAAACCCAGTCAACGATTCATTAAAAAAGGAGACATCTGAAAATGGACCCAATGTTGGTGTTCAGGTCTTTCACATCCGCAAACCAAACATACTAAGCAGAAGACTAGATGTTGTCTTTTCTTAAAACTGCTATACATGTTAATTTCCAAAACATGATTTGCAGATTAAAAGAGTACATTACAAACTTCTTGGTATACAGATAGAATTATTGTGTATAGGATGATGACTAAATCTATGCAATAGTTACAAATCATTAATTTTATTTTAATGTCATCCTGTGTAAATAATGACAAATGTGCTATTTTAATGCTCAGATGAGCTTCTAACCAAGTTTACTTCAAGGTTCATAATTAAGATCTAATCATATTTATGTGTGATCTCTGCTGTTTGCATATTAATTATCAGTCACAGAGTAAGAGTGAATTTTGAGCTGTTGAAATCAACTCAGTGGTCTATTTTATTAGTAAATGTTGTTTTACAAAAGTTATACATATGGTCGTGTACCCTCAGCAAACATTCAATGAGAAGCCTTGCAGACAAATCATCATCAATAACAGGGCTGAAATACAGTATCTTACATCACTTTTTGGCTGCTTCCTATTACTCAGAGGAGTGTCAGCAAAGTCCTTTAATAATGGACTACACTAGGGAAGAGTAAAGGTATTTAGAAAACATACCTATCTCTCCTCACAAGAAGTTTAAGGGCACCATTCAGTTTTCTTAAATAAATGTGGATATTTTTTCAGCCACTAAGTCAAGTTGCACTCTCCCTTTTATTTTCCTTTTTTGCTATAACTCTGCCAAAAAAAACCCAAACCGAACCACCGCTACCAAAACCATTATACAGCCTAAGGAGCAGTTTTGATTAGGGATAGACAAGGGCAGGCGTTTAACCAAATGTAGACGTTTTTAACGTTTTGATTCCACGTTAGACCGAAACATTTTCCTGGAGGCTTAATAAAGTAAAGAGACAGAAAGACATTCTTCCTCTTAACCCGCAAAGAACAAAACATGGTTAGGCGACTGGCTTGAGTTATTAGAAGTTAAATTGCAGCTCACTCTCTACTGGAAGAGCATTACAGTTTTGCTGCATATTTTTATTTTAATCTTTTTTTGATTTTCTGAGTGTCTAAACTGTTTTAATTCTCTTGACATATATAACTCCTCAAGATTCAAACTAATGGAGTGAAGAGAGGAATTTGATGTGACATAGTCTACAAGTAGAGTAGATTAGTCACAATTAAGCCTCTTTATTGAGTACTGATAAAATATTAATTTTGAGAGGCTGCTGCATAGAAGATTTCTACAAGTCCAGAAACAAATAGATGAAAGAGGGACAAAGTAATTACCGGTACACACCTTTTTTAAATGAAAAACAATTATTTAATTACACTCCAGCAAGCAATCAAGAAGATGGAAGACCTTCATCATATTGTGTTAAGAGCAGTTATATTTGGAAGGAAATATAAATGAATGTTTTATTTGTCAATTCCCCCCTAAATGGAAAAGAATATTACACATTAAGCATCCCCAAATGTAGTGAGCATTAGTGGTTACTACTGACAGAAGTCTGCTTCCCAGTCAATGTGAGAACAATTACTGCTTAAAAAAATATTTTTAACATATTAAAAAAAAGGAATATTTATGTGGCAGAAGTTGTTAACATTTTGCCTTATTTCTCTGCTAGAAAATACTGAACTCCAATACTAACCATGTAATAATTTGTTTAACATTCTGACTGCTAATCTTAGCTCAGCTAAGATCTAGATGATAGATTTGGTGATAGTCCAACTCTTCAGCTGCAAATTGCATCTTTCCTGAAATTTGATATGAAGATAATTTCTTGAAAGCTAGTGAACCACTCGTGGAAAGGCTTCCATTTGATTTACACAGGGATTTATACTGTGTGTGAACCTCAGTCCCAGTTGTCATGCAAGAACAGTAAGAACATCAGTGGGCCAGACAATATGACAACATGGAGCATCCCTTGCCCATCCAAACCAACAAGGATACAAGCATAACGTTCTTGATAGGTACATACTACTTGAAAATCAATGTAAGAACAAATTGTGACTGCTTGAATTTCATAACATGTTATTTTGCGCTATGTTTTGTTTTGCTAAAAATGGATTGTCAGTAGTTCTATTAAGATAATACAAAGGTGAGTTTTGAATCCATGCTATCTACTGTTCTTGACTTCTTGTATTAAATCTTAAGTGTAAAATATTTTATGCTAACATTTTCTATAAGAGTATTGAACCTTTGACATTATTTGAGAGATTATTTCAATAACAGCTTTGCAGATTACTTTTTAATTCACAGCTTGGAATATTTACACCTGTCTGCCCCTGGCTTGCCAGTGACCAAACCCTGTTATTAAAATAGGTCTCCATCAGTTAAACCAAATAATTTAAACCTTTTCGAGGGGGGAGGAGGCCTAATTCAATTGATTTAAAGTCATTGCCATTGAAACAATACGACATTGAATGATATATTATACATTTATACAAGACCTTGACACTTTTGTACAGTGTTTCTGACAAAATAGAATAGTTATCTGTTTCTTTATTCCTTGCTTCTTTCTTTTGATGCAGTGATATCACCTTAAGGTGCGAACATGGATCTTTTGTTATGTATATGTCTTTTTCTGCAATGTGTGTGTACAGTTTCAACAGCATAATTTAAATGTACCCTGGCATTAAAATGCATGATAACTGCATGCTGATCTAAAATGCACTGCAAGCAAGTATTACGGGCAACATGAGACCTGAGCCAATTCTAATCTCATTTGCTGAAGTGCAAATATAATATAATTTTACAAAGAAGAATAGAACCACCCTTTGGTCTGTAACTAAGATCTACTTTTTTCCTTCTTTTCTTTTATTGTTAGAGCATATTAAACTTTTCAATAGTATTTCATCCCAGAAATCACTAATGTCTACTTTGTTGAACTGACACTTCTTTTAAAAAAACAGAGGAACCTGCAGTAAAGCTGCAGGGTGTTTCAACAAATACTGGTGGGGTAATGTTTTATAGATTTTACAGTATTGTCTTTGTAGACACTAGGGAAAGAAGTTTGTCTTCCTTGAAAATACAAATAATGTTTTATGTGCGTGCATACTTTGTAATTATTCTGACCAGAAATTAGAGCAAGTAATTTTCTGTTTCTTATTCGAAACGGGTAACTACAAACTCAGTGTCAGCAGTTGATGCAGTCAAATTCAGAGGTTTTGGCTTTCTCACTTGTACTACTTCATGGATGTGTCACCCATCAAAGTTCTTGCAGACACTTCTATAGTTTATCAGTGCAAGTGGGGTGTAGTGCCATCTTGGTACTATCACTAAAATTTTGCATTTCCCTGCAGGCTGGTGATCTTAACTCCTACTTGTGCATTTAATCAGTAGTTTGCTATATATCCATCGCTACAACATATATGAAGTGGTACAAGTTTTGCTGTACTTTTAAACCTCTTCACATAGGTTTATGAAAATGAGTGTGGCTGATTTGGACTGCATTAGCCCATCTCTAAAAATGAATTCAGTATGCAATATGATTTGTCTTGTATTAGAGGGTGTAAGACTTACAAATGCATATCTCATTCCTTGAGTACAGAACTGAAAAATCAGTAATTTTGTTAGACTATGTAGTTTTTAATACACTCATATACACTACGCCTTTGTGCTGCAAATATTCCATGTTTTCTTTTGGACAAGAGAAGATGGTTTTCTTAATTTTGCTTATATTGAAATAAGAATATCTACTGGAAAAGATGAACGATGGTTAGCTGGTTATTTTTTTGAGTTTTTGTTACCTGCGCATGTTTTAAAAGGAGTCTGCATTCTGAGATGGCATTTCATATTACTTTTCTGTCATCTGGTCATGTGTACATACATACAGCTGCTGTGTGTGTATTTATGAAACAATGCTTAAATACCAGTTTAATGGTAAAAAATTCATTCATGTGAACCTGAATATACAGTATGACTACTCTTGTGGTAAATACCATCAGAAGACTATAGCCTTTACATCAGTAATTATTTAGCATGACAGAGATAAAGTCAAATGAACTGGAAAAGTAACAGAGGAGATTTGTCTTTTACTCATGCAGTGAGCGTCTTTAATCTTACTGTCTTCCTGATGGTAGATTGTTCTGCAGCTATTCAGCTCACATGAAATAATAACTTCAGATGATTTTTCACTTTTATTCAAACTAAATAACCTCTTACACTGCAAGTGAGAAACAGTTCAATGATACTGCTGTTGAACTCATGCTTTTTAATTAGATATCCCAATTTTGACGTATTTGGAATGCTGACAAATTTGAAATTTTTGAAATATTGGAAAACATTGAAATATTGAAGGCCACTGTAAAAATTGAGCGGTGCTGTGGAAAGCCTGGTTCTGCTGCAATGGTCATTTTTGTTGTTTGTGATTAAATATTCTTAAGCAGAATTCTTGAGTTAAATATCTCCACTAGGAGCTTAGAGTTGCAATGAGATACTCTTCATTGTGTGTAAAGAGAGTAAGATAGAAGAACTTAATAGTACCGTGAAGTTAGCAGTTTCAGTGTCTTGAATTAAAAAAAAAAAACATCTGGCAGTTGACTGGGCTCTTTCATTAAAAGAACTTGAGGCTTGTTTAAATATCATGACAATGGCACAAAAGAGAAGGATCATAGAATACAACAAATAATGTGAGAACTGTTGATTTGACTAAATCTTTGTGTATAAACTTTAACTTCACATTCAGCAAGCAAGCTAGTAATACAGATGATAATTACCTTGAATGAATCAGAAGAAATTATTGGCTGTGAAAGGCTTGTCCAGTTGTGAAGTCTCTGTTCAGAGGTTGTAGGAAAAGAAAACTAACAAAAATAACAACAAATAAATTGGTTTCTGAATCTCATGGGATGCAATTAAGTTCCACAAACTATACATCTGGTAAGAAGGCATCTGTTCCTGTTGTTAGTCATTGTTGCATGTGGACACAAAATTGACAATACTGTAACTTAAAAAAAGTATGATGTATTTATTAGTTGGATGCAGTGGTTATGATTTTTCATTTCATGTGGCTTTAACTATGTGGTGCTGTTTCTTGCAGCTGGATGAAGAAGCCTCGATGTGGTGTGCCTGACCAAATGAGAGGTAGCTCCAAATTTAACATTCGTCGGAAACGCTACGCGTTAACAGGACAGAAATGGCAACACAAACATATCACTTACAGGTACCAAAGATATTCATATAGATATAAAAATATCACTAGTAGTCCTGACTTTTAAAGTAAATACAACTTTCTGAAATATTTTTCAGTATTTTGAGAACTTTATTATTAAAATGCTATAAAAATGCTGATTTGGATAGCTCTTGGCTAAGTATGTATGTGCTACATAAGAACCAAATTATTTTAGTGGATTAGAATTGCATGCATTTAGTAACCAGTAAATTCTCTGAAGCTTTCAGCATTGATTTAACACCCAATATGTCCTTAATGTTACCTTTCAACCCTCTTGGCAACTTCTCAGGGAACATTGCTCTGAAACTAGGAGCGCTGTAATGAAACCAGATCTCTAATTGAAGTATTTAAAATAGGTGATTGAAAGGAGCAAGTCTCTGCAAAATGTAGGGGCCTACACGTCTGTTCTGAGTACAAATGAATTTGATTGTAATTGGCTGAGTCACTGACCCAACCATCTCCTGCCTACATGATGATGGACATAGGGCTATCTGCGGGGGTGTACATCTGTATAACTCTGGAGTTTGGCATGAAGTTTACACGGTATGTTGCCTACTGTCAAACTGGGCTTTGCAGGGAAAGTTAGGTGCGAACTGTGTACTTGGTTGAGCTCTGTCAACTAAAGAAAGTGTCATTTACCTAATATAAAGTCTGTAATTTGTCAGCAAACTAAGGATTCTAATACAGTTTGTTTGAAAATTTACACAGCCTCATTGGGATTCCTGTAATATCTAACAAGGGTAAGTTCTGAGCGACAAAATAGTTTTTGAATTCATTAACTGGTGCTATTATTCATGAACCCATTTAAGTATTAAATTTTAAATACATGAGCTCTAATGGTCATATAGACTGTTCTTCATAGCACAGTGAAGAGATAATTTTATTAGTAACTGTATCGACAATATGGTTTATGTCTGAATTGGAGAATTGTATTTTAAGACATTACACACTGATACAGCTTCAAACAATAGAGAAATGACTGTAATGAGATTAGCATGCTACATTAATTGAAGTCTTATTGTTAAAGTAATGCATAGTTGGTTAGAATAAGAATGCCCACCTACAGCACTTTACATTTATCTGAATTTTAAAATTTAAATGTAGTGTGTGTGTGCACACATATGACAAGGCATGCATGGTTACCTACAAATATGTGTGTTTTTCTATCGCTCTGATTTATGCAGAGTCTGATTCTCTATTTCATTACAGAATTTTTTACAACAGTATAAATCCTGCCACTTCTGTATCTTCTGTACTGTCACCCAAGGCATTAATCATAACAACAAACGAGGGTGCCCAGTATTAAACTATGTGGCAACTATCCAGTAATCTTTCTCACTTTGAAGAATTTATAGCAATTTTTTACCTCCTGCCTTCCCTCTTGTAAAATGTTCACTTTGACAAGACCTCTAGTCAACCAGAGCTTTGAAGTGAATAAGCCTATAATGTTTTCTTTCTAGTGAATTACAGACCAAAAGACATTTAAAGTAGAAAACACAAATTTTATTAGAAAAAAAATTACTGTATTAATCTTTCTGAATTAAAAAATAAAGTAAATAAGAACAACAAAAAAAGAAATAAAATTCTTTACACGCTTCTCACCTGCTTTGCTCTTCACAGCAATTCCCTGCTTACGGGCTTAATACCAGTTAACTGAATGACATTTTAAGTTGCTTTGTTCCCTAAACTTTTGATCATATCTCTAGTGCCACTTGACTGCTCCATTTTTCTCAGTGCCACTTCTCAGTCGCTTTATAACCTGCAGGTTTCCAGCTGCATTCTGTGTCTTCCTGGCCAGTCGAACCTTGTAGTCTGAAGTGTGCCCGCTAAGCAAGCTTAGTAATTTCTGCCTCATTTCAGTGTCTTCTACTTCTTCCACTTTTCTGGAAAACAAGACTAAAACCAAAACCAAAACCCCACAAAAAACACCCCCAAAACCAATTCCTCCCCCACTCCCAACAGAACAGACACAAAATAAAGAGTAAAAAAGATGCCATCCATCACAGTTATCTTATCATAGGATTGCACACACCAGCTTTTCTGAACGGGAAGGGTAATAGCAAAAAAATGTTTTTTGTGGACATATCCATTATGTTAAAAAGAGAGCAACATATGAGCAGAACATGGACCTTAATAACAGTTAATGGCTTTTTGTAAAATATTTGGTGATTTTTTTTTTCCCAGGGATTTTGTTTGGAGCGGAGTAAGGCAAGCTTTTCAAATTTGTTGCTTATTTCAAGAAAGTATTTAATATAATACTGTAGATGTATAAACTCTTGTTGGACTCTGTGAAATCCACAGATGTGAAGTTCTTCTTTGTTTGCATTACTGTCGAATAGGTGCAATTCCAGTGCTGAGGAGAGCCTTCTGAAAGAGACCAAAAGCTACATTTACCACTTACTTTCTCTCTGGCTATTTGGTCTTAGAGTGTATCCTGAGATACTCTATTTAAATGAAATAATTGTCACTTCAGGCAAAACATCAAGTCATTATTAATGGAAAAATAGAATTGAGATCACATATAAATGCATTTTAAACTGTCTACTTATATTTTTACTCTAGCATTTTCTGTCTGATGTTATATTTTCCCCAAGAATAGCTCCTGGCACCTGTTAAATTTAAGTTAGTTAATGTTGTTCAGGTTATATTTCCTTTTAGATTGTGCCTGAAATCATGTGTAAGAGGGTCAAAACAGATACATGTGACATAATATTTTTTCTACATTTCCATATTTTCAATTTTTAATTTTTCAAGCTGAAACAGTTCCCTGAAATTTCAAGATGGACCGTAAAAGAAGTGACTTACTATTATAATTTACATTAATTATGTCCTTTTTGGCCGCATATTACATTTTGGACTTAGGTGATAATTACTCTGAGAAAAAAAATGTGTGTGCAGACAGTATTAAAATGCAGGTTCCCAGTATTGGGAACATTAGCATGGAATGGACATTGTGTTGTATTAATTATACTTTCTCTCCCTCAGCGAATGCAGCTTTCTGCTTATTTGAACTGGTGAATAGGATGTTTGTAAGAATTTCTGTTTCTAATGAAGTTATGCAGCAATATTGCTTACTGTATCTTTTCTGCCCGGTATAGTTAATGCCGGTATACCTTGTAAACATTACTCGTACTTATGTTATATATTAACATGTCTTTTACAAAGAGAGAAACAGAAAGTGTTTATTTGAACCTTTTTATCAGTCAGAAGAGCTTAGGAGTGAAGGAGAACATCTAGAGTATATGACAATTATAGCCCCATTACAGAACAAACTACAAAGATCTTAATGAAATGGTCTTGACTCTTCCTTAGTGTTTTGGACCATATCAGGTTGCACAATAATATCTGAACATTATGTAGAGTTAGAGAAGAAACCTGTGAAGCCTATTAAGGAATTATTTTTTTTTAAGATGGTGTTTACAAAGACACTTATGAGTCTCAAAAAACAATCACCTGCTCTTTCACTAGGAAAGTAAATCACTCAGTACTTTAAAGAAGGAGCAACAATGTGAATCAATAAATCAATCAGCATTGTGAAAATGGAACATGAATGTTTAAATGTCCTTTTTAGACAGACAATTATGGAATATAAAGTCCTCCTCATCAGAATTCTGGGCATACTATTCATAATTTCAACTCCAGCAGTCAGTCATTGGTCAATTGCTCAGATTATTCACTCTGCAGAACACTTTTGCAAATAAAGCTGGAGAATGCTCTCTAAAAAGCCAAGCTTTGCCTTGAATTACAACCATTACTTAGAACTCATCACAATTTAAAATAAAATAAAATAATAATATAAAAACTATTCTGCTTTATTTTGCTGTTTTAAGGAAGAAAAAAAAATAATTTTATTGTTCAGCAGTATGTAATAATTTAATTGGTGGAGGAAACTTAACAGTAGGTTGTCAATATATTCATCCCAAACCAACTACAATTAATTTAAACTTTTTCTTGACTTCAGCGGACATTGAGTCAAACCCTAGATTAATGTCTTTTTCCTTTCTCAACAAGTTGGATACATCCTGGATTTCAGGTCTCCAAAAACCAACAGATGATGAAAGATTTGGACATGTCTAATTTTATGCTGTTCACTTCAGTGAATTAATGCTATCTGGGAGCTTCAGTGTACAATGAAAAGTTCTATCTGGCTTGTTAACAATAGACTATACTATTTGTATGGTCTGCATGATCCATATTGTGTGGATTATGGAAAGAGAATATTCTATGCTTTAATCCATTTGTACCTGACTAATATATTTTCAGACATGCCAGAAGCATTTACAGGATTGGGCTGCACATACTTCCTACATACGTATGAGGCCTACAAGACCTTAAGGCAGTGGAAATACCCAACTCTTATGCTCTAGAATCCTACCCTACCGTTTTAAGTCAGTAACAAATTTTGAAGTTCTTAGCTCCTCTATCACAGAGCACACAGTGGTGTAGAAAATGCACATGGATTTATATTGAGAAGTGTACGTCCAGATGTGGAAAGCATTCGGAGTGGCGTGGTGAAGACATTTTCAGGGTTCTCTGAGAACAGATGTTTTCATAATGACCCACCCATGAGTTCTTAGCATTCCTGCTTAATTTTTTTTGCTGGTACTCTTACGATCTATAGCTGCAAATCTAGAAAAATAGTAATTTGTACTAGAGAGACTACTTGTTTTCTACAATAAAGTTCTCATAAACTGTTAGACTATCATAGGGCTTCAACCCTTAAGGGCTAATGGGACAGGGGTGCTGTGATTCCTGACATTAAGCATTAGCTTTTTGTAGTAAGTATGGATGCAGAATTAGAAGCTAATTAAGGCTCTATTAAACATTCTTTTGCCATTATAACTGCATCTTCTACCAGCTTTCAGTCAGAAATACCATAATAAATGCAATTCTAGTTAACCTGATTATACACAGGAGAGTTTACCTGATATCTGCTAGTGCCATTATAAGCAATGTTTTAGAATCTGAATAAAATGGAATACTTAGTTCCTGAACATTGTTTTAAGCATATTTATCCCTCTGTTAAAGCTTGGTAATTTCCCAAAGTAAAACTTAATAAAGGTGATACTTGCCCTTTTCTTAAAGTATTCTGGTACAGTGTTATATACCTTAGCATTTCTAACCTCTGAGTGGAAGGGGGGACACGTGTAAATTTACCTAATAAAAGGAGATTAAATTACACTGTGGTGAGTCTAAAATTTATGAAATTATAAAAATCTAGATAACTATAATTGTGAGAAAGGATTCCTATGTAAAAATCAATCAAGCCAATTAGTTATGCTTTTCCAGAGTGCGATTAACAAAAAAAAAAACAAAAAACTCTTCACTATATGTATTTTTACTGTCAGGTTTTTTCATATAAAATTTCAATAGCGTAGAATGTCATTTCTCATTTCTTTAATATTTTCCTACTTCAGCAATCCTGATATAATTAAATAGTTAAATGTCAATATGCTCTAATTGTAAATGTTTGTGTTGCATGTCATTAATTTTAAATTAATTAGTAGTAAATTATGCCATGGGATTAGTTAGAACATCATTCCTATTAAAGATTTCTCTGTCAAGTATTTTGTTAATCTTGGTTTTGATCTTGGAAATCTCATTTTTGTCACTTTTCATCTCCTTTTAATTAGTTATGGGGAGAATATTATCCATAAAAATGAAGAGACAAGAGAATTATAATTTCTTTCCAACATGGCAGCAGTAGGTTGACTTTTAATGTAGTCATAGAACAAGAAAATGAAAAGCAATGGTTCTGACTTAGGTTTAATCAGCTGGAGCAAGAGCTATGTGAACTGAGGTCCCATTTTACATGAGAGACATTCTTAGGTTATAGCTACAAAGAGTTAGCAAAGTGAGGCTGGAAAGAAGTTGAAGCTAAGAAAACCAACATCAGTGAGAGATTAGTGAAGCAACTTGATAGAAAGTATCTCTAGAGAAAGGATGGCACAAAACGAAATATACCTTTGACCAGAGGTAATCTATTAATTTCAATAGAAGTAACAGTGGGATTAAAAACAAAAAGAAAAGAAAAGCTTTGGTTCAGTTTTGGTTTGATTTACAGCAATGGCAATGAGAAGGTAGTTTCAACAAGTTACTCAAATTTAAGCTGTGTTTCGATTAATTTTATTTTAAATGTTTCATATCAAATACAGATCTATAATTGTCTTACTTCAGACGGATTATTGACTGCATCTTTTTCCCTGCTCAACGGAATTTTCTGCTCTTTTATCTTCTGTGTCCTTTCTTTCTTTACAATGGGGTTTCCTATTTGTGACTTTGCTGCGAAGAAAATCTTGGAACATTTGAGAGAAATGGCATTGTAGAAATATCTTCTCCATTTGTATTTAATTTATAAATTTATGTTCTAAAAAAAATGAAATATCTTGCATCATTACAATTATCTATTAGTTCTAAAAGCATTCATTAATAGCCAGTTTAATCAGCACAACAGGGTAGTAAGATATTGATGATCTTATACTATGGATTTGAAGCACAAATGAGCATAGAACCAATTTAAAAAACAGTATTTATTATATGCAGTGGAGTCACTGAGTTATTACAGCTCTTGTGGAGCTCATTACTGCTAAGGTAAGCAGTAATAATAAGCTTTATGTAACATATGGAAAGCAGACTCCACAATCTGTAAGACTGTAAAGTAGATATGTTTATTCGGCGCCGGGCAGCACGGGGGGTAGTCCCACCATAATTTCCATATTATAATTAGTTCCAAGAAGTAATTTCCATAGACTCCTCCCAGTTGTGCTTGCCCAGTGCCTCCTAATGGTGGTCGTCGGGGGTCCCTCTTCATCACGGTGTCTGCTGATTGACCTTTGTTTCTGCGCAAACTCAGTTCTCTTCTGGCTCCCATCCATATAGCAGGGTCGGTCAGACCGGTTCGAGGTGACTCCCAGCCCCTATCAGGAACTGACCCCTTTGTATGGAGATGCAAGACTCTCTGCTTCAGTTAATTTAGACAATAGATAAGCACTAACAGTTTTTTAAATGCACAGCAAGTATTAGGTACTTCCACTTCTATTAAAATCCCTTTTAACCCCTTCCTTCGTATGCATTTCAAACTTTGTCTAGCCTTTGTTGAACTGCCCCTTGGATCTAGCTTGGGTCAGAAGAATGGATTTTATTTACAGAGTTGTAGCAATTTATGTGAAAAATATAGCAAACTGTTCTAATGACAGCTCAGGAAGAAAAAAAGGAAATAGTGAAATTTAATGGCGAATATGTGCTACCTAAGGTACTGTATTTAAATTTCAGGTGACTGATTTTACACAGCCAAGGGAGGTATCTCCTGACCGCCTTGCAAGGTTCCTGAACCTGTTGCAGCCCAAAATGTGTCACTGAAACATGGACATTTTTTTTTTAAGGATATTCTGGGGAAGCAGGGGGAGGGGAAGGAAAACCCAAAGCTTTTCTAAAATCAATAGGACTCAGAATTTCAGAATAACAGTCTCCAAAACAAGACTCTTCAAGCATCTGTAGAAACAGTAAATCAGTATGAAAAGTGCATATCACTGGTGAAATCTCACTCTTCTTGTGCAAGACATGTATTTAAAAGCTATAATGCCTAAAGCAACTATCAGATTGAAAACCATGTTTGCATCAAACAGCAATAGTAACCACAAAAAAACTAAATTTAATTGATAACAAGGATGTGATTGTCTAAGAATAACAGCTTTCAAAATTTATACAAAACATTGCTCAGTTAAGTAGTTTGTGAAAAAAGACATCGAGTTAAATGTGTCATCTTATAGATCATCTTTTGCTTACTAAAATACTTTCCCTTTGGAAAGAATTGTGAGTGTGTTCTTCAGCCTGTTTATAAGGTCAAGGTCAGCATTGGATCTTTCTCTCCATTGAATACCTTTTCTGTGAAACAATCACTAGACTTGGAGGTTAGGAGAGTAATACGTAGGAAATACTGTTTTCTTACTGTGATGGCCTTTGTGTTGCTGTGCTGCCACCTTGCAATATGAGTGGTTCTGAGTTGGCATGTGCTCCACTTATTTTTATTTGAGCTCCATTATCTGGACATGTTGAGTGTAAGATACCCAGTTCCTCTTTTTTTGTTACCAGTGATAGTTACCACTATTTCAGCTGACTGTTGGCTTTGAGATGTAGAGCCAAATGCAACAGGAGAAGAGTTCGTATAAGACTTCGTTTGCTATTACAGTGATGTGTCTGAACTGAAGACTTTTTAAGAGATGAGTCCTAGAATCTCTAGTAGGTGATACGTTGTCTGTATGGATTGATCTTCTTACTGTACTTCCCCTTTGGAGGTTATATGATCAATACCATGAAAGAAATGTAAAATAACTTGGATTTCATGTGTCTACATTGGTGAATTATTCCAAGCAAAATTCTCAGCTAGACAACTTCAACATCTGTGTTACACACAGTGTTGGAATTTGCCCTCTTAGGATTGGACATGGCTTGTGTTAAACACATTAAAATGGACAATCATTTTCTGGAAATACTCTTACACTCGAATAACTGCTGATTTATTTCAGTCCTTTTAGAAGCTACATTTTTCAGTACAATCTTGCCCTCTCCAGAAGATTGTTTTGGAAGCCAGAAATCTGTCTAGTTTTAATACAGAATGCATGCTTTGAAAAGTCTTTCTTCTTGGCAATGAATCTGGAGATGTGGGATGCTATTTCAGAAGTAATTCAATAGCTGAATCCCTTGGAAAACGTCTCCCATCATAGATAATCACCCCTAGTTAATGTGCATGAATCTAGCACAATGGTTCAATTTTTCATTTGTAATCAATGACTAAAACTTAATTCTCTGCACTGAAAAAACAAGAAAATATAAAGTTGATAAGGTTTAAAACATGAGCTAAACAATTTTATGCCAATTAATTAATCAGTTTACTACCAATACAAAGTTCAAATCTGTTTTTATCCATTTCCTCATATCATATGTAACAGCATAAGATCATCCTTTTCCTGTTTACATAGCCCCAAAGTGTGACTTTGACCCATTACTAAGATTCCTAAATACAAAACAATAAAAAGATAATCAACTGTATCTTTCAGATTAACCTTTCCTATATCAAAATATCAGTTTTGCTAGACGTACTCTATTTTCTGTGAAAGCCTGTTGATTCATTTGCTGTATTAATTTTATGTAGCAAATAACAGGGGCTCTAATCCCTCAATGAGCTGTGCTTGAGACAATTTACGCGCTTTAGAGAGCACACTGCAGGACTGACTAAGAGCAAATTCATCAGCTTTGTAAGTGGTATTCTTAGTGTAGCAACAGGTTAACTGTTGTCAAGTTTTTGGTTGTGGCAGAGTAAGTGTGCCTTTGTGAGGTGTTTTGATTTAGTGCCACATGACACTGATTGTAAAATACTGTACAATCTGAAGGGGCACAGGATGAATATTTATGAACTTGCTGGCTAAAACATCTCAAAAATTAATTCACGAAGAAGGGAGCTTTCAGAGAGGGCTTCTGCAGGGACTAATAGTTGGTCCAGTGCATCCGAAGTTTTTTTAGTCAATGGAAAATTACCACAACACTGATCACAAAATAACTGATGAGTAAATCACTATGAAGAAAAGGCATCATACAAAGCAATTCAAATCACATGCCTGTTACATCACAGAGGGTAAGGCTTTGCCTACAGATTAGAGCACTTTTTCTCTCTAGCAGCAAGATCAGTACAGCAGTACACTGTAGTTCTGACAGAGTCAGTTTTAAAAGAACATTGCAAAATCGGAGTAAGTTCAATAAAAATCACAGAAATTATTTAATAGACTGGAAAAAATGTCTTAAGAGATTTAAAAAGTTCAAACTTTTAATTTCAAAGAGACACAAAATGGTAATGACTTTGCAGTACAGAAATGTCTTTTAAATGTCTATTTTTAGGGGGAAAAATGTTCTTAAAGCTTGTGTATGTGAAAGAGAAAGGCAGAAAAAGAACCAATGTTACAAGCCAGACTAATAAGAGAATAGGCACAAGTATGTAACGACTGGTTAAATCATCTTTGGAACAAAAGATCAAGAGAAGCAGTGGATTCCACACAGTATACTATCTTATAATCTATCTTGATATTTCTTTGGAGCATGCATACTAGCTAAAATGAAATAACGCTTTGGTTAAAGGCTGTGCTGCCATTCAGCGTGACCTGGACAGGCTGGAAAGTTGGGCAGAGAGGAACCTGATGAGGTTCAACAAAGCCAAATGCAGGGTCCTGCACCTGGGGAGGAACA
>Ga0065711_1039277_pt1 | contig 17969 bp, 11 predicted proteins | sample Hoacrofraction12_FD_59098 | JGI IMG/M metagenome (GOLD analysis project Ga0065711, IMG submission 59098) | Hoatzin crop microbial communities from Cojedes, Venezuela - Epithelial fraction 12 v2 (version 2) | ecosystem: Host-associated > Birds > Digestive system > Esophagus > Crop | place...
GTTGAACTTCATGCGATTCAAGCAGGCCCACCTCTCCAGCCTGTCAAGATCACTGTGGATGACATCCCTTGCCTCCAGTGTGTCAACCACACCACACAGCTTGCTGTCGTTGGCAAACTTGCTGAGGGTGCGCTCAGTCCCACTGTCCATGTCACCGACAAAGATATTAAACAGCACCAGCCCCAGTACCAACTCCTGAGGCACACCACTCGTCACTGGTCTCCACCTGGACATTGAGCCATTGACTGCAACTCTGAGTGCATCCATCGAGCCAGTTCCTTATCCAAGGAGTGGTCCATCTGTCAAATCCATGTCCTTCCAATTTCAAGACAAGGACATCATGCGGGACAGTGTCGAATGCCTTGCACAAGTCCAGGTAGACGATGTCAGTTGCCCACCCTTCGTCCACCAGTGCTGTAACCCCGTCATAGAAGTCTACCAAGTTGGTCAGGCACAATTTGCCCTTGGTGATGCCATGCTGGCTGTCCCCAGTCATCTCCTCCTTATCCATGTGCCTTAGCATGGTTTTGAGGGTGATCTACTCCATCATCTTGCCAGGCACAGAAGTGAGACTGACTGGCCTGTAGTTCCCCGAATCTTCCTTTTTTCCCCTTTTTAACAATGGGGGTGATGTTGCCCCTTCTCCAGTCACTGCAGACCTCCCCAGACCACCACGACCTCTCAAATATGAGAGTGGTTTGGCAACTTCATCCACCAGTTCCCTCAGGTGCATCGCATCAGGCCCCATGGACTTGTGCACCTTTACTTTCCTTAGGCAGTCTCGAACCTGGTCTTGCTTACAAAGCAAGCTCTCCTAAAATTGAATCAGCTGAAGTATGGAGCAACAGAAGGACTTCCAACATCCAACTTGTACTACAGCTACCATCTTGGATGAATATATATCACCCTCAGCCACAGAAGTGGGATTACTTAGATTTTTATCATGCTTAAAACCCACCTACACCATTATGTCTTAACTAAACTGAGACCATTACTCCTGCCATCTGTGTATCATAAACCAAACAAACCCAATCTCGTTATGTGCAGCATTTCATAAATAATTTAGAATGGCAATTTCATTTCCTTTGGATCAGGACTTTAGCCTGCTGAGGACAAGAAATCTTTACTACTGTTATTAAATATTTACTATATGGCTGTTCTGGCATCATTACAAGAAACACTGCATACAAATGTTAGGCATTAGAAAAATACAAAAGCTACATTTAAAACATTTAAAAGATGCTGGCAAACGGACAGTAGCTGGGAAATGCAAATAAAGCTGACAGCCTGACTTTCACTGCTGATTCTTTCCAGGACAAAGAGCAGCCACACAAGACAGCTTAACCCTTTGCTTTAGGGTGCATATGCGTCAAGTGGTCTTCCATAAAATGGACATCTGTCACTAGCTGAAAAAAATTTAACTAAAAACATTTTTAGTTAAACAAAAAGACAGTCAACTTGTTTCCACATACAGCTTTCCATCAGTGTATGTTACAAACCTCAAAAGGTCACAAGTGCTTACCAACTTCATGTATGCAACAGAAGTATATCTAGCCCCCCTCTGCCTGCAACATTTCTACCTTCTGAAAAGCAAGCTTAATGAATCTAACTAGGAGTGTAACATCCAAAAGACAACCAACACAGAGGCCTTAAAGTAACACACTATCTTCAGTATCCCATCCCTTGTCACCAAAGGAAAGCATTATGTTTTATTATATATTATTGTTTAAGACTGTTTCACCAAGCTTCACATAGCTGTCCTGGCAGTAGTGATATAACGTTATCTCAAAGCAACAGGCACACAGCATTATGATGAGACTCTGCAATCCCATTGCAACTCCCAGGTTTAAAAGCGTAATTGCTTATCCCAGTCAGAGTTACTGCTTGCACTACAGCAATAACCACCACCATTGCCCATTTCTAGCAGGACTCGGCACACACTGTAATGCAAGGATTTTCCCAAGTAAGTCTCCAGTAAGAAGCCAAAGGAACATGCTTCCCTTAGCCACTTGCTCTCTCTACAAAAGTGTTAGAAGACAGTATTAATTATCACAGTCTCCTGCAAACTACATGCTTGTGACAATGAGCTTCCATATTTTAAGTTTTGTTGACATGAAGCAGTAGCAACCAGTGTCCTCACAAAAACCTCCCAGCATAAGCATCAGTTCATTATTTAGATAAACGAGAATCTTCAGAAACAGACCTCCATAAGACTAAAATAATGCTGTCTGGGAACATTTTCAGGTGATTCTCCCAGCTAGAAAACAAGATCTGTACCTAGCAGACCAGGCCAAAGTTTCAAGGCCTTCGGTCTCCAGACAGCGAGGCACCTATTTCAGAGAATAAAGGCATCTTTTAACCCCCTTCCTAGCAACATGCAACCAGGCTGCGGCACTGACCACTCTGCAATCTATTTCTGAGCGCAGAGGGTGAATACACTAACACTTCCCCATTGTAAAGAATGAAGTAGCCCTGAGCTACTGTAAGCTAACCACTACTGTGCTCAGCACCAGCTTTCAATCTTCTTTGGCTGCCAGTCTGAACTGCCACTTTCAAATGCATCAATCGGACAGACACCCACTAAATCAGGAACTGCACTTCTTCCTAGCACAGCCTGCCAAGACAGCTGCACTCTTTTCAGTACTAATGACTTGAGAAGGTACTAAAATAAAGTTTTGGCACTGATGTCCACCAAGAGAAGGTATCCCATCATTACTGGAGATGGCTATCATTGTGTTTTTCCTTTTAGTGTAAGAGTCATGTGAAAATATATTTAGTAACCTAGTATGGCATAATCCTTTCAATCATCTGCTTCAGCTCAGTTGGAGGGAGATAACAGAAGCACATTTTGTTGGCTGTAGTTTTCCAAGCACCAAAAGCAGTTGGATCTTCAAAGGAAGTGAGGGTCAATTCATTCCTCCTGCACAAGGCCCACCGCAGAGCAACAGCTGATTTGGCTCAGCTGGACATCAGATGACCCAGATCAGACTGTTGGGAAGGAGGGAGGCAATTTCTCTGTCAGGCCAGGAGAACTCTTCTGGAGTTCACTATGCCATCTCCTGTAACTTCTCAAAAGGGATGCATATGGCAAGATAGACAAGCTAGTGCAAAGAATAACAGAGAAACCCTACCGGCATAAGAATACAGACTCAAGGAGGATAACAGTGGAACAATGAATCAAGAGACCTGATCAGAAAGAGACCTATAAGGAAGGCTTTTCAGAAAAGACAGGAACCAGAGTAAGATTAGCTGAGGTGGCACTAAAGGGAAACAAAGGCACAGGAACAGGATCTTTCTGGGCTTCAAGACCAGTACATTACCCTGAGACCTTGTACAGAAGAACAGAGCATCCTGAGCCACCTGCAGAAGAAGCAAAACTGGACAAACAGTACTTCAGCAAGCCATGTGACCCTGTTACAGGTACCATCCAGAACAAGGGTTATACACTTTCTGATATTGATTATAGCTAGAGCCCAGACTCAGAATTTAAGCCTTTTCAGGAATGTCTACAGTGTTTTAAAGAGCTGCTGGAAACTGACTGCATGCCCATGAACTATGCAAGGTGAGAGATGTGTTAACACATTTGCTAATGAAAATAAACATTTTTAGCACAGAGCAACAGCTCATTTGTTTTATGTAAATGGGTAGAAAGGCTGAGCCCAGTATGGAAGGAATATTAATCTCGGAACTCTTCTTCAAAGAGATGAAGAAAAGTCTTCCTCCTGGAGTAGTATGTCAAGAGTTCCAGATCCTCTTTTAGAACCTGCATCTTTTAAGAGTGCATCCCACAACTGAAACCACTTAGGCTGGCAGATTTGTTTTTTTTAAAGAGCAAATGCCAATCAGAGGCAGGAAAGCTGGCCTAATTTGCCAATTTAGTGGTCACATTCTAAATTAAAGTTCAGCAAGCTTCAATTGACCACATAACTGGAGAACAGAAAAGTATTTATAGCATGCTCTCCCTTAGCCACCAGCTCAGAAACCACAGAAGGACACATTAACACATGACTTGAAGCACATGATATCAAGCCCTTAAGCTTCTGTTTCAGCCAAGGACTCCCTCTCACTTCTGTGGAATATTCTTTCACCTTCCTTCTCTCCTTGCTATTTTAAAACAGACATAGAAACCCATTGTATTAACATGCCCCAAACTATTTTAAGAAAACGTAAGCCAGGTACACTGAGACCAAGGGGGTTTTGCTTCCATACTTGCCTTCCAAACATTCAAATAATCTTCACCTCCTTTTATTGAACTTAAGGCATCAGAAGCTTTCCAGAGCTCCTGTCAGCTCTTAACCCAGTAAGAAGTCCTTCAAGAACAGTTTACAGCCCGTTATTGTAACCCTTTTTGTTATGGTAATGGCATTGAATAAGTAAGTCTGACACAGACATCCAGAGTTGATGCTATTTTCTATCATCTTTCACTCATTCCCACGCTCCCCAAACTGAACATACATGTACTTTCAACACCTAAATGCAGCTCCAGAAAAACTTCTCAGGACACATGTACCCACAGTCAGTACTCCATGGTGACACAGCTATCTTGCTGTGAAAGCTAAGACCAGCCAGCATAAGTCTCAAATGCACCAAGCATTGTCACACTTTTTGTTACTAATTCAAGTCTAGTAGCTTTTCTCTTCCCGTCTCAGGTCACACTTGCACATCAGCAGCTTCCCAGTTCAGTTATATGCACGAAGCTTCTTTAGGCTCCAGGAGAAAAGTTCCCCACCCACAGCTCCCTACCCACCTTAGCTAATCACTACCATCCTCTTTCAAAAAGGTTTTGGCTTCCTCAGCTATTATGAGTATCTGAATTAAGGAACATGAATCAGTCAAGCTTAACAAATTACACAGTAGTTTGAGAAAAATCCTTTTTTTTTTAAAGGAAAAGGTTTTGGAATAGCCACATGATTAATTAAAGCCAGTAGGGAGTGAGGACAATAACTGGGTATAGGCTGACTGCATTAACTTCTCTTTAACTGGAACAACAGGAGGCAGGAGAAATACTTCAGCCTGGTAAGGTCCACAGCTATTAAAGCCTGCTCCACCTACAGTAGTTTTTCTTGAGCAGATGTACACAGGGAAGTTGCTGTGAACTCTACTATGGCAATCTTAAAGCATGAATGAACAAACACACAAAGTGGTATAATTACAGCTCAGAATAACAACCTGTGGAGTCTGCAGGTTATTGCTAAGATGTTATGCAACTTTCCCTACAGAGCCTGTTTTAAACTAGGATGTTGTCTTATTGTCATCTGCTCAGAGATGAAAACCAAGATGCTGCAAAAGAGGCAAGAGAGTGCTTTCTCCTGTAAATTAACACTAAGCAGTAGTCAACGGTTCTTATTTTAAAATCATAACAATGGTGGTTAGAAGGGATCTCTCCAGATCATCTGGTCACTTTTTATCTAAAGAAAGGCAAAAAGCATGAAGCATTTTCAGACTAGTCTGACATCAACAAATGTATTGTTGCCTGTTTTAGAAATACCAAGTTTAAGTAATTATTTTCAGAACTAATTAATTCGAAATATCCTTACTGAAACATATCATGTACAACTTGTCTTCATGCAGAGAAAACCTTGGCTTTTAAGCATTTACACTGGCCTTCACACGAAACCAAACAAACCTTCCTTAACCAGTCTCTCACAGTTGTCTGTGAAAGGGTTAAAGGTGCTATAGGATTTCATAATCTTAAAGGATTCCTGTGCTGGCTAGCGTCCTTATTTCAATAAAAGGTTTTCTTCTATACACATGGGAGGAAGTGCTAAGCATATAATGGCTGTTCCATTTCCACCCCCCAAGTCATCATACTTTGATTGCACTTACAACTTTGAGAAGGTCAAGACACACAACATGCAAGTGCTACAAGGGAGTGCACATCACAGGGTTAGTTTGAGGAGGAAAGGCTGAAGTTATTTCATGGTTGGTTTGTTTGTTCTTAAGCAAGATTTCTTCCAACATGTAGTTCCCCAAACACTTCCCATTCCACAAATCATAAAGCTTCTTGACATTTATAGAAAGTGTTAACTCCTACCCCTCTCCCAGTTACTACTTTTATGACAGCAGATGCTACCCACAAAACAAGGCAGCATCCCATAGATGTCAGCAACTCGTCAAATCAGCCCTGACTTGGTCATTGCTCTGGGATGTCCCTGCATCCCAGTTAGAAGCACTATCACCCCAGCACTTGGCAGCACTCCTTCCCTCACAGTGAAACCTGCTACCACTTCACCCATTTCAGCTTCAAATGGGGAGCAACAGTTATCTTATTAGGAAGGCGCCCACATATGCTCATGGCCCAGTGGTTCGTCACTCAGAGAAGTAAAACAGATGTCTATCAACAAGCCAACAGCACTTCTGAAACAGAAGGGAAAAGAAAGAGCAAACCTGTCTCTATTGCCAGAGTCCCTTCTGACAGCTCTTACAAGATTACAACAGCTATATGCCACTGCACCAGCCTGCTTAACATTTCTGCTTTAGTCTTTTCTACACACCACAAGAAACTGAAGAGCAGTCCAGATCACACCTTTGATGAGTTTAAGGAAGAAGTGGCACAGTGCAGATGCCTGCAGCCAGCAGCAGCACCACGAACTGTTTTTCCACTCCTGTGCTGCCACCCAGCTCCAGACAGCAAGTTCCGTACACTGGAGTGTGGGGACTGTAAAGACCACTGTCAGATTCGTATCTGTGTCTTGGAGATGCACAAGGCAAAAGCAGAAACGTGAAGAGTAAGTGGCACTTTTCCCCCCTCATCATAATATTCTTCAAAGACCAGCTAAAAACCACGTAACCAAGCAGCTGCTATTCTGCAGCAAAAAGTCACTGTAAGAGGAATTAAGTGGTCTGACTGGGCACAGAGGGAGAAGGCAAGAACAGAAGTCCATGCTACAGTCTCCTAGCCTTAAAGGTTTGCAAGTATTTGCAGTATTAATAACTACAACAGTCCAACCAAACTTTGCTTGGCTTTTGTCATGATTTCTAACATACAAAAAAGCAAATGCATGTGTAAAAGCATTGTCACTTTCAATTTAAAAATACCTTATAATTTGTTATATTCAAGAAAATAGCACAGGAATACTGACATTTTAGTTCCATTTGCCCAGCAGAAATCTAGCCTCAAGTAATGTTTTAAATTTTTTTTTTTTTAAAACATATATGCTGACATAAAACCTCTTTGAACGAGTTACAGCAGATACCATTAACAGTAAAAATGTTAGCTGTAACCTTCTTAGGAAGGAAGTCAGGGGCTTAAGAACCTTCCTTTAAGAAAAAAATAATCCTTTCAAATTTGAGACCTCCTGGGCTGAAAGAGACAGCACATGCAAAACTATAATCCAGGTTGCCCTGCATAAATCTGTGCTTATACCTGCTTGTGTTCACTGTACACTGCTTCACAAAAGCATGTGAAGCTTTCCTATTGGTTCGACATCATTAAAGCCATTAAGTAAGGAAGTTTTGCCTTCTTACATCAGACAAAAAACTTACAGCCTCAAGAAGTCAACATGTTCATGAATCAAAAGTGACCATGCAGTTCAGGGCTGAGGATAGAGCTTTTTCCATTTTCCCTTTAGCTCTCCCCCTCCCAGGGTCAATACAAAAGCACCTCCTTCCAGATTAGGCCTTCTGGTCACCTGACAACCGTAAGCAGTCTGTTAACAGTGTTTAAGAGATTAACAATACTACAGCATTCACAGGTGAAGTTATGATAAACCTGTGGGTTAGCTTTGGGGTTTGGGGTTATTTTTTTCCCCAGTCTCAGAAGGTGAAAGAATTCTGTAGCTGCACTCAGTGACTGTCACTAAATAAAATTTTTATCTCAGCTTTAGCCCACCTGCCCCCCATCCTGCCCACCATGATATTAAAGACCAGCCATATATTTACATGGCTATATATAAGTTCTACAGAGGATATACATTCCTGCAAGGAGCTTCAAGTCAACCAGAAAGAGTGGATTTGTTTAGAATTCCTAGAACTGCTTTTGTTTAAGGTAGTCAGCAACTGAAAATCCGGTTCAAAACGATAAAAATACTAAATATTCCTAAAGATGAGACAGTATAAGACAGTTTAATGTTTAAACTAATATATAGATTTTAAAATAACTTGACAATGCAATACTTGAAGTTACCTGTGAAATCTTTGATTTTTTTTTTAAGCCTAGATGAAAATAAGGTTTTCATTAGAGTTAAGCTTTCCAAAGTTCATACTGGTGGTCAGGAGGCTAGAATGTGAAAAAAATTTTTAAGTAACTCTTAAGATCACCCTTACTGTTCATGAATTCCACTGATAATTCAAAGCAAAGGAAACTACACATAATTTACTAGAATGGAGCTGCAGCTATTCCGTAACACACAAAACACCCATGAAGAGCATGTCAGTGGGTTCCTTGTTTACAGAGAAAATGCTGAGCATTAAACTACAGAAAAGCACTAACACTAATCAATCAAAATCTGCTTAGAGTGTAAGGAGTCTTTCTGACCAAAGCAAAATGTCCAGCCTGAACTGATTTACATTATATTTCTGCTAGCATCAGCATAAAAGTTAATTTTTCTTTTAGTTATGCCTTGGTCAATAAACTGTTTTGAGCCTACCTTTGCAGCATCCTCTCTCACACATATTGTATTTCACATAATAAAAGAGTGTTTTTACATAGGCACATTTCACAGTACGATTAAATGGTAGTCTAGTTTAAGAGCTTTCATGGAAGTTAAGTTTGAAATAATCTCTTCTCCCTCTGAAAAAGATTTTTTCTTTAAATCACAAAAGAAGCAGGACATCAACTTGCCCAACAATGTCTCCTCCACATTTGTTATACTCTACCCAAAAAGTATCTAGTGATTGATACACCATTTCTGTTACTCACCAGTAAAGTTTGATACTAGGGCCATCTACACAGCAATAATACACATCTACAAAGTCATAATGATAGCCTAAAAGGTACTACAATTAAAACATCTGAAGGCAGAAGGCATGCAAAGACACAGCATCAAGCCAAAGCCATAGGCAAAGACATCAGATGCATTTTAACAGAAGACTGCCACTCTCCTTGAAGTCAGCTTTGGGACCCCAGAGCCAAACACTCCACTTATTCAGGAAACACCATCTATACCAGTCTGAAAAATTACAGTTTATTCAACTCCAAGTCACCTCATGAATAAGATGAAATAAATAGACTTCAGCTTTTTCTCGACCACCCTTCTTCAGGCGTGTTATCATCCAAACACAAGATCAGATCAAACTCCCTAAACTGGTGCTCTGCAGAAAACAAAACTAAAGAAACTATGATTATCAGTAGCCTACCTACAAATGCTAGTAATACACTTAAAATTGCAAGAGCATTTTCTCAGAGGTAAGTGTCACTCAACTACCTTCTTTGTAACTTCATAGTGTACTATCTGCATTTCATGGAATTCAGTCAGTTCTAGCATCTACAGGGTGGATTTGGTAGCCAAACCTTCTTCAAAATACATGCAGCCATTTGTTCCCCCCCAACATTAATCATTATACTGTCTTATGCACATCATATGTTCCAGTAACAGTAGTATTTTTCATTATTTTATTTTGTACCGACCTCCTGACAAGTATAGCAGTTTAATGTTAGCTATCAAATGTCACTGCTGATTCAGATCCACCTCAAGAGAGGCCACTTATATTCATCATGAGTGACATAAAATAGTTATACAAGCACAGATCATGGATACTAGCGTTTGTACTTCATTAAAATCATTTGTGCAAACAACTCATTAATAGTACCTTGAAAAGATGTGAAGAGATATGTAAAATGCTAAGCACGAACTGCAAGTTGCTAATGCAATTCAGATAACAAGAAACTCATTTCAGCTCATCTACATGTCTACCTCACAACGTAAATTAGAAGCATTAGAAAAAAAACTACTGGGTAAACAGTTCAACTCCTTCCCTCTCCCCAGTTCATCCACACAATTCTCTCTGGACAAGTACTTCATACACAAAGTTTCTTTTTCTGCATATAACTACTTTGATTAATCACACTAATTTCAAACAACTTTATGGGCGCATCAGATGTACTTTTCAGAGGATTTTGCAACATCCTATCTTAGTGGCAAAGTAGAGGAAGAGCCTAATTGTCCTTAATCCTCTATTTAAAATAGGTTAGATGAAATCCTCTTTTGACTGAAGCAAAGAGATTAGTCAGTGCCACCAGGAAAAAGAAACACTATTCCCCCCTCACCCTGCCCTGTATCTAGACGAGTTGAATGATTAATGAAGGAAACAAAATTAACCAGTCTCCTATTTCAAAGAGGGAAATTAGTCTATAGGGAAGAGCAGAATAAATGGAAAAGTGTCCCTACAAAATTGCCAGATCCTTCAGCTTTCACACTTGTAGTAACTACCACGATAACATACGTAAGAACAAGCATCCCCAGAACACTGTTTCACAGTCTACCTTAGCAGCCAGACAGAAGAGCAGGCATGAAGCCATTTTTTTTAAATACCAATACACATCTGAATCCCTGATAAATCTTGGCATAATTCTTGACATTGCTAAGTGAAGTGCATACAATTTCAGGAAGTACATGTGCACGTATGCAGATGGTGGAATAAAGGGGTAAATCAGCAGTAGCAGAAGGAGAAGCAGTGTAGAACATTTAAGTAACAAGAAAAAAACAACCCTAAGACACAGTCATCATAGGCTTGTGTTCACACCCAGTTTCCTCACGTGACATAGTAATATTCTTACCTGAAAGCATTGAACTACCCTTACAACTTCTCTTTATGGAAGAGCTGGGTAATACGCTCATTGCTGTCCTAAGGAAAGATGAATGCACAGACAAATTAATATCCAGATCTGCAACGGTATTTAGGTGCCTTATAGGCCTGTGGTCTTCTGTGATGTTCCAAATAAACTCCCCAGCCACCAGCTCATCTCATCATTTTCTTAGAACAATCCAGGCCAGGATGCCAGCTTCCTCCTAGAAAGAGTGCCTTTTTTAATGTAGTATCACCAAGACTCAACACTTCCAAAATTAAAATCAAAGTTAAATTGAAAACAAAACACTTTTCATGCTGAGAGCATGTTTGTGCCACAGGCTTCTCAGAGTCACTCCTGAGAGGGAACTAAAAAAAACCCACAACTCGTGTCTGTGATACAGAACAAGAATCCTTGGTTTGCCTTGTCTACCTGCAGCTGTTGCCATGGCAATTATAGCAGAGAAGATAATAGCATTCCAGTGTCATTCCGCCTCATAGCTCAGGAGGAACTTCAGCTGAAATGTCCCTTGACAATTATACAAATAGAAATACTACATTATCCTGTGTAACAGTAAACCAGTAGAATAAGCAGCACTATTCTGGAAAGATATAATCTGACTAAAAGACTTATGAGGACAAGCAGGCTATTTTGTTAAAAAAAACAGTACAGTTGAATCCAGTTGCATAACAGGTGCCAAAACATCTGCTCCGTCTCTTCTGTGGCACAGTTTTCTCCCAATTTCTTCCCTGACACACGTGAACATGGCACGGAGGAGGCATCTCACCATCCATCAGGTTGCAGCCCCTCAAAAACACAACTGTTTTCTAGTCACGCTTAAACCTAATCAGATTAAACAAGTTTATTATCCCCATCCTGACAGCACAAGCAGTAGCCAGCTATTATATTTGTGGAATGTTTTACTTGTCAGTCCAGTTACTGTTTTCTAAGTGTTTCAGGTTTAAAAAGCAGACTCATTAGAAAATCTCATTCCACCTTGGCACTTTTCCTTGTTTCAGCTACTACTGCAGGACAGGCACAATGAATGAATGAGAAACAGCTGAGATGTTAAGTTATAAGCGTGCTACATTGTACCTTGCCCTGTTCTATTCCCAAAAGTGACTCTGAAAGGGCTTCCTGCTTTCAGTATTGGTACTCTGGGGTGCTTTAGAAAAGACATAAAAGCAGAACTGTATTAAAAAACATTATTTAAAAAAATAATCACAAAACATGCTATTAAAAGACAAAAGCAACTACGCAGTTCTCATCTCAGAAGGGACAAGTATTTCTGATGCTAAAAATGGCAAGGTTAAAAGTTCTTGATCTATTTTAAGTTCCTGAAATACTTCTACGATTTTGATGCTCCAAAAGCAATGTTTTCTAGTATCAGAGAGCATCCGATGAGTGCAGATGAGCAATATTTTGTAGTCAATAGCAACCAGCTTGTAATATGTACTCTGGCTTCCTGTAAGTGAGCTGTTTTACATACACAATGTCCTATTTTCATTTGTTTATTCTGAAAAGAAAAAAGAAAATCATGTTTTTCTTGTGTAAATTATCTAATTTATGGGGTAGGGGGAGGGGAAAAAAAACAAAGCCCATGCAATTCTCCATGTTTATTACCCCCCAGCAACAAATAATTGATGGGGGAGTGGAGAGTGTCTGGGGTTTTTCCCTCAAGCCTCGGATTATACTAAAACATCTTGAGTACATTACAAAACCAGAATGAACACAACAAGAGTCACTACTAGTACACAGAGCCAGTTGGATTTGCAGAAGCGCCACACCCTGTCAGTCACGATCCATGTTCAACAAAATTACCTTCCGAGATAAGTAAAGCTTTCAGACTTTGCCTTTAAATGACAGGCTGAAAAGTTTGCAGGCAGCACTCCGTATCGACTCTCCCCTGCCCCCTCCCCCACAAAGAAAAAAAAAAGGCAACCAGGAGAACAAAGCAAGGGTGCTTGGGGAAACAGGAATTCAGAAGTTACTCATAGTGTTAGAGGAACTTCGTTGCACCTTCCACACAAAGAAGAACTGGTACCCACAGAGAAGCAGATACGCAAGGGGAAGCATCTCAAGTTTCAAGAAAACATTGTGACACACCGACTTCCACAAGAAATAACAAAAAATGCATTACATATCCAGTATAGAAACAAACACTTCATAAATTCAAGTTACTAATTGCTGAGCTGTGAATACAGGCATAGCCCGCATTAAGAACATCTTTTGCACAGTCAGGATAGTTTACAGACACAGAGTCAGTATATGCATTCATATACATGACACTTAAAGCATCTTAAGATTTTGTCAAATTATATCCCTGGAATTAACAAGAAGTCAAAAGAGTTTTTTTAAGTCACAGCTAGAAAGAAAACGGTGTTTATTTTAACAGGCGCCCTGACTAAAACATCTAGACAGTACTAGTTTGATACCAGTCTGCAAGGGTGCAGAGAAAGCCAAACGACAATGAGCAAAAGCAAGAACTGGAACACAAGGGTACCCTCATATGTATTAACTGAACTTAGACTAAAAACAGTAGGTCATCTGAAATGCTTGATAAATGGACTGTCCTTTTAGACACAAAAAATTCCAGAGCACCAAGGCTTACAATTTCAACAACTTTCAGGTCAAAGCAGTTAAACTTTGCTGTATCAAAAATAGATGAAGAACCCCGAAGCTTGATATTCATTTACGTCTACTAAGACTACATACACAAGTAAAATACTTAGGAAATCTAATTAGAAAACAGTTTTAGCATCATCCTGGCAATAGAAACAACAAAATTGTCTAAGCCAAGACCAAAAACCATGGGCTGCCATGAAATTTAGCAGAGAACTTTCTAAAAAATGCTAATTGAACTTCCTGGTTAGGCTAGTCAATCACCTTCTCAAACTACAATTAAAGTTGACCCACTTGTATAAAAGTGAAAAACAAAGCATACATTTGTAAACTCTTATTCCAGCCTCCACAAAAAAGATTTTTCAGAAATATCTGCAGAACTAGTAGTCCAGCAGCTTCCCACAGGCCAGAGCTGTAATAAATCACTGTTCCTTCTGGAAGCAAATCTGCTGCTACACACATTTAGAGATATTTACACAGACAACAAGTACTTAACACCCAGATCTAATCCTGAAGTAACAGGAGAACACGAAAGAGGAGAAGCAATAAAGTGGTAGGATCTCCAAATATACTACATAATGCAGGCAAAATTGTTCAGTAATACAGACCTCTGACCCAGCAGTATTTATTGTAGAACACAAAATTGTCAACCTGGGCATGAGCTTTTACTGATGAGGGCCAGCTGTCTTACAGAACAGACTGTCACCATAGCCTGCAAGATGTTTAGCAACCATTTAGCATCCAAACATATGCTAAGGAGTGACATTTTTCCAGATTGCCCAGATATATTCAAATCCACAATATTCAGGAATATCCAAATCCACATTCAGCCACAGACAGCTATCGTGAATACACAAAAGATATATGCACATGTTTTAAGGAAAGTAAATGTTCATTTTGTGAAATATAAGATGTCATCAAGACTTGTTTTAAGATTATTAACCATCTCTTGACTATAAAGAGGAAGAATTTCTGATGTCCCAAGATCAGCAAGAAATAAAAGTTATCAGAGAAAACTAACACAACTGCAGTTATAAGGGCAGAACATTGCCTAATGATATCCACACAGTGTCCCACATAATCAAACTAGAAAACAGAAGCTAATCTTGCACAGACACAGTTTTAATCATCATTGTATGCTTGGTTTTCTCCCTAAATAGTGCACTGCTTAATATTAAGCTAACAAGTTCTTCTCATTACTGAGCACACAGCAGGCTCTGCATGACACTTACAGGACAGCACACACTAATTCCGTATTCTCAGGCTGTGAGTCTGCTCTCCCAGGGGCTGCACATATACTCTGGGGAATACACAAACAATCCAAGGAGAAGACAGAGAAGCATGTTGTCTGATGTAAAAGCAACATCCAGAAAAAGAAGTTATATTTTTATAGAGCATGTGACAACCAGTACACACACACCCCCCCGCAAGGCAATTTTCATACTACCCCCACATAGCCATTATTTCCATTATTTGGAAGAGTAAATTCAACAATACAGTTGCCAAAATTTATCTTATTTATTTTATTGTGGAAGTCTTATTCAGATTGTGTGCCTCCATACAGTGGAAAAGCTGTATATAAAGATGTTTCTGTTTTGTTACTTAAAGATGCCTTTACTACAGCTCATACAATTTGAAGCAGTAAAATATAGAGAATGATCTCATTAGATGCAATTAAGAAAAGTTACATTGCTATATTTCAGCTTGAAGGATCACAAAGCATTTAGAAAACTACACTGAACTTCATGTCAGCTGTACTGCAGCAAAACACCTTTTATACAGAAAGTTGTTCTTCAACATTCCTATGAATTGTGTATGGCTGCAGTAATGGTAAGGGGAAATAATAGCTGAAGTGAAAACAAAACAAACAGAATTTGCAGGATGGATATAAAGAGGCAGAACAACAGAATGTCAATTTAGAAATTCAATAAGAGAAAGACATCATGCCTCTGTCCTTCTAAGAGGCTACACCATCTCTTGGTGAAGAGATATTAACTACAGCATGACTAGCACGCTGAACATGTACCTTATCGAACCTAGGTCACTGAACTGTTCCAGTGCCGGGAAGATACAAAGAAAACAATCAATGTAGCTAAAACAGCAGGCAAGTATCTGAAAATGCGAACCAGGAAGCTGACTTCAACTTTAACTGACAGCACACAGTCATCATTATGCTTCCATGGGGCCTTGGAGATATGCACTACTGTGCATCACTTTAGGACAGTGACTGCAACAACAGTAAGGGAAAGGGGAATGCAGGCATCTTCACAATCAGGACAAGAACTCTGGTATTTAATTTATGCCTTTATATCCTACAACATATAGTACAGCGAAAGAAATGATGCAGAACCCTTAGAAACCATCCCATTAGAAGGCTCTCTTAGTAAATCACATAGCAACTGTTTGTTATCCCAAGAACCTACCACACCACTGTCAAGAGCTCCCAGCTACCTCAACATCATCTCCAGCCTGCATCAGCCAGAGTTCTCACAGTAATCCAGAGACCAGCCTGCTCTGTGAAGGACCTGCAGCTGAACAATTCCAGGAGACAATTGGCAGAACAGAAATTCATAGTTATAGGACCTTGATCATTTAATAGTTTCTGCATAGATTTTAAGTAAACCCAAGCTCGAGCTTTCTTTGATATAAGCACAAGATATAACTATCCTCTCCGACTCTCCTGCAGAAGTGTCACTGCCATGTCTCCCTTATTAAAAAGCATCTTGGAAAGAGGCAAGCACATCTACACTTACGAGGCATAGCTGCTGTGTACAGAGCTTGAGTGAAAAACTACGGAGTGATACTGCTGACGTGCATCTGCTACTCACATACAGCAGTCAGTTTCAGGTTCAGCATTCAAACTATTAATTTTCATTTTCACTGCTGCAGCTGTATAAAAATAGTTGAACCATGGAGATAAAAAACCAAAAAGAAAACACAACACATACGGGCATCAGCTTACCAGATCTTAACGGCCTTATTGAAACAACGAACACAAATTTACTTACAGCAGCTTTTTTCAAAGTGATCTTTCCTTGGAAGAAAGGATTCAAAATTAAGAAACTGAAGGAATGCAAAAGAACAAGAAGCAACAGGTGAAAATACACAAGGCAGCCTGGAACAGCTACGCAATTATCTAGACATAGCCTATTGGCATACATACAACACAGAAAGTAGTGTAACCTATGAAATAGGAACACTTCCTCACATGGGATATAATAATGTTTCATTAAGCTTTTAGACCACTGAAATACTCTCATCAGCAGCGCAGGAAGGTGATGACAGTCCATAACATAAAAGCTCAGGTTCCTTGTTTTCAACATATTGTTTTCTAGCATACATCCAAGCCTGTTTCTCTCATATCTGATACTTAAGCCCACTTTGAAAGGGAGGTTAGCAACAACGTTACGCAGCAGGGATTTAGAGACCACAGCATGTTCTCTGCACAATGAATGTGCTATTTGTACAGGCTCCAGATGCGAGCACATACACAAAAAAATCATTAAACTGAATCCAACAGTCAGATCAGCCCTGACACATCACTACACCCAAACCCATCCTGCCCGCTTCGAGACAGACCCCAGCACAGTTCACCTGAGCTTTGCATGTCCACAGAGACTACTGCTTCTCCTACACCTCATTATGAGTATTCTCCTCCTTCACTCAGCGCCACTTTCTAAGGATCCACATACACACAGCTGCTTTCAGGACTCATCTCTCCATTCTCTCCTCATCCCACATAATACCCTACTGTAAACAGGAGGAAAAGAAAATCCACAGTCGTTTCTCACCTCTGCTACTTTGGTTCGTTCATGCTTAAAGACTTCAGCCTGTACTATGTGGAGATAGCTGTTGACATGCACAAAACTAAGTGTATTTAGTTTTGCTTGGTCAGAGCATGAAAGTTTCCTTACAGTACTTCCTGCACGGGAGGAAAAGCTATATGCATTTGAAAGTCCCAGTTGTCTCTCCCTATCTTTTTAAAGTTTCTTCTGCACCCAACAGCAAAAATTTGCAGCTGCCTGGTGTTGGTGGTCCCCAACCCTTCTATTGTATAACCCTGCCCTTACTGGCACTGCACCTACGTACTAAAACCCTTACCCTGAACACTTGCCAGGGGTTCAGTGCAACCGGATTCGCACCCACAGACGCATTTCAGCCTCCACCCGGGTCACTCAGACGGTGCGGGTGGGGGAAACACGCACCAACTCACTCTCCCTTCAACCGAGTTCAGCGCGTTTGAACCTTACTATTCACATCTACAAAGACTCGGGGACCCCTCCGACCATTCGTCGGTGTATTTAAGCTGGGCAATTCCACAGAACGCAGCTGGACTGAAACCGCACCGCACGGAGAAAGGGGAATTAAAAAAAAAAACCAACGACGACAGGGTAGAGGTTTTATCTGCCCTGATAACTACGTATCTCGGCACACCGTAAATTGCAGTGCGCTGAACTTCAGGTCAGCCCGCCGCGGTTCAGCGCGGGACAGCCCCGCAGCTGCTACCCGGGGAGCGACGCGGAGGGACCCCGGTAACCCGCACCCTGCCCTCACGGAGGAAACCGCGCCAGCCGGGGAACCGCCGAGCTCCCAGCCGAGCCCCCCCCACCGCGAGCCGGCG
>Ga0065711_1039278_pt1 | contig 17969 bp, 9 predicted proteins | sample Hoacrofraction12_FD_59098 | JGI IMG/M metagenome (GOLD analysis project Ga0065711, IMG submission 59098) | Hoatzin crop microbial communities from Cojedes, Venezuela - Epithelial fraction 12 v2 (version 2) | ecosystem: Host-associated > Birds > Digestive system > Esophagus > Crop | place...
TTTTTTTTTTTTTTTTTTTTTTTTTTTTTAACAGATGAACATGAAGACAAAAGGTTAACACACTGAACAGCTTCAACATACAACCTGGAACATTTTGAAGACAAAGCGATTCAGAGGTATGAAACATCAGTTGAGAATTTTGGTTGCTGACCCTCAGCAGTTTTGGTGTCAGCCAACAGCGCTCTGCCATAGGTGACAAGAGAATTATCTGTGCAACACCTTTGCAGGATTTTTGGCATCACTTTACATCCAAAGAGCTCAGACTGGACTCAACAAGGTAACAGCATGCACAGAGCTCTTGATCTCATAGTCTGCTTTGGCTCTGTCTGGAGTGCCAACTGTCACATAGCAGCCATTTCAGGAAAGTAACTTCTTCATGTCTCTTCTGCATTATTACTTGGTGGTTCAAGCTTTGTGGATCGCTTCAGGTCCTCTGGACAGAGCAAAAGGCTGCAGGAATTTCCCTGCTTTAGCCAGAGGCTGTGGATGTGGTTTCATGATCACTCTAACCCATTGAAACCATCAGTGTCTGACACCCAGGCTGTTCCCTACCTTCCTGTGCATTTCTGCAGAACCAGCTGATCGGTTTGCAGTCCAAACACCATTGCTACCACGTCAGGTAGCAGCTTGTCCTTATGTGGGATCAAGTGATGCTGGAACCACACCTGGTGAGTACCATTATTCATGTAGCTGTTTCCCTTCAGTGTTCTGTCTGCTGGAGCAAATGCACATTTCTCTTACCCCAAGCCCACGAGTATATAAAGTCTCCAAAATGGGCATCCCTCCTGTTCTGAATCCTAGTCTAGATGAGATGGTAACAGCTCCCTCAAGGCTTTCAAAGTTTACTCTGAGAATGCCTAACAGACTGCTGTCTCCACATTCTTGCTCACCCTCACAACCCTTCTGTGTCTCTCCCTGACTTTTAGCACCCTTGGTTTTTTGAGTCTTTGTATTTATTTACTTCTAATAATTCTCTTTCACATCTTGTTTTTCCTAATGACTGTATTTAACGATAGGAGAGAAGCCTCTTGGAGGGAACCATCCTCACATCCACAGCAGAGGACAGCAGGAGTAATGTTAGCTCAGCCCTGCTGGAATATTGAGTGTCGTCCTCTCGTGTTTGCGTACTGATGACTCTGACTGTGGTCTAGAACTCTGATTGAAAAATAAACTGGGCTAACATTTTTCTATTTAATTTCTAGCCAAGAAACTGCTTCTTAATGTCTCCAGAAAAGCCCTGAATCAATGCTTTCCTCTTTTTAGTGAGCTACCTTATACTAATTATATGGTTTGGGGTCAACATTCATGCCTACAGATCAGGCATAATCTTCAAGGGCTGCTGGCCTCTACATGTCTTTTTTTTTTAACAGCAGGAGCTCTTAAGTCACTTTTCATATATATCTGAAGCTTATTTTACTTAGAATAGTTAAACAGTGTGTAATCTGTGATTTCTTGAAGATCTAACAGCATGTTAGAATGAAATCTTTTGTTAACTCTGCTAAACACATTGTTATGCTGACACATTTAGCTTAATTATTAAACATAAAACAAGTTCGGGGGAAAAGTGCATTTATAATGAAAAACCCTGTCAGCTGCGTATTTCTTCACTTGATCAGCGGCACTTCTTACTTGCTTAGTAGCAAAACCCAATAACTTGTAGTAGTTCTGCAGCTCAGGGAATCACTGCCCATCTGAGCTTGAAGACTGACCGCACTATGGCCAGAAGTGGTCCTGACAGGTTGGTCTGTCCTAGATGTCCTGGCGCAACAATGGTCTCGGACAGCTCAGCAGCTTTGTGGCTGTTCTGTCTGTGTGAACAAAACAGTATTAGATGTTGAACGTATGCGATTCTTATCACAGCGTAGCAAGAAAAAAGGCCTTGGCCTTCCTGTATGTGGGCTGAGAAAAGCCTCAACCATTCTCAGTCAAACAGTAACACCAAAGGCTCTTTTGTTCACATGGGCTATGTATGCCGTATGCTATGGATGTGCGAAATGGCAGAGAAGAAGGGGGAGACACAAAAGTAAGAAATTACGAGGTAAAATTTAAGTATTTTATTTCTATAAATAGTGGAAAAGCATAATCTATTTCTGAGTAATATAAAATGTTGACATCTAGGCTGTAATTATGCTGTTTACAACAACAAAAAGATTGTACCTTCCTAAAGGCAGTTTGAAACATTAACAATACACATTGAAAAAAGAATTTGTGTCAAGAGAAGAAAGTCATCTTCTTAAAGCTTGTAAAACTTTTCTTATAGCAAAGTTGCTGGGAAAGCACATTTCTCGTGCCAGTCTCCGGAATATTAGGGGGGGTATACAATTTTAACCATATAATTGGTTCTAAGATCATGTATTTTAAAAGGGTGTAAACAGAAAGGTTTATGTCAGTCTCAGACACAACACTCCCTTCTAAAGATGCTTTGCCTGATGCTTCATGAATAAGAAGTTTCTCTGAAAATGTTTTGCAGTTGTAGTCTGTCATTTTACAGATGAGTGCAACAGGATTAAAAATTGCCGGTTAAAACAAGATTACTGAATTCAAACTTCAAAGGAATCAGAGAGAGAAGACGCTGCTTTTTTAAGGGACAATTTTTCAGCTCTTGCTTTGTTCTTTTGAAACTCTTTGTGAGGTAAGGACAGATTTTGTAAGCAAAGTATTCCTGTTATCTGCAGGCTGTCCCCATATGCTTGTACAGAAATCTAATGCAAGCCCAAACAACTGAACAGTTCACATTTTGCCTTAAGTCTAAACAAGAATGCAGCTGTATGTGGCTACATTGAACGAATGCCAATAGGTTTGTATCTTTCAGAAGATTGTTTGTAAATTAATTTTAAGCTTTTCTTCACTTTTCATAGTAGAGTAGCTCCAGTGAAGTTCTGTAGCAAAAAGATGTGGAGCTGAAGCAAGAAGAAATTAAATATTCGTCTGCAGATCTTTATTTTCAATGTGCTCTATGCATCTAGAAACTGAAACCGTTGCTGCCTTATGGGTGCCATGCACCCATCCAGCAAGATGCTAAAAAGATGACTCAAGTGTCTTCATAAAGTATCCACAAATTATACATACAACATCTTCTCATTCCAGTATTTTTCCAACTTTTAATTTTGGCTTTACAACATGAGTGCAGATTAAACTTGTAGAATTTACAAACAGACAGTGTCTTAGCTATCTTAAATGGCTGAATCTAGAGGCAAATAATTGGAACCCACCCCCTAGAATGCAGTTTAGTAAATTAAAAACTCATTCATAATCATATAAATCATGGTTTTAACACTGAGAAGCATGAGTCATTGCTGTCATATACAATATGACAACAGTTTTAAGGTGGTATACTACATGGGATAACATAATTTCAGACACAATTTGGTAAAATGTCCTATCATGAATCTGTGACATTCAACAGTTAACAATAAAGGAAGCAATAAAGAAAACTTGTCTGTTATAAAAAAATCTGATTTTTCACTTTCAGTAACCTTCGAAAGAGGAGCTTAGGAGGATGTCTAACAGCAGCAGAACCCAGCAGAACCATTCCTTCAGCGAGACACTGGCAGACACCTCAGAGAGGCTCCACACTATTCTCATAGCCCTGTACATCAATGACCTGGCTGGTGGCACCCTCGGGGTCATCATGATGTCCCATCAGTTGTTTCAAAGGAGATCGCAATCTGTGATGACCATTATTATTATCAACCTCCTGGTGCTGCACACCTTTATGCTGCTCAGCATCCCCTTCCGCCTCAGCTATTACATTTTACGGGAATGGAAATTTGGGAGGTTCACCTGCAAGTTAGCAAGCGCCATCATCTACCTCCACATGTACACCACCTTCACATTTTACGTGGCTATCATCATAATACGCCTGTTCCAACTCGAGTTTAGGAAGTGCTACACTACAACCTGGGTGGCTGCTGTCTGGCTGGTGGGAGTGCTGGTGGTCACACCTGTTTTTCTCTCGTATTATGGCACCTCTAAGACATATCACTCCTCCCAGTGCTTTCAGTTCCACAAGGAGATACAAGAAGTGCCCATGGTGATTGTAAACTACTGTTTGGTTGGGGTTCTAGTGGCAGTTTGTGCTGTGCTCACCTTAATCCAGGTGGCTGTGATCTATAGACTGGCTGTGAAATACTGGCCTGACATCAACTCCCATGTGGAATTCAGGGCTCAGGCAAAGAGTTTCTTCTTCATCTTGGTAACATTAGTGTGCTTTATGCCTCATCATGTGTTCAGAGTATATTACATCCAAAACTGCCACCTGGATAAAGACCATAAACTGCTCCCATACAACGAAATTTTTTTAGCTTTAACAACCATGTGCTGCTTGGATATGTTGTGCTTCATAGCAGGAATAGCCCACTGAACTGTGAACTACCAGGAAATCCAGCTGCAGTGTGTCAATACCGGCTTTTGGCAGAAATAATACTGTGTCGAGACTTGGCTGAGCTAGGGAGACTGCTGAGACGGCATGGCTGTAGAGGTCCGTAGCATTGTTTGCCTTTTGCAGAACACTAAGATCCATCTTTCAGAAGCTACTGGTTTTTGTCTTCTCTCTTGAAGGCAGACACATGCGTCTTACTCTAGTCTTTGACCTAAGAGTCACGCCCTGAAACTTCATTAAGATTTTCCTCAACTGTCCCTCTTTAACAATTACAGCACGAGTACGAATTCCTTTCTATTTTTCCCTCAAAGAGTCTCAGTAACAACAACTCACTGTGGCCAGTAAGTTGCCCACTCTGAAGATCTAACAAATTCTTCTGGCAATTGTGATACTGAAAGGAAGAGAAGGAAGAAAGGAATTATTTTACAGGATTTTTGTACCAGTGATTTTAGATAGCAAGGACATAAACTCTATTCAAATAAAAAGTTTCCTAGGCATGAAACAGGGTATCAATGAAATATTGTAGTAGCATATCTCAGCATAATCCTTCTTTTCTTCATTTATAGAAACCATATATTAAATTAAAGGGTATGAAAACACTTAACCATTTTCACAACTTTGCCTTTACTTGCTTCATTCAAAAACCACAAACAGCTCAGTGAGTTGTGGTAATTATGCATTTAGAGTCAGTAAGAGCAGAACAGGCCACAGGTTTCAAAACTTCTGTCTTTTGTCACTCTCCTGTCAGGACTGGATCAATGACATTTATCCCTTAGGTCTACTGTAGCCAAAGAAAAACAGGTCACTGTGGTCCCATAACTGGATCTGGAATACAAATCGAGGGCTCAGTTCCTTTGCTGAAGGATCAGCCACTCTTTAGGAGAGGGAAATATTTTATCAGCCATCAAAAAACCTTTGATGTCTGGTCACTTTCAATTGCCTGTTGATTTATCATCAGATGCCGTATTTTTTCCATTTGCACACGTAACAAAGCAAAACTAGAATAAACTATCTGAACTGTGTTCAATCAGTAGAACATATGCTCCTTTATGTGTATACAAACTTGTGCTGGAGTATATATTTTCTGCATTAGATGGATTATATTCTTTGGGAACCACATCCGTTCCGGGAATCTCTGTTTTATCTTCATGATGTAAAATGTTTGTTTCATGATTGCATTCTGCTTGTTCTGCACAATGCAGAAGGTCTCTAACCCTGCTGCCAAAGGCCCCACTGTCATTTACTACATCCCAACAGCTTGAGTCCAGATTTTTCCCACCCCAGACTCCCAGGAGTCACACAAGTGTAAGCTTCCTCCTTCATAGCCCCGTGAGTTGCCGTAATTTTTAGTCTGGCAATCTTTGCTACAGAAGTGCTATGATCCCTGGATTCAAACAGGTCAAAACTTCATTTTGGAGGGTTAAAAGATTACACCTATAATGTAATGCTAGTGATGCATCAAACTGATGGGATTTCTTTGAACAAAAAGAGCTTACACCTACTTTGTCAATCCTGAATAAATGTATTTTCCTTTACATTTCAGCAAAAAAATTTTGCTGAAAACTCACGATGGTTCTAGGACTGTTTCTGCCTCTTTTAAAAAGTGAGAGGTGTCCACAGGACCAGCAGCAAGTCCTGCAGCCTTCTGAAAATCCTGCCCTTATGGCGTCCTGTAGTGCTACCAGGTCCATTCCTTTTCTTACAATACAGTCTGCTCAGCCCACGATTTTCAAAGATGGCAGCTAGAGGTACAATACAACACAACAGAGATGAAATGCAAAGGATCAGATTCTAAAATGGGTGAATAGCTCCCATACCAGCAGCTCTCCAAATCCTTCTCCAGGCAGGATGCAGCATATGCAGCTGATAAGACAGCCAGGGCTCCTCAAGGTGAAGAAGCTTAGATAAAATTCTGTTACTTCAGGAGAGTTTTGAGGAAAAGAAGGAAAGAGGCAGGGCCTGCAGAGAAGCTATTTGCACCTCTGCCACCAGAAAGAGTTGGGGTAAGCTGGATCTAACAAAGTTTTCAGGAAAACTGGCAAAGCTGTAGGCAGGGCAACAAGTACATGGTTTTTCCCTTCTGATTACCAGACTCCTGTGGCTAAATAAAAAAATCTGTTACTTGAAGAAGTGTTCTGTGTCACTGCCTATTTTCACTGACCACTGTTTGCAAGATGACGTACCTTGTAAAGATCAGTCATCTGGTGTTGCTTGTGAGCCTGCTGGTAATCTAGCGGTCCAGCATAATGGTATGAAAATTTGGGACAGGAAAAGGGAAATCACAAACATGTCCTCAGCTGTGGTAACGAATCATGGCTTTTGCCTGACATTTTTTACCTGTGCCTGGCTGCATACCTTGCTGAAATAACCCTGACCCCCTGACTTGACTTCCTGGTGTGATGCTGAAGCTGTGTTGCCCTTCACAGTTGTCTGGTAACCACTGACTGTTGGCTGTCACTGGACCTGCACTGCTTGCCTTGCTTGGGTACCACGGGATTGCACGTTGCGCTGACTCTGGCTGGGATGGAGTGAGCTGGGTTTGTAGGAGCCCATACAGTGCTGTGTTCAGGATTTGTGGCTAAAACAGTGCTAGTAACACACAGTGATTCAACTGCTGCTTGATGCTTGCACAGCATCAAGGCTTTCTCTCTTTCCCACTCTGCCCTGCAGTGAGTAGGCTGGGCGAGACACTGGAAGGGGACACGGGTGGGACAACTCACCTGAACTGGCCAAAGGGATCCTCCATACCATATGACATTGTCCTCAGCAATACAGACTGAAGTAGAGGAAGAAGAAGGGAGGAGGGGACTGACTTCTTTGGTGGCAGCTGCTCCGAGACTGGCTGGATAGTGATCTGCTTGTAGGAGATGTTAAGTGGTTTCCTGTTTGTTGTTTTCTTTTTTCTCTTTCCTTCACTGACTAAACTGTCTGTGTCTCGACTCACAAATTTTGCTTTTGTTCTTCCTATTCTCTGCCCTGTCCTGCTGGTGGTGGAGGGACTGAGAGAGCAGTTGTGTGGGTACTCAGCTGCTGATCGGGGTCAGCCCACCACACACTCCATGTCAGTGAGACCCCTCCACCCTCATCGACAGAAAATTGGTAGTAGCTGGAATTTGCATCTGTGGTGCTTATTCCTTGCAGTCACAGCCAAATAACCTTTAGTATTAACCATTGCAAGGAGGGAAATTATGGAAAGTGCAGCTTATGCTTCAGCTTCTTCTTACAGTTATTAAAAACTACAACAGTTTTTGCACCAAGGCTTCAGGTAGAACTTCATTGTAGTGCTTGCGGTACCACCCAGATAGTACTTCATCCCCTTTTGTTCTTCCACCCAGCAGTCACTTTCTTTAACCCTACTCATGAACCACACTCCTCTCTGCCTCTTGGCCTTCACCACTGATTTATCTTTCCTGCATTTTAGTCTAAGATCCTTTTTCATTTTTTTTATGCTTGACATTTTCTCTGTACCTTCTCTTACCGACTACAGCTCAGTCATATGAACTCAAACCACTCATTTGTCTCAGTATGGTCCGCTTAATTCAGAGGATATTAGACTGAGCATTGATCCCAGTGTTGTTACACCTGAAACTCAAATTAAAGTGATAGAGATAAGATGTATTCAATATCCAGTCCCTCCCTGAGATCTGGAAGCACCGTAAAAACTGGTTAAAATAGAAAGTTATCACTCTCCAGGAGGATAATCTGAGAATTAAATTCTGAAAGGGCAATAATATTGAGCTCAGATCGTAGAGTACTATTCTTACTATGAATTATGTAATGACACATCCCCTGCAAAAGGGTTAAAAATGGTTGGTTTGAATGCCATTTGCATGTTCCAAGTAATTCTGGAGATAATTATACATATTAGTAATTGCTTTCACATTAACTGAATATGTAAAATTGTAAACCATTTAGTCATTCCATTCATTTTTAATGCCATCAAATGAACACTGGGAAAATCCCCAGACATTCTGAAGGCAAGACTATCAAACTGCTAAGTGTATCTTCAGTTATTGTTCTCTGTATGGAGTTCTGCAAAAAAGAGCAGGCAAACAAAACAAAACAAAACAAAACCAAAATCCCATTCGTGCACCTGACTTCCTAAGTTAGTGTGATAACAGAAAGCTATAGGTGGAGCAAGAGGATTTTTACCATCAAACACTAGTGGGCTCACTGCTGTCACAGCTATGGTCCTACTATAGGTGGTCTGTTTCTACCTAACTCAGGTATAGCCTTTTAAAGAGTGCTGAGGGTAACGTGAACCCACTTACAGGCAAACTGCACAAGGGGCATATTTAATTCATATCTGCTAGTGTCCAGAACAGCAATGCTTAAATGGAAAGAGGTCTCCATTTCCTTCTGATGCATCTGTTCTTTCCGTCTGCTTATAGAGAAAGGTCATATTGATGATGCTATCTAATGGGCATGCCCCTCACTAAGCAAGCAGAAGGAACAGATGCATTAGGAGGCAACAAAGGCACACTCCTACTCCCTTTTTTTTCTTCTCCACTCAAACCTTGGCATTCCTAGCACGGACAGATTTTGGTTGGGAAAAAGAAAGCATCATCAAGTAACGCTGTTTGCCTCAGATGGCTCGGGCTACCCAACCCATACATAGCAGGAAGCTTGTTACAATTTGCAATCCCCATTCTTCTGCCTGCAATAGCTGAAGATCATTTCTACTGCAGCTATAGAAGTATGAACTAAAGAAAGTGATCTGTGAGAGGTCACAGGGAGAACAGTGTGGGGATGGCACACTTGCAGAATCTGTGTGGGATACAGACAGACCAACTTTGTCTCCATGAATAATGAAATTGTTCACTTCACATACTCTGCCCAGAATTCAGGGTTAAAGCTGTAATCAGTCTTGTATTTTCACTGTTTGAGCCTGAATCCCTTGTCCTGGCTGTCCAGATACCATGAGATTCAGAGTGGCTCTTTGCTGTGAAGGGGTCCGTCCACAAGCCTAGGATTCACGTGCATCAGGGTGTCCTTGTTCTGAACAGCAGTATTCACAACTTTCTCCTTACTTTTTCCATTGCAATCCTAAACATACATACACACTACAATTCCTGTCTTCTGTCATGTACACTCCAGTTTGGGGTTCTGAGTGCCATCAGGAGCCACAAAGCAGCTATCTGGCATACAGAGCAGAACCACATGTGGGTAAGCTTATGAAAGGAGTTTTGTGTTGAAAATTATTTTATCCGTAAGCGCATGGATGAAAGCATTGCAGAAAAGCTACAGGAGGACAGCATTTACAGTAATGATTGTTACACAGAGAATAAATGTCAGATAAAACTAGGCCCACAGAAACATGAAAAAAGAATTTTAAAAAACCAACAAAGCTACAAATGGCCAGCAAACACCACAATTTCTTCATGTCTTCTTTACTACACTGTTTTCAGCTGCTTGAGAGAAGCCACATACTAAATCCATGGTAAGTCATGACCATCTGTTGTCACGCAAAGGGTGTGACATAAACTGTACAGAGATATTTTGTTCAACAGTTGGCAATTTTGTCACCAGACTGACAATCAAAGGGCAGGAGGAGTAGCTCAGGAGGAAGACGCTGGTGTTGTACAAGATGACAGAGCTGCATCACTGAAACCATACAATGTAATGGCAAGTTAATAGCAAAAAATGTAATTTCTAAATGCTGTCACTGATGAGTGAAATTGCTCACAATCATCTGCTCCCTGTTGTTCTCTTAACAGAACATCAGGCAAGGCAAGGAGCTGCCAGTGATCTGCTTCACCTATTCATCAGTTGTAAGAAGATTACGTGTGTTGAACAGACAGAGAATACAAGCTCTTGGGAGTTCTAGGGAAGAAACAGTAAAAGTCCAACAGCACAAAATCAGGTGCACTGAGCAACCCCATTTCTGAATCTTTAGACTCACAGACTCGACTGGACTCTTGAAAGGGTTCGTGTTTTGATCCACCCGGTGTGCTCCCAACCAGTCTCAGGAACTTCTCTCCAAAAGGACGTGAAGAACTCGGCAAATACATCGATTGTGCACTCAGTGAAATCAGCTCCTTGGTAGCCTTCTTCTTCTTCCTTGTGCTTCTCAGCTGTCTCTCCCCACTTCAGACCCCCGAGTACACCCCTCATGTCTCAGCTTCTGACCCACTTGGGACTGAGATGGCATCCCTGCCTGCAGAGGCTCTCCTGCTTCAAGTAGATGTGTGTGATCACTTTAAGAAAACCACACAGGAGCACTGAAGTACATATAGAAACGTATAAGGTGGTGAACATTGCTTGTGAAGCATGCCTTGCACACAGCAGAAGAAGGGAAAGTTGGGCTCCAGATGAAGTAGTTTTCTCTCTGCCAAGGAAAAATGCGATGGTGGTTCTCAGTGCTCTACCTTAGTGCTAACAAGAAAGTAGCTGCCTGCTTTTAGGTCCTGGTAAGTAAGGAGGGAGATGATGAGTGTTTCAGAAGAAAGAAGAAGGCTGCTGGAGGCAGAGTAGAAGACATTTGCCTTGCATGTCAATTTTTTTGTTCATGATTGCTCTTGAATACTTGGGAAGGCTGATTTGTGTTACTGGAGAGATGCTATCATTGAATAAAATGGTGTAAGTTCTAATACTCCATGGCAATAAATTGCATTTATCTATTGAATGAGAAAATTTAGAAACACTACGATAAGATAGAGACTTTGTGAGATATTAAATAATAGCATAAAAATACATGCTGTTTTCATTTCGTACTCTGCTTGGCAGAAATATTGTTAAGCAAACACTTTGACACTTCTGTCAGTACTCCATTAATATTTACTCAAAGATGTTATAAAGAATCCTTCAGCCATATTTTTTAACAAAACCTCTTCCTACAGCAATTCTTCCTCTTTCATCTTCATATCCTCTCTCTGTGGAAAACCTCTCTAAAATTTTGAAGTGTGAAAACCAGTAGATTCATGTGAAAAGGTTACCCACCAGAAAAAAAACTTCCTCTACCCCAAATTACAAAGGCAATTGGAAATGAAGAGGAATCTTCACAAGCTCCATGCTTTATTTTCTCCCTGGGATTGTCATATGAGCCTCAATTCCCAATGCTTAATCTAACCAGGTGGCTGCCTGTGTATCATGGGTGGAGCAAATGAAGAAAGTTCAGGAATAGGATTTTCTGCAATGAGGAACACCAAGATGATTCATCCGCTGCTCCAGGTGTCTCTCTCATTGTCCTCTGGCTCTGCTGTGAAAGCTCGAAATGTCAGTGCAAGGGCTGGTGGAGCCTGTCCCATGAACAGACTGTGCAACATAGGTCACCAGGCACTCTGCTGCTTTAGCTCTTCTGCCACCCGTTACGGTTATCTGAAAAATATTTCTACCTGTAAAAGGGCACTTTTCCTAATAATTAATAATCTTTCCTCCTAACCCCTAGAACCCTTCAAAGGAGAACTACATTTTCAGACAAATGGCTCTTGAAAACCACCACTCTTTTTTATCTCAAACTTCCCTCTTCCCTTGAAATTTTACCCTCTAACTCTCCCTGAGATGAGTAACGTCAGCAAAAGTTACTACTGTATTAGTTACAACTTTCTAAAATTTTAGACAACACATAATCTGATGAACAAAATATGTCTGTACATTTTATGTCACGCCCTTTGTATGACAACAGAAGGTCACAACTTACAACTGTGTGTGGCTCCTCAGCATCAGCTGAATGAAGAGCTTTTCGTAAGTACCTCTTACTCTACTCTAAGGAAGGAGCAGTTTGGTATCATATGGTACATTGTTCACCTCCTCATTGTCTCTTTCCTTTTCATCTGCTTATTGAAACACTGTTTTTATGTTTATGAGTGTTAAAATTACCTCACTGAGCACCAGAAAGTTCAGTGTAACTTTTCCAGGTTTCTAGACTTGAGCCAGTCAGTTATTCACGACCCCAACGCTTGACATGCTTGACTTGTTGCCTGTCAAGTTCCAGCATGAGGAGGCTAGAGGGTATAAGGTTTGAGAACCACTGATTAAAAGCAAAGTTATGCTGCAATTTTAGTCACTTTCCAGAAGATTTAAACAGCTTTAAAGCTTATTTAGGTAACTAAAACTCTTACAAATCCTGGTGTCTGCCCATAGATGGGACTTCTACAGTTTAAAAAGGTTCCCACCATGCAACCACCTCACTTTGATAGACTTGTTCTAAGATCCATGTCATATACGTGGACACAGCCGGCTGATTCATGAGACCATCTTTGTGCAAAAACAGGGGGTTTTGTTGAAATACCTGAGCAGTGTTGATGGCGGCTTACTCTGACAGCACACTCTGAATAAATATAAGAATCATTTATGACATAATCTCACAACAGCAGTATCTGCACATGAAGCATTAAAGCAAGATTAGAACCACGTAGCATAGAAGAAGGAACTCTGAGAAGTCTGCAAAACTGAGACAGCAACAAAATCTCAGGTGTTATAAAAGAAAAATAGCTCAACTGCAAAACTCAGGCCACTACAAGTCAAAACAAAATAATGCAAGGGAGAATGGGAGAAAAAGGAAATGTATAACTCATGATGGTTTTCCTATTTATTATTTCAAATGACATAGAAGTTAAGAAAGTGCAAGCGAGAAACAGATAAAAAAACACAGAACCAAAAGAGGCAGCTCAAGAAGATGTCTCTGAAGTAAGCTAAAGAATGTTGAAGGGTCAAAGAAAAACAACTACTGCTGGCTGATAAACAGAGGTGGCTGAAATAAGCAGGTACACAGCGTAATGGTGAAGATTAAATGCCAGGTAAAAAATGAAAGGTATTTTTAGGAAACTGTAGACCAAAACCATGGACTGCACTTGCAGAAGTTGAATTGCTCTCTAAAGTCACCCCAAATCAGAACATCTCTATTATTAAGTATAACAATATCTAATTCCATTAGTTTTCTTCTAGAATCATTCTTTTACTACTGCTCACAGAGCTTGAAAAGGAATTCAGTTAAAAATTAATGCTCTTCTGTCCTCAGATGGAATAAAATCTGTTTAATCAGATCGTGTCTGATCAGACAGAATAATAATCTAATAAGAAAGCAATACATCCTCTATGCCTATTTCTGCAGTGGCTAGCTCCTCATGAAACAGCTCCTGGGTTAAGGTTCTCAGCTCACCTCTCTTCCTGCACACCCACACTGCATGAGCCCGTGGGAGTCTAATCAAAGCATCCTGGCTTTTTTGCCAGCAGGTAAGAAGCTGTCAGCCACCGGACTGTCTCCGCATGCCAACTTTTCCCCGAGCTGCTGCCATCAGAGCAGGTTACAGCTGGAGTGTCATGGAGGCACTTCCAGCACAGCGGTGTCACTTTGTAATCGAGTCACAGGGTGCAGTGATGTGCCTCGAGTACCTCTGCCTGGGCAACCACTGTACAGGAACAATGCAAGGAGCCAAGAAGTAAGGGCCTTGGGTGTCATCTGGCCAAAACAATAGTCATCTAATATGTGCAGGTTCTGCCAGCCACCAGGCTTGTAAAGCCACAGTCCTTGAGCTTTAGAAACACTTTCCTAGCACACAACTAGAGAATATCCACCATTCCTTGCTGCTTAGGGTATAACCCATCCTTTGTTTTCTGGTGAGTAATGTCCTTGCAGTAGGAGCATTTCGTGAGGTGCTGCCAGCTGGCCAGCGGAACGTGACTGGGCACTTGTTCCTGGAAAGGAGGGCGGTGGGAACATGAGTTTATAAGCAGCTAGCAGAACCAACAAAATACACTTTCAGAGAATTAGATGAGATGGATGCTAGCCAAGAAGAAAAATAATTATATGAATGCATGTAAAAAAAATATGGTAAGAATTCAAGCAGTCAAAATATGCCATTAATACATCTGGTAACCTGAGAAACTCTTTCTACAAAGATTTAGAAGAGGCACTGGTGGAATATCTCAAACAGACCCGGCAATGAGGCTAGGACCCAGTTTTGCCCATCATTAAACAACCGTGTTAGTTGCTCTGGGGTATGCCTCTTGCAACCTGTATAAGCTTTCAGAGGAAAGAACTCCTTAACCTCTGAACTGAGATGTTATTGAGCCACACCACAATACCACGAGATGTCCTGTCACTCTGTGATTCATTGCTTTTGTTACTGCATGTCCTCAGATTACCCAGTGGGCATCATGGAAAAGCACATTAAGAACCATATTCAGGACACTCCATGGAATTAACAGTGCAGACTTCTTTACAGGGTTATCATCACTTGTCCCCATCCATTAGAGCTGCAGAGAACTTCCCCTCTTCTCTTGCCAAACTCTCTTGTTTATCAGCATTACAGTAGCAGTTTTATTCTAAATCATATTGAGGAAAACTAGTATTATTAGGCATGGATATTACTGACATGTGCAGTACTTGTATCACACTGTTCTGCCTTTCATAGCTGAGGACTGCCTCAGTATGAACCAAAGCCCAAGGAGTTCTAGCTGCTGGCTAGTTCTGTTCCAGCAATGGAAAGAAGGGAACAGTGATGATCATGTCCTATTCTAATGCTCTTCATTTTTCCCCTCTAATGATTAGAGCTCCTCTTCCTGTTCATCAAAATGCCAGGACCCAGTAGAGATCCTCTGTATGTGAAGCTGGTGGGTCTGAGACAGGAGACCTATGTCTTGAAAGAAGTAAGGCAGAATATGCCAGTAAGTTACTTTGCTAGTACCAGTTCTGAAGTGGAGAAGTTTTACCCCGGGTGTTCCAATGCACATATCTCTCCCCACCGATTGTTCAGGGAAGGCAGACATTTTTCAACTACTTCACTACATCTAAAAGACAGAGGCAAGCTGCGTAGACTGGATCTCACAACCTCTACAGCAGGAAGGAAGCGATCCGCAGGTCTACCTGGTAAGTGTGCTGGTCTCAGCAAGGAGCAAATGGCACACGGTATTAACAGTGCTTATCTCACTGACTCCCAAGACACTGCTACCTCTTATTGGCAAGAAGAAAATCCCAGTTTTTGTTGTGGATAAAGAACGATATCAGAACTTTCTGAGAGATACAGAGAAATCAAATAACTAACAGCCAATCTCCAGCAGGTAGTGTGGAATATTTCTGGATTTATCTGTCGTCCAGGATGCAGCTATCTTTCTCTCAAGCACCTGATGACACCTGTTCTTTCATGAAAAAGGAAAAGGCAGCTAGATTGAGCACAACCACCATAGCGACTGGAAATCCAGCGACACAACCACTTCTTTCCTTTGACTTGACTTCGGTTTTATCAAGTAGCTTTTCCTGTCACTGTAAGCAGCACACAAGTTTTATTGTGCAGAATGTTGTATGTGCATAGGCAATAGCTGTGACAGCATGAAGAGCACCACATTATGAAGCTTTCATAACAATGCAATTATTAAGTCATTCAGACACATTTTCCAATAACCGCTTTGTATGTTTGATACTGCAATCATTTATGTTGAATGACTCAAAATGTGCCACCATTAGGAGCCTTTTTGACATAATTCTTTTCAAGTCTGTTTAACAGAACTGTGGTACTTCATGGTATTGTGACATTTTTTGTTGGTTTTGGTGCCATACAAGACTCAAGTGGGATTACTCATCAGCACTGTCTTCCCTTCCTTATTCACCGTGCTCAGATGTGTCTGTCCACTTGTCAGCTTCTTAGGAAGCCTCTTACACACTTTCATATGTGTTTCCTCCTCAGCAGTAGCCCAGCCACCAAGTGGCCTTCTTGAACTTGTCTGGATAGTTTCTGTGCTTCTTCCTACATTTTAGTCCCTCTTAAAGAGCATCCAGGTCTGTCAGGTTCCACACCATGAGCTGAGCTGGCCTCTGAACAGATTGCCTCTCGCTACTCCTTGCAGATGCCTGTGTGCTTCCTCAGACAAACACGCCACTAAAAACCACCTGGAATTTAGAGTGTCCCTCATACCAGTGGAGCTACCGCAAACCAGTTCTGTCAGGTAATCTAGTATTTGAAAAGCACACACTGAAAAAGAGTAGCAATGCGTAACATTTAACAGAGAGCTTTTAAAAAAGATTAGAGAATGTTACAAAATCTTTTTTCCATTTGGCTGTAATGAATCACTCTGTGGTTGGTGTTATCTCTCCTTGTCTTTCCACTGTTTAAACTTCCCGTTCGTCACAAAGTCACTTAGTGCTGCTGTGGCCACAGAAAAGATATCTGTGTAGTTTAAGCCAGTCATCTTGAAGAGATGTGTACTTTCGGCAGGCAGTTCATCTCTTTCAAAAATAGGTGTTGAAGATAAATAGGAGAATTAACATCTGAACTAAGCAATCTGTCTTTATCACTACTCAGAGAGTCCAGATATCTGCCTTATTTTTTCTAACTTCTGGAACCCAGTATGAGGCAAATACAGGTACCCGTCGCAAAATAAGGGAAATAGTTTGCGCACCTGATCTCCATCTATACTTGGATCTAACAACCAAACTGTTAGGTCACCCCTCTGACACTCCCAGATCAAACACTCAAGCTTTCTGCGCTTCCCATTACACATATCATCGTAAAGGCCTAACTGATATAACTTCCAGTGCTTTACAATTTAGTTTTCATGGCCTTCTTAGACCTTTTTATACTCTTTTGGAAATATTTACAGTAAGTGAGCCACACTGGGGGTACAACACTGATAAATTTGTGGGTCATTATCTGAGTTACTTGAGCTCTTTGAAAGGAGCTATGTAGAATTCGTAACTGGTATTCATCACATAGCAGTGAAGCTGATAGAGAGATGAAATTTGGTTTTAGGTTCTCCAATATTAATCACTAATTACAACACACAACAAGCTCCGCAGCAGGTAGAGGCAGGGTATGCTTGAAACCAGTCTGCGATGGACTTCACTATGTTTAAAAATAAAAGCAAACACCAAATCCAAGAAGATGAGAATCTGAGGTGAGTAGTAATTGAGCTGCTTTGTCAAACTGCTTCAAGAACTTATTTCTTCCCTGCCCCTTCTGTCCTTCAAAATGCTAAATTAATCAGCTAGAAAAGTACACAGCAAATTCTTGTTTCTGCATTAGTCTTACTGACCTTTCTCATCAAAAGGTAACCTTCCATTCATAATTTTAGATTAGTAAGTGATGTGTTTAGAGTAGTAATCACTTTACATTATCCTCTCCTCTATATACTTTTGCTTTCAATTAGGAGCAAATACTAAGTTGATCATGCATAAAATGTATACATAAATGTCAACTAACTTAGCTGTCTTCTTCCTCCACTTTTCAGTATTGCCGCAATAGACGATGTTCAAGAGCAGCAGTGCTGACACTTATCCTATTAAAGCTCTGGGAATGCACATCAGTGCTACTGCAATATTATAATTTTTCCCTTTGGCTGAAGAGACAATATGATTGATGACAGAAAGCCCCGTTATGCGAAAAGTAGTTGCTAGTAAAAGAAGAATTTCACAGAATCACAGAATCACAGAATGTTCGGGGTTGGAAGGGACCTCTGTGGGTCATCTAGTCCAACCCCTCTGCCAAAGCAGGGTCACCCAGAGCAGGCTGCACAGGACCATGTCCAGGCGGGTCTTGAATATGTCCAGAGAAGGAGACTCCACAACCTCCCTGGGTAACCTGTTCCAGTGCTCCGTCACCCTCAGAGGGAAGAAGTTCTTCCTCATGTTCAGACGGAACTTCCTGTGCCTCAG
>Ga0065711_1039279_pt1 | contig 17967 bp, 7 predicted proteins | sample Hoacrofraction12_FD_59098 | JGI IMG/M metagenome (GOLD analysis project Ga0065711, IMG submission 59098) | Hoatzin crop microbial communities from Cojedes, Venezuela - Epithelial fraction 12 v2 (version 2) | ecosystem: Host-associated > Birds > Digestive system > Esophagus > Crop | place...
CCTCTAACCATTGTGTATCCTCCCCTAGCCTGTCGCTGGCAAGCCTGATAAGTTCCCCTTCCCCCTTCACCTCTAGTTTAAAGCCCTGTCAATGAGCCCCGCAAGTTTTTGGGCAAAGATCCTCTTCCCCCTTTGAGAAAGCTAGTCCCCATTCGATGCCAGCAAGCTTGGTGCTGTGTATGTCGTCCCATGGTCAAAGAACCCAAAGTTGTGGCGGTGACACCCGTCACGAAGTTCTGTATAGACATTTGCAGAAATCTCAGGCGTACTTCAAGGCCACTGAGAGATCCCCAGGGACTGAGGGAAACCTCAAGAGCCAAGATGATACCAACACCATCTCTACATCCTAAGCTGCATCATTCCCACAGAAACTGCTAACAGGGAACCTCACTCAGTACAGTACATATGTTACCAGGAAGACATACCGGTATTAATGGTTTCTATCAAAAAAGTATGCTATGCATACGTTTAATTATTTTTGTTTAATACTCTCTTCACACTAAGTTTTTTCTAGCAGTCCCCAGACAGTGCTCTGGGTCCCTGTGATTTGATCTACATATAGACCATATACATAAACAAACAAAACAAAAGATTACAGCAAAAAATCACATAGAATGAATAAAATAAAGGAGTTCTGCCAAAGACCTTACTTATGTTGAATAAATTATAAAAAAATGGTGATTATTTCTTCTTTTTTCTAAATACTTTCCTTTCCACCACGTGCTCTGAAAACAGGGAAAAAAACTAAGTATTTGAACCTTATTTGTCAAAAAAAAAAAAAAAGATTCTGTTTGGTTTTAGCCAGAGATAATTCATAGATAATTATCTCTCTTTTCTCACTCTCCTCTCCCCCAACCTGATATCCTCCAGCCCTGTCTTGTCTTTTCCTTAAAGCTTTCACTATTTGTTTGTAGTTATTCAGGTTTGTCTTTTGGCAGTATGCCAAAGAGTTATCTTAATCAATATGCTTTACAGAAATCTCACTTTATTCCTTTTCTCTGCCTTTTGGCTGTTGCCTATTGGCAAAGCTAAGAAAACTATACTTTCTGACAGTCATTATAGATTTGGGTCTTCTCATGGCTTCAGTTAGTAACTCTATGCCCTTCATCCTGAAAAGAGAGTCAACAATTCTAAGTATGTATTAAGAGATACAGAAGTAGAAATCTGTTGCCAATATTGTTTTATCTATACCTTTTCAAAAGTTCTTCCAGGACTGCAATGATCAGCCAGCATTTCACTTCCTCCTCTCAAAAGCTAGAAGAAGAATCATCGCTGGTATTTTCCTACAGTTCTAGCAAGTTTGCTAAGAACTTGTATATCCAGCATTTGTTACATGCCTTACTATTGTCCCAAGTGCATAACTAACAGGGATTTCCCTCTGCTTCTAGTCACTTTTCTACACTGTAAGTACCTTCTAGGCAGAGAATTGTGAGAAGCAAAAAGCTTAGCATGAAGGAATCTAACTTTGGCACACAGGGATCCCTTTCTAATTGTTAGTTCACCTTGTAACCCTGAATACGTGAGAAAAACTGGTCCTCACCCCACCATCAGCTTTTGTCTAAGGAAGTTACACGTTGAGCTATATGGCATTACTCATCAACAGAAAAGTACTTATATGCATACAGTTTAATGAACTATATGATCCTTTTGGTAGTCAGAGTTTGTCCGTGGCCTCAATGTTAGACCAAAATATACCATGCAAACATTATCACTTTCAGAGATTTTTTTGCCTCTGTGGTGGGTTGCCCACCAAGCCACTCTTCTTGCCAATTATAGGAGAGTAGGTTAGTGAGAAATAAAAGAAAAACTGAAACTACCTTCTCCCCACCCCCACCTTCTTCCCAGGCTCAATTTCACTCTTCACTCTTCTACCTCCTCCCCACCAAGTGGCACAGGGACATGGGGAATGAGGATTATGATCAGTTCATAACACTTCATCTCTGCAACTCCTTCTTCCTCTCACTCTTCCCCTAGTCTGGCATGGGGTCCCTCCCATGGGATAAAGTCCTTCACAAACTGTTCCAGCATGGGTTCTTCCCACAGAATGCAGTTCTCCAAGAACTGCTCCAGTGTGGGTACTTTCCTTGGGGAACAGTCCTTCAGGAACTTACAGCTCCAGCATGGGTACACAGGTCGCTGTTCCTACCAGAAAATCTGTTTGTGCATGGGCTCCTCTCCATGGGCTGCGGCTCGTGCCAGGAGCCTTCTCTGTCATAGAGTGAAGCTGGGCTGCAGCTTCCTTCAGAGCACACCCACCTGCTCCAGTGTGGGTCTTTGATGGGCTGCAGTATGAATGTCTACTCTGACCTGGTCCTCTATGGGCTGCAAGGGGACAACCTGCATCACCATGGTCTTCTCCATGGGCTGCAAGGGAATCTCAGTTCTGACACCTGTAGCACTTCCTCCCCTCTTTCTTGACTATAACCCCATCTCAGTGGGGTGCCTCTGTATTTTATCTTTTTTAACCTTTCTAATGCCTATTTCTTGTAACTGTGCAATTTTGTCAGCTGTCTGAGCCTAGGTTACACAGATGTGTACATCAGTTCTCAGCCTTGGGCCCTTAGTATGCAGGCACTTGAATGCCTGGAGCAGGCAGTGAAGGCAGCAGAAAGGTTTCAGGCATATTCTAGTACATGTTATTCTGCTAGCATCCAAGCATCCTTAGAATGTCCTTGGGGAGCTACACAAACCTAACCCACCCTTAGTGCTGGTGGAAGGTTTGCCTGTTCATCTTCGATACATGGCAGACAAGCAGAAAAATTGAGAGAGCACTGTTAAAGAAAAATATTAAAAAACACCTCTGTTTTTTCATAAATAAGATAAAGAAATATTTGTATTTAGTATGTAAAATTAAGCAATTTACTCTGTGATTAAAACTACACATCTCTATGATGACTAATTGCTACCCTCTATTTGATAACTGGTTTACTGTCATAGAGATTTTTTAGTTTTACTTTTAACTAATAAACTGAAACATAACTATTGTGTGCAGACCTCTAATCACTTATTATGAATTGGCAGAGGTGTAATTTGAAAACAAGCCTCTAAGAGTCTTCTCCGCATTTTAAATGCAGTTAATGTAACAGATGTGAAAAAACTTTTTTTCTGCATTTGTACTGTTGATTGCAGTAATAATAAAGCTAATTGCCTGTAATCCAGTAAAGTGTAATTATACCTATCTTGATTTAGACTAAAATGTGGATATTTAAAAATTAGATAGCATGAAGTACTATATGAATAATTCATAAAAATAATTATTAATGAGACCATTTTGTAGACTTAGTTTGAGCAAATATTCCAACTGAGTTATGGGCACATTGTGGTATTTATCTTCTCTCACTTCAGCTGTCTGACTTAGTAATCTAAGTCGGTGTCTTAAGAGTTCATCACTAATGAAGAGTAACTAACAGCACAACAGGCAAGGGAAAATACTGCTCAGGTCTCTTAGTTAACCTGACCGAGACAGCATTAATTGCCATCTGAAAACATCCAGACTATAAAAATATTCTGTCAATACCCTGCAGCAGACATTAAATAACATTTTCCAGAGCCTTTGGAATGTTCTTCATCAACTGAAAAAATATCACTTGACTGATCTATAAAGATCACAAGATTTTTTTAGATCATCAGTTCTGTATTTGATAAGTGTTTATTATCACAGTTACAATTAAGTTAAAGAATCATTAACTGGATCCTAAATTTGAATCTGGTAACTGATATTGGTGATAATAATTTAGACTAAAAAAAGAAGTAGTTATTTTAAAAGAAGCCATTGCTTCGAAGTAAAGATATTCTACATGGGATATGCTATATAAGGTAATTTGCTCCAAAACTTGTAAAACTCAGTTGTTTAAACAAGTTTTAATTTTAGTACTCTAATTTTTTAATTTGTCTAGGTTTAAATAAACAATTGGTTTGTTCAATTCTTTTCAAGTTCTAAAGGAAAAGAGTTGAAAAATGTAGGGGTTTTGATTTTATTTTCTTAATAAAGTCGAATGCAACTCAAGTACTTTAAAGACAATAAATTCTAAAATTTGTCATTCTTAGATCATTTACTCAATTATTTTCTAATGATGTTAAAAAGATGGCAGAGGATATGCAAATATGCTAAGACTGTGAAGCATAATGAACAAAATATTAGGTGCAGATAAAGTAGGAACAAAGTCATATAGGCAAATTGGTCAGCTGCTGTATTTTGTCTGGAAGTTTTGCTTTTGAACATGTATGTCTTTGTTGTTTCTTTTCTCCATGGATGTAAGACGTAAATCCCTCACCCACCCACACAATGAATTTCAAATTGACTTACTCTTTTTTTTAATCTTTAATCTTTATGCTTTGCTTCATTTAAAAATACCAAAAATTACAGTTTAACAAAAAATGTGGTTTGTTTCAAATGTTGATGAAAATATCTGGTGGATGATTTGCTCTTCTTATAAGAAAAAATAGAGGGGTTTTTTGTTTTTGTAGTTACATATAGTTAATCATAAATTCATTCTGTTTTGAAATTTTCCTGGTTTACTTCACATGGATGTTCAGCTGTTTATAAAGTCTGAGCAAAAGTAGGTCTGTAAACTCTGAATGCAGGGAGAGTGAAGTAAATATGCTGTTACCATTACAGAGCAGGAGGCGGAGGGAAAAAGCCCATAAACTTTTTATGAACAGCCCTAAAGCTGAGATGGATGAGAACTGCAAGCTCAAATTTGGCGTGGAAATAGCTTTCACTTAAAAGAGGTACCTCTGCTCTCAGAGAAAATTGGTTCGGGCTTTACTAAGGTATGAGCTTTTGAATGTTGAGTATTGACTACAGTAATAAGGTTTTCAGCCTCTCTCTCACTTTCTCTCTTCTCTCTTCTGTCTCTTCCTCCAGTTCCTAGAATTTTCCTTCCATGGTGTCCTGGTTTTTGTTAAAACAGAACCGATTACAGGTATACTATATCTTTACAGTAAGTAGTGAAGTATCGTATATTGATGAAGATTGGTAGTATCTCCTATTTATTTCACAGATATGAAATTGCTGAAACAGTTTTTGACCTTTCTGTTGTTTTTGTTATTTGTTTTGTTATAGCACTTATAAATTATCTTCTTTTCACTGCCTTCTCCCCCATCTAGGAATCACAGTCCTTTATATGAAACAGCTTTTCAGTTCAAAAATTTGTCAATTCTATATCACATATATCTAATTTGCAGGAGTGTGAACATTCACAAAATTGAAACTCGGATCAGTATTATATGGACCTGACTGCAAGACTTCTTTCCACAAGAGGCTTTTATTTCTCTCACATAATCTTATATCGGATTCCAGTTATCCTTCTAAATCAATATAGCGATTGCAGCAAACTCTAGCAGCCTTGGTTAACTCTCAGTCATTAGGAATAAAGCACTCCTATTAAGCGATTTCATAACAGATAACAGCCTTACCATGCTAGAGTGAGATAGACTGGATTCAAATTACAGTTTCAAACAGTTGAAAAAGTGACCTTTCCTGTTCATTCTTTATTCTGTCAGGACTCCTCTATTTGAATCAGATAGGAGAACATAGCGTTTACTTCAAGGTTCCCTTATATGAGAAACTTCATACTAAAAGTGTGAATGTCTTTCCGCCTTGAGAAGCCAAGATTACCTTGTATTGACTGGACCTATCATTTTCCTTCTAAACAGATTTAGCACTTCTCAAGAACTTTCCGAACTTTTACCTTCATTGATTATTTCATTTGAAAGCTTCTGGCATAGCTTTTTGGGAATGCAGCACTCTTCCAATTTCAGCCATGAAGTTATCTATATTTTACACATTTTGTAGAGTGTTTGCTGCTTTTCTTACAATGTGTATTTTTCTTTGAATAAACACATGCTTTAATTGATTTAAATTAGTTCAGTATAATATGTAGAAATATTGAAGTGAACGCTTTCTAAATAGATAGAAACCAAATTAGCTGAACTGTATCACAGTCCAGAAGTTAGACCCAAGTTTTCTGTCAGTACGTGTGATTTTTTAATGAAATTCATAATATCAAATCAAACTGGCACTTTTAGTTTTGTCTTTGAAAACCTTTACAAAATTAAATCCACCTTCATTGCAAAACACAGATATTAGGATATTTTTTCAAAGGATCAAATGCCAATAATGTCTGAGGCCAAACTTCAAGTCTTTCAGATAAGCAGATGACTTTGGATCATTTAAATTTTCTCCCTGAGTTTCTTTTCTATGGTGTTTGCTCAAGACGTGTTTATTCAACTATTAGACAATTAATGTAGTTAATAACTGGTTAGAGAGCTTTTCTCTTAAATGTGTATGTATGGATAGCCAAGAATAAATGGTAGTTAGACGTCTCTGCCATCACTGGTTTAGAGCAGTAGGCTACAGATTTGGTTTCCTCAGTTCAGTATATAGTACTCAAGCAGAGAAAAGCAGTTCCACACCGGTTCATATCCTTGTCTGCCTCATTAGTATAAACAGCTTACACTTGTTTAGGAAGCATAGGCTCTTACCAGATGAAAAAGAATTAAAAGAACAGCACAGGGAAACTAACAAATATATCCCCTTGCTACGAAGCATCAAGGTTCACACAAATTTTGGTAACAATATTGATTACTTTTTTAAACTAATGTTGCTTGACATAAGAGTCTGACAAATATCCCCTTGGCAAATAGAAGGATTGGCATTACAGCTTCCCCTTCTACTTCTCTGTTAATACATGTTTTTTATTAAGCTATTTAACAGTGAAAATCTGTTAAGGATCACAGAATCATAGAATAGTTTGGGTTGGAATGGACCTTTGAAGGTTAGCTATGCCAACCTTCCCTGAAATAAACAGGGACATCTTCAAATAGATCAGGTTGCTCAGAGCCCCATCCAACCTGACCTTGAATGTTTCCAGGTGTGGGGCATCTACCACCTCTCTGGACAACCTGGTCCAGTGCTTCACTTACCAACATTGTAAAAAATTCCTTCCTTATACCCAGTCTAAATGTACTCTCTTTTAGTTTAAAACCATTACCCATTATCCTATCACAACAGGCCCTACTACAAAGTTTGTCCCCATCTTTCTTATAGGCCATTTTTCCAGTCACCAGGGACTTCTGACTGCCGTGACTTTTCGACTGTCATGGAGAGTGGCTTGGCGACTACATCAGCCAATTCCCTCAGGACTCTGGGATACATCTCATCAGGTTCCATAGACTTGTGTATGTCCAGGTTCCTCAGGTGGTCACAAATCTGGTCTTCTCTTACAGCGGGGGAGACTTTGCTCCCCCAATCGCTGTCTTGCTGTCCATCCACTCGAGAGGTGTGGGAACAGAGTTTGCCAATGAAGACCAAGGCAAAAATGTTGAGTACCTCAGCCTTCTACTCGTCCTTTGTTACCAGTTTGCCAGTCTTGTTCATTGTGGGACTACACTTTATTTGACTTTCCTTTTCTGACTGACATACCTGTAGAAGCTCTTCTTGTTCTTCTTTGTATCCTTTGCCAAGTTCAGTTCCAGTTGCGCCTTGGCCATCCTGACCTCATCCCTACACAACCAGACAGCTTCCTTATACTTCCCCCAAGACACCTGTCCCTGCTTCTACTGCCTGTTCATTTCCTTCTCAGCCTTTCATTTGACCAGCAGGTCTCGACTCAGCCATGCTAGTCTCTTGCCTTCCTTTCCTGATTTTTTACACCTGGGGATTGAGAGCTTTTGCACTCTATGGAAAGTGTCCTTAAGGATCTGCCAGCTGTGTTCTGCTCTCTTGTCTCTGAGGGCAGTTTTCCAGGGGCTCTTTGTGACCAACTACTTGAACAGCTGGAATTTTGCTTTCCTAAAATTCTGGGTACTGACTTTACCCTTCATCTGACTCATATCTGTCAGGACTGCGAACTTCACCAGTGCATAATCACTGCAGCCTATGCTGCCTCCAATCTTGACATCACTGATTAGGTCACTTAAGAACTAGATCTTCAAAAGCATGCACGTGCTTATTTCACTTTGTAGGGTAAGAGAGACACCTAAATGTGCCTAGAGGGTCTGATCTAATATTTGTTTCTTTTCCTTTACTCCTACATTGCATTTCATGCTCTCACTACAAATCCGTATCTACATGGTAAAACTGCAGACATAACTGATACAAAATTAACAGTTATGTTTTTACATTTAAAATTCACATAATAGCTGCTATTGTGACATAAATAAGTGAAGTTTACTGATTTAAGGAAGTTGGTAGAAAACGGTAATATCTTTTATAAGACTATTGTAGCTACAAAGAAACAAATCTCTGTTAGAGAAGTTAATGGTCATATTTTATCTCTGAAAAAATAATTTGTTTAATTTATAATAGTGCTGTGCGCTCTCATTGGTCATTAATTTCACAGAATATCCAGTTAAACACCACATCTTTTGTAATCATCAAAGGTCAGAAGCTGACTTACAGACTTCTGAAAAAAACTCTCTGTAACTATTTTCATTAATTTTCCTCTTTGATAAGAGTGTACTCTTTAAAGTACACACAGGAAGGTTGTAAAAATAACAGATAGAATTGTGCTGCTAATGTGTTAACTTATAGTTGAGTACAGCAAAAGGTCATTTTAGATACACTCTCATTTAGAAATTTTTATTTATTCCTGCCAGCACCTAACATGAAATTCTTCCTATGTCTCAATGCAGTACCAACAGGTGTGCCTAAAACAGCTCTGGCTAAAGATAGCTTTCTGTTCTTCTTTAGCCCAAACTACACAGAAGAGTGTGTACCCTCTAGTCACTCATTTTAGCCAAAGTGAAGTAAATTAAAGCCTGTTGTCACTACATTTATAGACAAGAAGTGTTTTTATTTCTATCTGTGATGTCTGACACGTTAAAACTTACTCCCTTACAATGAAAACCTCTCCGTTCTTTCTATTCTGTAAGAAACACCATCCTTCAAGGAAATTTGACAGCCATCAGCCTGGGATGATATACTTTCAATCTCTCCTGCTGATGAATTTCATGTTACAGTAAAGTACTCATTGACTAAAAAAAAAAAAAAAGGGAAGAAGAATCAAGATCTCCCACTTGTTACGTGATTATCCTAGATAGTAATTCTTTCTTTGTAAATGGCAATACAAGTATTTTAGACAAAGTGGGGTAGATCATTCCAGTGGTGTCCTGGCTTCGGCTGGGAAATAAAGGACTTTTTCCAGTTTCTCGTAATCAGCTAATGAGCAGGTGTGCAGGAGCATAGCCAGACAGACAGCCAAGCTAGCCCATGGAAATATTCCATACCATGGACATCATGCTCAGTTTATGAACGGTGGTTGGCCAGGGGGCAGAAATTTTGTCTGGTCTTCTTGTTTTTAGTGAGTTCAAATTCTCGCTTGTCTGGGATTTCAAACTTTTCCTGGAGTTTGGGTTTTTTTCGGGAGTCTTGCAAAATTCAAAAAAATTCACTAGTTTGGCATTCCATGATCATTACTTGGGGACTGGCTGCAGATCGGTTGTTGGATGGTAAGAAAAATTTTATTGCATATAGGTTTTTTGTGTATTGATTTTTATCATTATTATAGTTATTGAGTATTATTACTAGTATAAGTATTTCCTTTGTTGCCTTATTAAACTGTGTTCATCTCAATGCATGAGTTTTCGCTTTTATTCATCTCTCCTCCCCACTCCACTGCAGGGGAGGGGGAAGGGTGAGTGAGCAGCTGTCTAATGCTTAGTTGGCAGATGCCAGCTTAAACTACAACAGATGGATATCGCAAATACATCATCCATATATAAACATCTGGTTTACAGTATAAGCATAAAAGATGTATTCAGCACAAGGAAATGTTCTGTATCTCTTGTGGACAACAGAGTATACAGGGGTCTTTGGTCTCCCACAAAAGTCCGCCTCTTGCTGTGAATAGAACTCTTTTGTTTACTTCTCTGAGTCCTCTGCTGCCTTGTGCAGTTATATAAGTTGGGCTTTCTGCACAATATTCTGTAATATAGGAAGAAAAGAGGGGCAACAGTTTATGGAAGAAATATGAAAAGGGAGACATAGAGACAGAAGAAGGTATGAAGTCTGAAAGAGGGAAAACCCTTAAAGGATAAGAGGGAACTATCCTTTGAAGTATAAAGTTGGGGCATGATCAAAAGGTCATTGTAGGTAATGGAAAGCCTTCTATTGACTTCACTGGCCTTTGAATTCAGCACAGTCTAAAGGAAAACAACAAACCTTCTTCCTTTTTCTCATCAGCTCCTTAGTTGTGTTCTTTTCAGAATCAGTCACACTAAATAGAAAAGACAGAGGGTCAGAAATGAAGTTAGAAAACATAGGTTTTATTTGAAAAAAATGAGCAAAACTCATTAATTTATTCTAAAACTGTAAAGTGTAACTTTATATCAGGGAATTTAATGGGGTTAAAAATTCTGGGTACTATTTCAGATGTCTAAATATTAATAATTTACCATAATTTTTCAGGGAAAAAAATTGAACAGCTTTTGCACACATATAAGTCTGTACATTTTTTATACCACAGCTTTACAAAGAAACTATTTTTTTTCCTTTTTTTGCTATATATTGGGTTTTTCTTCCTTCTACGGCACTTCTAGTAAGATAAAAAGTATACTCATTGACTCTAATGTCCTAGTCAAACTAAATGTTTTAGCTTAATTTTAGTGACAAGAGTCTGAGTCTCAGATAACCACCCTCATTCATTTCTCAGACCACTTTTTCAGTTCATTTGGAGAAACTTTCTGAATGAAGCCTTTAAAAGATAGCTAAGAGCCATAACGTTATTGTACTCTTTCTAAATCTGTAATGTCTCATTATCTTTTAAAGCTTTTAAGAGAATTTTAGTTCAAATAGCACTTTTATAGAAATAATAAAGGGCTGTAAGACTTCAGAGTGCCTTCGTCAAATAGCTTTTGTCATCTTCGTTCAGATGCAAATGAGACTCATCGGCTGTGCATTCCCATTACTCCGACTCGTACAGTCTTAAAAATCTATTTGTGTTATACAATACTCAACTCATGCCACAAGTAAGCTTCTGAAACAGTAAAATCTCAAGTCCAAGTATACATATTTTAATAATTGAGTTGCATTCTCTTCTTTCCCTTTTAAAACAGGTGGTAGGTTTTTATTTGGTTTTGTTTGTTTGCTTGTTTATTGTTTTTTAGCAGACTTTAATAATATGACAGCTCTTTACCAGTTGCAACAGTCCCATTGCCACAGAACAGCTATGGGTGGCAGTATTACAAAATTATCCAACTTCATCCCACCTGTGTACCTCAGCAAGGACTAGGAGAAGTACTGTAGCAAAAGCATTACTTCATATACACATTAAGAGTGAGGGAAAGACAGATTATAGTTTCCCACAGTAGTACTTCCCCTTACAGCATACCTGTTACAGATCCCACAGTTGCAGCAGGACACTTGCATGGTCCTTAGGATTAAATCAGCATTCGAATGAGGCCCTAGATTTGTTCAGTTTTTAAAGTAAATAATTTTGGCTAATATCAACATTTAGACAAGAAGGACCCAGAACCAATTCTGTTTTGCAAGCTTCCATTTTGGATAGGCATACCTGAATATGCCCCCTAGATTGACTTTGTTGCACGCAAGGGAATACTTGTACACCTGTGCATTTACTGAAGACAACCACCGTTCCTATGTGTGTCTTGTTCCTGAGTTTTCCTTTCATGGAAACCATGGTACTGTATAGGCAACCTTTTTTAGTCTCCAAAAAGCAGAAAGCTTTATTCTTGCTCTTTTAGTAAAGATTATAAAGGTGTGAAAAACCATATAAGATGAAACAAGGGATTTAACCCGCACATTATAAAAAAAGAACCGTCACCAAATTGGGTATCTATGGTTCATCTCAGGAAAAAGATATATGTAGTTTAAGCTTATCGACACTCAGTCCAAAAGTGTGTAGTTTGGTTAAACTATCCTTTTACTCTAGCCATGCCTGAAATAATTGATAGAATGTGGCTAAGAATTCCTAGATACAAGGGATCTTATGGCTTTATCTAAAATAAATCAATTTCTCAGTTTTAGTGAGACAATGAAACTTAATTTTGGAATTTTGTTAGTGGTGACAAAATAATTCCTTAATATACCAGAATCCCTGATACCAAGAGAAAGCTACTACCTGGTCTTGTTTTCTGCTTCATTTGAATTATTTCACTTCATTCTGTCTCATTTCAAAATGCCTTCAATTCTGAAGACATTACACAGTAGCAAGAAGAATAGATATGAATTTTCTAGTGTGCAAGTTCTCCAAAGTTTCAAATTTGAAAATGGTTACTTTTCTATACACTAATTTTGTGATTAAATGTAATGTAAAAAATGGCATGTCCCCCCTGTTATCTTAGAAACATAGAATCATAGAATCATAAAGGTTGGAAAAGACGTCTAAGGTCATCAAGTCCAACTGTCAAACCAACACTACCATGTCTGCTAAACCATGTCCTGAAGTGCAACATCTACACGTTTTTTGAACATCTCCAGGAATGGTGACTCGACCACTTCCCTGGGCAGCCTATTGCAATGCTTGGCCACTCTTTCACTAAAGGATTTTTTCCTAATCTCCAATCTAAACCTCCCCTGATGCAGCTTGAGGCCATTTCCTCTCATCCTATCACCAGTTACATGGGAGAAGAGACCAATACCACCTGACTATAACCTCCTTTCAGGTAGTTGTAGACAGCAGTAAGGTCTCCCCTCAGCCTTCTCTTCTCCAACCTAAACAATCCCAGCTCCTTCAGCTTCTTCTTATAAGACTTGTTCTCTAGTCCCTTCACCAGGCTCGTTGCTCCTCTCTGGACGTGCTCCAGGACCTCAGTGTCCTCCTTGTAGTGAGGGGCCCAAAAATCAACACAGTACTCCAGGTGCGGCCTCACCAGTGCCGAGTACAGGGACGCGATCACTTCCCTACTCCTGCTGACCACATTATTCTCGATACAAACCAGAATGCCGTTGGTCTTCTTGGCCACCTGGGCACACTCATGTTCAGCCAGCTGACCACCCACACCCCAAGATCTTTTTCCGCCTGGCAGCTTTCCAGCCACTCTTCCCCAAGTCTGTAGCGTTGCATGGGGTTGTTGTGACTGAACTGCAGGACCCTGCACTTGGCCTTGTTGAGCCTCATACAGTTGACCTCAGACCGTCAATCCAGCCTGTCCAGATCCCTCTGCAGAGCCTTCCAACCCTCAAGCAGATCGATACTTCCTCTGAATTTGGTGTTGTCTGCAGACTTACTGAGGGAGCACTCAATCCCCTCATCCAGATCACTGATAAAGATATTAAACAAGACTGTCCCCCAGACTGAGCGCTAGGGAACACCGCTTGTATCCTACGGTAACATTGCTCTCTGATTAAGTTATTTTCAGCTGATGAGTTTCTTTTGCTGCCCTCAGTACTATATTAGCTCATCAGCTGTTTCAACTAGGTACAACAGCTAGATGAGGGTTTTTCTGTGTTTATCGAGGTATTTTGTAAAAATTGCATGTCTGTAGTGGGAGCAGATTGGACAGAAACTGGTTCAACAGAATTAAAATCCTAGTCCTGAACTCATTACCTTGATAGGGACTAGACAATTCACATGACAAGAAAGAAGTTTTAAGTGTCATGAGAAAAAAGCTTTCCTCAAAGCTTGTATTTATTGTACAGCAGAGAATATGAGGGAAAGTAAAATAAAAACATGTAGCAAGTGTCACTTAGGGCTTCAGATGCATGAAGCATCAAAGAGCTGTCAGTTCATTTCAGGTCCGGGCAGTTGAGCTTCAGTTAGCTGCCTGAAAAGAGTCAATCAGGAGACCAAGAACCAGCCTGTTAGCCTGACTCGTGGTTTATTCTCTGTATACAAAATCCATCACTTGTTTTTTTTTTGCTTTGTGCCACTGGATGGTAGTTACACTTCCAGATGTCTCACTCCTATTCCTGTCTTAGTTTTGATTTCTTTTACCTTATCCTTGCAAACTTCATCCATAGTTTCTGACTCCTGCTTCCAGTCTTTGTCCTTACCCTAGTCTTCCTTTCATCTTGTCTTGGTTGGTAACTTCTTATTCCTTGTTCCAGGACTGCAGACAATTATTACAACAATGTTGTATTTTCCTTCAGTTCAGTAAGGTTTTGTTTCTAGGATCTTGCAACTTTTCCTATAGACTTTGCATAACTACTGGCTTGACATAACCCTTGGCTTCTTTACGTCTTTCTTTACCTTATCTCATGTATTACACCTAGCTTGCATTCCCTCTCTTAATCCCAGTCTGGCTGTAATAGCTTGGTAGGGTGGCCCACATTTTATCTGTTTCTGCTTAACAGAAGCACTTCTCTTTTTGCCCAGAATTAATGAAGTCAGAAGGCTGTAAGGATACGAAGAACAAGAAGACAAGAAAGTGAAGTATTGTAGCTTGTATTAGAGGTGTTTGACTCATATGAATGCCATGCCCTGAGGAAGTGACCTACTAGCGTAGAGGGAAAAACATCACACAGGTATTAAAGACTGAATAAATTTTTCTTAAAACGTTTTTCAATCTTATTGGTTTCCAGTGAGAAATTTACACACTAGCGCACCAACAGCAATTAGCTCTTCTTTGTTATGTAGTAACTATCTGGGTTTATTAGACTTTGAACTACATATGTATTATGGGTTTGTGTGGCAAGGTTTTGGTAGCAGGGGACTATAAGGGTGGCTTCTGTGAGAATCTGTGAGAATCTTCCCCCATGTCTGATAAAGCCAGTGCCAGCTGACTCTAAGATGGACCCACCGCTGGACAAGGCCAAGCCAATCCGCAATGGTGGTAGCGCCTCTGTGATAACATATTTAAGAAGGGGAAAAAAAACTGCAGTGAAACAGCAGTCGAGAGAGAGGAGTGAGACGATGCGAAAGAAACAACTCTGCAGGCACCAAGGTCAGTGAAGAAGCAGAGGGAGAAGGTACTTAAGATGCCAGAGCAGAGAGTTTTCCCTTGCAGCTAATGATGAAGACTATGGTGAGGCAGGCTGTCCCCCTGCAGTCCATGGAGGTCCACTGTGGAGCAAATATCCACCTGTAGCCTGTGGAAGGGACCCAATGCCGGACCAGGTGGATGTCTGAAGAAGGCTGTGATCCCATGGGTGACCCACGCTGGAGCAGTCTTTTCCTGAAGGACTGCACCCCGTGGGAAGGACCCACGCCGTGGCAGTTTGTGAAGAGCTGAAGCCTGTGGGAAGGACTCACGTTGGGGAAGTTTGTGGAGAACTGTCTCCTGTGAGAGGGCCCTCATGCAGGAGCAGGGGAAGAGTGTGAGGAGTCCTTCCCCTGAGGAGGAAGGAGCATCAGAGACAACGTGCGATGAACTGACCATAACCCCCATTCCCTGTCCCCCTGTGCCGCTTAGGGGAGGAAGAGGTAGAGAGACAGGAGTGAAATTGAGCCCAGGAAGAAGGGAGGGGTGGGGGGAAGGTGTTTTATAAATTAGACTTTCCTTTTCTCCCCAAGTTCAATCTGTTTTGTCCATGACGATAATTGGAGAGTGATCTCTCCCTGTCCTTATCCCAACCCTCCAGCTTTTCATCATATTTCCTCTCCCCTGTCCAGCTCAGGAGGGGGAGTGATAGAGTGGTTTTGGTGGGCACTTGGCATTTATCCAGGCCAAACCAAAACAATATGGATTTCTCTGACATTAAGCTAAAATAGGTTGGGCAATAGTCACTTGACCTCTATACCATTGCTAGGTAAAACTGTTTCAGGCCAATGTAATCCCCCATAAATTCTGAGATCTTGCACTGTCAGGTCAGTATAGTAGCCTTTTACACATAATGGCAAAAAAAAAAAATGTTTTTATTAGGCTGCAATGTCTTGAACTAGATTAAGAACAAGAGAAACAGCACATTGGTCATTTCCTCCCCCTTATATTTCTTTTTGCTTACTGGCAACTGAACTTAACAACTACTTTTATTTTACTTTCTTTTCTCTTCCTAAAAAAAAAATCTTCATAAAGTCTTTATAGCAGTAGGAAAAAATAATAAAAATACAAAGGAAAGTGAATGGCTTTAAAGAATGTAAAAAGAAGTTAAATGATACTACTAAACTTTATTCAAAACCTATTCTTATTGTATGCAATAAGAAGAGAAAAAAATGACGTGGAGAATTAGGTGAAGTTACTTAATACTAAGCAAAAATATTTTTATATAATTTAAAGCAATTTATTTAAAATATTAAGATTATTTATAATACATTTATATTATAATATAAATGTTTTAATATAAATATATTTATTATATTGGTGGTTTATATGAATATAAATTATTATATATTAATGGTTTGATATTAATATAATAAATGGTTTAATTTTAGTTTAACTTAATGCATTATTTAGAATACATCTACGCACACACAAATTCTACAATATATGGATGTGATATACATATCTCCTCAAAGATGGAAAATTTCCCCTGTGCCATAGAACATGAATTTGTCTAATTTAGACAGGCTGTGATTACATGATAATAAGTTATGCCCAGGCAAAGACTAAGTACCTGCTTAACATTTAACCTTCAGTACATACATATAAAGGTCACTGTATAATAGATATTTTCTCCTACAAGTCTGAATTCCAATCAGATATTTTAGCAACATTATTATGACTAAATATTCAATAGCAAGTGTAGAGTCAACATAGTAGGTGAAGACAGACCTAATAGTACCAAGGGAACTAATCAAGCAGCTTGTGGACCATTTTGAATGTGAAATGGTAGTCTCAAATTAAGTATTGACCTTTATAGATTATTTTTAGGTGATTTTTAAGGGCAAACATTTTACAATTTAGGGAAAAGAGATTTTAAGCAAGTTATTTTCTGGAGTGGGATGTTGAAATGAATGGTATTCTTTCAAATAGAAAAAATATCTGTCATTAGAATTAATGTAGAGCAGTTCCAATTATTATAATACATACTACAATGTTTCTCACTTTTTCAAAATCTTTCTTCTTTTTCTCATATCTATTACATATTCTATATATATATACATATATTATTCCAAAAGGTTGCCTAGGCTGAGTCAGTCAGCCCGACACCCTGGTGCCTGGGTTAGCAATGTTGCTACAAGCTCCCTGCTCTGGTGCGGCCCTCTGGTTATTACCTGCTGTTGGTAATGCAGGCTGGCGGTGATGAAATGGTGGAGAGAAGTCCCAAGGCCATCAAAAGGGACTTCAAAGCACTGGGGCGATTGGTGGAAGGATCAGGGACACAGGTGGCATTTTCTGCAATCCCATCAGTGGCAGGGAAGAGCACTGAAAGGTGTAGGAAAACTCACCTGATTAACAGGTGGCTCAGAGACTGGTGCCATCGGTGGAATTTTGGTTTCTTTGATCATGGGGAGGGTTACATGGCACTGGGCCTGCTGGTAATAGATAGTGTCCAGTTGTCTCAAAGGGGAAAAAGGATTCTTGCCTATGAGCTGGCGGCGCTTGTCGAGAGGGCTTTAAACTAGGTTTGAAGGGAGAAGGGGAAAGAGAGGTGGTGGGGCAGTTCTATATGTTAGGGACCACTTCGACTGTATAGAGCTCGACTATTATGATGACAAGGTTGAATGCTTATGGGTCAAGATGAGGGGGAAAGCCAATAAGGCAGACATCCTGGTGGCGGTCTGTTATAGACAACCCAACCAGGACGAAGAGGTAGATGAAGTTTTCTACAAGAGGCTGGCAGAAGTCTCACAACCACTAGCCCTTGTTGTCATGGGGGACTTTAACTCACCTGACATATGCTGGAAATACAACACAACTGAGAGGAAACAGTCTGGGAGGTTCCTAAACTGTGTGGAAGAGAACTTCCTGACGCAGCTGGTAAATGAGCCTACCAGGGGAGGTGCCTTGCTTGACCTGCTGTTTATTAACACAGAAGGGCCGGTGGGAGATGTGGTGATCAGAGGCCATATTGGGTTTAGCGACCATGAAATGACAGAGTTCTCAGTTCAAGATGAAGTTAAGAGGGGGGCCAGCAAAACCACCACCATGGATTTTCAGAGGGCAGACTTTGGCCTGTTCAGG
>Ga0065711_1039281_pt1 | contig 17967 bp, 18 predicted proteins | sample Hoacrofraction12_FD_59098 | JGI IMG/M metagenome (GOLD analysis project Ga0065711, IMG submission 59098) | Hoatzin crop microbial communities from Cojedes, Venezuela - Epithelial fraction 12 v2 (version 2) | ecosystem: Host-associated > Birds > Digestive system > Esophagus > Crop | place...
GCCCTGCGCTGGACTCTCTCCAGTAGCTCCTCATCTTTCTTGAAGTGGGGAGCCCAGAACTGGACACAGTACTGCAGATGGGGCCTCACTAGGGCAGAGTAGAGGGGGAGAAGAACCTCCCTTGACCTGCTGGCCACACTCCCCTGAATGCACCCCAGGATCCCATTGGCCTTCTTGGCAGCCAGGGCACACTGCTGGCTCATGGTCAACTGGTTGTCCACCAGGACACCCAGGTCCCTCTCCACAGAGCTGCTCTGGAGCAGGTCCACCCCAGCCTGTACTGGTGCATGGGGTTGTTTCTCCGCAGTTGCAGGACCCTGCACTTGCCCTTGTTGAACCTCATCAGGTTCCTCTGTGCCCAACTCTCCAGCCTGCCCAGGTCTTGCTGAATGGCAGCACAGCCTCCCGGTGTCTCAGCCACTCAATACCCCCCGAGACGAGCAAAGCCTGGCCTGGCATCGGGTCTCCCCAGGGTGTCTGTGTTTACTAATATTTCTCCCCGGAGGTGTTAAGTGGTAGGCTGCAGACACACAGCTTCCAAGCATAACACAGGGGTGGCTGGGGGTCATCTTCCTCCTGCTTTTCTCTCCGATTTCTTCCTTAAGAGCCAGGGGAAGGAGAGCCGGCCCGTGCAGCGGAACAGCAGAGCTGCCGGGGCACAGAGCACTTCCAGGTGGGGGAAAGCACCCGAAGCGCAGCGCACTGCAGAGCTCTCCTTCTCCTTCAGTGACCTACAAAGCTACAAAAACTGGGCCGTGCTCTTTTTAGCTTCACTGGGGATGTAAAGAAAAGGAGGCCTTGTTCTTCTGAAAGCAGCCAACCAACCCACCCTGCACACCCAGGAGCCTCGGACTCTCCAGTCCCCGTGCCTGCAGGGCTCCTGGACGAGCCCAGCCCAACTAGAGCATCCTCGAGTCCTTACCTGGGGACACTGGCCTGCCAGGGAGCTTTCCTCGCCCTCGCAGGCCCGCTGAGCCCACAGCTTTTCTAAGGTAACAGATCTCCTCCCAGTACCGCTCAGGCGCTGCCTTCCCACAACGTCTTCCAACGCTCCCCGGCCTTACTCCCCGCAGCATCAAAGCCGCTGACGAGAAAACTCAGGAGCTGAGGAGACCAGGAGGCAATCCCAGCCACGCGCTCCACCAGCCGCTCCAGGAACACCGTCAGGTGGAGCACCGAGCCGGCAGTCAATCCTGCCGCCGTGACCAGCGGGGATGGCAGCCACCAGGGTGACAGCCAGGGGATCTCAGAGCCACACGTGCGCCAGGGTGGAGGCAGCTGCAGGGCCTGCAGAGCTGTTCCGCTCGGACTTGGCAGACTCAGTCACGCTTAATGCAATACTCCACTTATTAAGAGAGATAGGTGAAGAGCAAGATGTTGGCTGTGTGCCCTTCCCAGGAGGAAGAGAAAGCCTGTTGCTTTTAAGCCTCTTAAAAGCTGCTTCTCCTGTGCTTTCTTTTATCTTGATGTGAGAAGTAGGAAACCCGCCCCAGCCCACGTCCTCCAGAAAGTTCGGTGGGGAGCTGGAGGGCACAACCCTAATGGCTTCCCCCCGTGCTGGGCGGGAGCTACCCCGCAGCATCACTCCCCGCCCTGGCACCGACGACTCTGCAGCATTCCCTCTCCAAAGCAACGCGGCCAAAGCAGAGCAACCCACATCATCCCCCCTCGTACGGCAGCGCGGAGAGGCGACCCTGCTCTCAGCAGCTAGAGAGGGGCAAAGACCCCCAAACCCGGCAAAAAGCCTGAGCTTCCCTGGGCAGCACCCAGCCAGCGCAGGAGAGCGGGGAGCCCGGAGCCTGCCCTGCTGGGACAGCCCTTCTGGGCTGACGCAGGTCGGTGGTGCCTGGGCACAGGCGGGTGAGCTGGAAGTGCCCAGCCCTAAACACAACCACAGCAGTGTTTTGCATCACAACACGATCCCCAGAAGCACGTAACAAGGTCTCTTGCTGCTGGTCGCTTCTGGTTTTACCAGAGACAACCGCGGGAGCCCGGCGGCAGCTCGCAGCAGAGACTTCACGGCCCGCAGAGCCCGGTGTGCCATGAAAGCAGCTTAGCCCGAACTACCTGTTCTCACCTGGGAAGAAACGCTCCCAAAGACTGCAGAAATTGCATCCACACTAGGGCCTGCTGGTATAACCACGCTTATGGACTGGCTGAACACCCAGAGGAAAAGAAAAAAAAGAGCTTTATAAATAATTTAGGCGAAGTTCAAGATCTGATGGAGTCACCAATGCCTAGTGCAGGTCCTTTGCGAACAAGGACCCGCTCCAAGATCATAAGACTCAGAAGGAGTTACAGTTACCAGTAAAAGGGTGGACAAAGGAGATGCTATTTCCAGCTAAAAATCCAGACTGGTTCTTCTCAACTGGAAGAATATTTTTTACTGGCTCCTCTACTTCAAACTAACTACAGGAGATGAACCCACCACGCACTCGTTGCAAACACTGCTCCTGTTCAACGCAGGACCCCACGCGCTGGCAGCGTGACAAACCAAGCAGAACAAGGATCAGAGGCCAGAGCGGACCCGCTGGATCAGCCCACCCCTCCTTCCCTCTCTGGGGAAAACACCCCAGAACTTCCCTCCATCTGCCAGCACTGTTTTCGCTGTCCTGCTCCTGCCGTTCATTCCTGTGGGAAGCCTGTGCCAGGCCTCCCCGGCTCTGACGGCCTCACAGCTTCCAGTTTATCTGCAGCCAGTCTCCAGCCTGAACCGCTTTCCTTCGCCCCCTGCTTGCTGCAAACAGCCGTCATGCCCTGATTCGGACTCTGCTTTGCTAGGCTGACCACACTGAGCTCTGCCGGGGTGTTTCTTCACCATGTTTTCGGTGCAAGCCTGTTATCTCCCTCAAGTCTAGATCGGCGACCCGAAGCCATGCTCAGCTGTGGCAACGGCAAGCATCGCCCGTGCTGGCACGCTCTCCGGCACGTGCTGCTACAGCGTGGATGGGACAGCATGCGATGGCTGGTCTCGCCACTCCAGTGAGCTTCACCTGCCCTGCGGCACTGCCGTGGGGCTGCGTAGGCACCCGGTCACCCCTCGTCCTCCCGTCCCGTCGCAGAGCTTGTGGCCTTCATGGGTGGCTTGGATTCAGTGCGGACACAAGGGACTAAACCACAGCTGCGTGCGAGCCTACGCACAGGCTAAGCTGGAGCTTTGCTAAAGAAAACAAAAGAGAAAAGATCCAGCTTCCCACTGCTCCCGTTAGCCCTGCCGGGACACAGCAGCATGAGAGACGCAACCAGGAGAGCATGTCTCCATCGCAGCCCCAAAGCCAGAAAGGGCTTGGCCCACCCCAGCTACAGCTTCGATCCGTGCACCCTCCCCTGCAGCTGGCTCTGTGCTCGCCGGTCGACCCAGGGTCTCATTTCAGGCAGCTTTTGGGCGAGGAGAACAACAGCAGGTCTCTGGGTGCCCCCAGAGCAGGGTGTAACTCCCAGCCCCGAGAGGCCTGCCCGAGGTTTTTCTACAGCGGTGAGCACAGCCAAAGGGCCCGTGGGGCAGCACGCAGGGAGCACAAGGCTTTCTCCCCTGCCTGCTTCCCACGCTCAGCAGCGCTGGCTCTGGTCAGCCAGGGACCGATACCCCAAGGCCCACGGTTCCCATTACTGACACATCCCAAACTGGTGACCACGAAGCTCTCCCAGCTGCTTACAGCGGCAACGAGGGGAGCTGATGCGTTAGGGGCCAGGGTTCCCCGCTGGTGGTATTTCCCCCCGCTACGTCACACAGGATCACTGCAGAAACAGTCTGGGACTCAAACACGGCAAGAGGAAAGGTCTGTCCACCCGACCTGCTCTCCAAAGACGTGCGTCGCCAAAATCAGCTGAAGCGTGGCACGTAGCGGGACTAGGGAACAGGTAACATCGCAGCACGTCCTCGCTGAACGTATGCTAAGACGCCGTAAAAGCTCACCCGCCAGCTCAACGCACTGAGCAGATAATGCCAGAACGAGGACAGCCACAGACAATTCCCGCACTGCTTGGGGACCCAAAGGTTCAGTCCATTGACGCCGTTCTTCCCAGGCAGCAGCCGTGTGCGCGTCAGGCTGCTTCCCCCAGGACGAGATCACCAAGGGTGAGACCGACCTGAGGAGGACGGGGCAGATTGCTGGCAAGTCTAACTTGCGTGCGAACCCTGACGGCGCAGCACCGGCCCCGTGCAGCTCCGAGTCAGCCTCACGGCGCAGCTGAGACCTGCTCCCACAAGCAGAACCACGGCCTGCGTTCTCCTCGCTCCCCCTGCATTTGATAACGGGAGACCCACGGCAATGCGGCTTTGTTTGGCCGACGTGACCAGTGGCTCCAGCCACTGAGACAGGAAAGCAGTGTTTGTTCATAACCACGTTCAGGGATGCTGGCGCTTCAAAAGCTGCTACTGCACATATTTGGAGCTCTTTCTCCACAAAAAACAACTTCCGATATTTAGAAGAGGAAAAAACACACTAAAATTACATGAATAAATACAGGGATACGAATACTTCCAGCTTTGCTGCACATCAAAGAGATGCACATTTCAGCTTCCAAGCTTTTGTAAACATATCTTTAAAAGCAAAGTCGAGAGCTCTGAAGAAGCTGGGCTCCCTCACTGACGCCAGCCTCTTCCCTTTTATGAAAGGAACGGCATTGTGGCCAACACCACCCCAGCTTTCCCGGCGCCAGGAAAGCTACCTGTGTGTCACGAGCTTCTGCCTGCTCCAGAAACAGGGAAATACTGAGACAAGGAAGGCAGACAAGTATGAGCACAAAAGGCAGATCAGATGCTGGCAAAATGCCATTTGGCCAAAAGCCTGTTACCCTTTCAAAGGACGTTAGGGGTAGCAAGAGGAGACTGGATGGAGCAAGGTTGCACGAGAGGTGGGCAGAGCCATACCCTGGCCGTGGCAATCGCAACTGCCCTCCTCCACATGGCATTTCTGAGCAGCATCTCCGAAGCCCGGCTGGACCCGCTCTGCAGCGTGTTCTCTGCGTCAGACCCGTGCCACCGAGCAAGGCCGGGATGCTGCCCGGTCCACGTGCATGCCTGCTCGCACACAGCGTGCCGGGATGCAGCTCAACTCCCACTGCTCCTGAAAGCACCGCGTGCAGTCCACGGCAGACAGCTCTTACCTTGAAAGGAAAGATCGCAAAAATCCCTGCTGAAAAAGCACTGTCGGCGGTTACTTCTGCCTGGTTTTTACGCAGAACAAAAAATAGCGATGTTTTCCCTGCGAGTGAGCCAAACTTCCCCCTCGGCCTTGTCTCTTCCCGTGTGCATCCGCTGCTTCCAGCCTGCACACCCTCTCCCCAGAGCCAGGAGGGACAGAATAAACAGCCAGCAGTGCTGCAGCCTCCCTTAGAAAGAGGATGCCCTGGCAATCCTTCACCAGGCGGTACGTACCCCCTCCTTCACCCCACTGTTAACCCCGGCAGCACCTCCTCAACTCATCATCCTGGTCCTGGGCAAGGCAGCGAGAGAGCGCATGCCCACGCCAGGCTCGCGCAAGGCACAGATGGAAACCCACGTTAAGGTCTGCTCCTCTTCCGAGCAACTCAGCAGCGTTTCCCCCAGCAGAAGCCCTGCGCCTCCAGCAGCACTGCCGAGGAGCGCAGACCCAGCGTGCAGAAACAGCAGGTTTCTCCCACACTTCCGCAGTCAGACTTCAGCCGCAGGAAACTGCTGCTCCCAGGAGGATGGGGCTGCTCCTTCGGTGCGGAGATGGAGAGCTCTGCTGGCAAAGCAGGACAGAAGCAGTCCTTTAAAATGAAGGGCTGCTGGAGGAGAAGGCTGTTCACCATTCAATCCAGCTATGTCAGGCAGCCGAAGCTCCCTGCTCTCCTCTCTGGGGGAGCATCCCCGCTGCAGTCGTTTACACGTCACTTGACCTCCTGCGTCCCACCGTCACCCAGCAGCCAAATCAGCTCAGAGCAGGACCCTCGCTGGAAGCCAGGTGCTGTGTCCAAAGCACGATTTCCCAGGGCATTAAATCCAAAGCACAATCAGATAATCTCCACGACGCAGCCCAGGCTCAGCTGGCCTCAGTCAGAGATTCAAATTACTGCTTCGTGCAGCTCCTCTGTATGGAGATGGGGAAAACCGGACACAAAATCCCCCTGCTTAAGACAAAGATGGTTTATCTGCAACACCCACACAGGCTTACGTGCGGGAGGAGCGTTTGTCAGGACCTGCTGCCGCCTCTGGGATTCTCTCCAGTGCTGTCCGCCTCCAGATGGGCTGACCGAGCGCTTGTTGGCTCTCCACACCGGGCCTGCAGAAACAGCATTGCCAGGACCTGGTTAACCCGAACACTTAAAGAAAAACCAGCCAAAATGAAAAGAATGAACTGGGGTAGCTCTTTGCTCTCTGCCGCGGGCTCCCAGGCCGCAGCACACAGCTGCAGGAAGCATCATGCGTCTGCAGAGCTCAGCGTGCCGACGGCGACAGCCGACAAGAGCCAAGAGGGGCTGCAAGGGAGCCTTGTGAGCTACCAGCGAGAGGAGAGGCCACTACCCCACACCCACAAACCAAACCCCAGCCCTTACACGTTTAGGGGCACTGGGGAAGGCTCAGGTGTCCACAGAGCACTCTGGACCCCCAGGGCAGCTGAACTCAGCCCCCAAAAGACAGTTTGCTGAACAGGGAGCAAGTGCAGAGCGCGCTGCTACCTGGCCTCATGTGAGAAGACAGGCTACAATACACCAGGTGTTCTCACGGATGCAAAGATGCGACTTAAAACAAACATTAAAGACAAACCTGAGTTCCTCTCCACCTTGGCAATCTCCGTGTCTCCAGAGAGACTTAGATGAGGAAAGGGGGGTGCCGCAAGCCACATCTCTGAGGAACCAGAGAGCTTTTCTGTGACACTTTCACTAACGTTCAGAAACAGTCCGAGCTAACACTTGATAACATCCATGGGAAAGCACCCCATGATATCAGCAGCTGTCGCCTGCAGTCCTGTGCACCTACTTAATTTCTCCCCTGAGAGGATAAATACTGCATTACATCATCCATTTGATACCTAGTTCATAATGTTAATAACATAACCTGCAATAATCTAGAGCAAATAAAACCAAGATCTACTCCGAGTTTCAACACAGCACCAAACTTAACTGTGCCCCAAGACTAGCTGTTGGTTTAAGCAAACAAACAAACCCCCCCAGCTCCAGAAGCTCAACAGCAAGCAGAAGTCCCAGAGGAGATCGGGCAGAAGCTCTGCAGGTCCTTGCATTAAAGACGGTCACAGCTCGGCAGCTCACCTCTGATGGCAGCCCATAACAGACGCTTAGGGATGAGTTAGGAAGCACGTGAAGGCAGAACGACCCCCCCGTCAGTCCTGCCCACTCCCAACACTCAGGGCTTTAGAGGTGTCTCCACGGACCACCCTAATCCCTTTACAGCCCACCGGCTCGCAGAGCTCTGCCACGGACGGCAGTGGCTCTCCAGTTACCTAGACGAAAAAGCATCTCCTGCTGTCAGTCTGCTGCCTGCCCATTTCAACGGCACCTCCCAGCTCTCGCGCAGAGAAGATGAATACGGGATGATGACCCGCTACATCTCACAGCACAACTCAGGATTTTATGGATTTCCTTTCCAAAACTATACTAAAAATATTTCATTGCTTTATGCGCCCCATTTTTTCATTACTCCCTCATTCTATAGAATTTCTTGAAAGTCAAATAATACAGCTACATCATTGCTGAATCAAACTGATTAGATGTGTGACTTCCATTAAATAGCACAGTAAGCTCCAAGGGAGGAGGAAATTAGAGTCATGGACGATCAGCACTTTTGTGGAGACGCAGCGACATTTCAGTTTCAGAATTCATCAGAGCCCAGGAGCCCATTCAGAACTCCCTTGCAGATTTTGCAACACAATGAAATAATTTTGCATACATTGGTGGTGATTCCAGACCCATTTTCCTTCCAAGTGATGTACAAAGCACGCATCACGGTACTGGTACTGATATCTTCTCATCGGAGGCATAGCACCAGCTTGCTGTAGGACCCACTCCAGTCTCCAACATCATTAGCATTCTCTGTCCTCACAGATACCCCTGCCTCAGCGCCAGTGAAGCTGCTGACACTTAGATTTAACAGGTACAGTGTCACCTTGCTTTTTTTTCCCCTGAGGACTAGTGAGAAGTGCTCTATGTCACTCTATTTAAGGCCATGGCTCGCTTTTTGTAAAGAAGCGTGGTTTTGGGTTACTCAGGAGTGTGTATGAAAGCTCTGAGATCTCTCCCAAGTCCTGCTGCCAACGAGGAGGACCCATGCACGCCCAGAGACCCATGCACTGGAGGAGCTCCTCCGTGCTGAGGCCACTCACGTTATCACGCTCATCTTCTTGCTCCCACGGCGTGACCAGACCTTCCCATCTCCAGACCAGGAGCTCTCCCAGGGTGGCCCAGGGCCCTGCTAGCATCCCAGCTCCCAGAGGGGGAACCCACCTGCATTAACCCACAGCGGCTGAGCATGCCCAGCGCTAGGTCCCCTCCAGCAGCACGGTGGTGGCTCACGGGGAGCACTGGGACACACCCACACGCAGCTCCTGCTGGTCCCACTCCTTCCTCCAGCTCCAGCCAGACTTGGCTACTCTGCACTAACTCCTCGGAGCAGGGAAGTCATTTTTACTCCAAAGCATTTCATGACTTTGGTTTAAGTTCGCAGCCCCAAGTTCTTGCCAGCTCCTTCATAACCCCTTCCCCAAAACTCTGTTGCTATCTGCTGAACAAAGCCACGTAAGGAGCTGCTGCGTATCTGTCCCTCAGATCATGCCAAAAGCTGCATCCCCATGAGCCTAATTGGCCACTACTGCTTGCTCGGAGGCAACGCACCGCAGTCCTGCCACAGGAGACCTCGAAGACACGCGAAGCCACTTCATTAGCCTGGCTCACTTCAACATAAGTAGATCTGACAAGAACACTGACCAAGACACGAATCAGCTAGCCGAGTTCAGCAGAACTGCCATCAGGCACACGGAGCTGTACTCCCTTTGAAAACCAGAGTGAAGGAAGAGAGGTGATGTCCTCACACCTCTCCAGGCACCACCCTCGTTCCGGTATGCGCGGCACGTCACCCGGATCCACGCCGCCCTGACTCCAGCACCGCGGACACAGCAAGCAGAAGACCTCTCGCTGAAAATCTAGACGCAGCAGCTGGATTCAGAGCATCCCTAACACGCAGCAAGGCACCTCCTCAAAGCCCTGTTCTAAGCTTTTCTAAAGCCTTCCTCTGCCTCTCTGTCCAGGCAACACCTCACTGCTTTACCATGAAACCACAAGCATCGCTGGGCAGAGGATTTCCAGCGGTCCTAAGGCTGGGTCACTGCTCTCACAGCAGGGGATAAGACGGGTGAAAATTCAAATGGATAATACCAAGATGCCCTCAGGGCAGGTAAATAGCTCAGCTGCTCTAGAGGATTCAGGACTGAAATCCTCTCCGGAGCCTGACAAAGACAGAGCAGCTCCCACAGCTACAACACCAAACAAGCTGGGAACCGTTTGTTGTCTCTCTCATCAGAATAGCCCAGCAGCTCAAAACTGAGCTCCCACCGCGCTAAGGCATCCTGAACCGTGGCACCCAAGAGGGAGTCTGAAAGCCTGAGCATGGCTAAAACGACAGCTCCTGTAGCTTGAAGCCATGAACTTTGGGGATAGTCCCATTCCCAATGTGCAAATACGCTCCAGATGACATCTCTGTGGAAGAGCTACAACGAGCCCAGGAGAAGAGCTGATGTTTGAATGGCACTGGAGACGGTCTCTAGCCTCAGCTTCACTCTTTTGCTCCAAGACTACATTAAGATTTTGGAGGAGCTGAATGGTCACAGCAGAGCTGGTGGAAGGAGCAGGCTGAGCCTTCAGCACACACCCACACCTCCAGCGAGCACCTCCTTCTATACCATAAAGCAGAATAAAAGTGCTAAGTTAACTGGAAGACAAAGTGAAGACGCCTGTAAGAAAAGGACAGCATGCACGCACTAGCAGCAGCTGTTTTTGCAGTGGTCAGAAAGCAAGCCCGAAGGAGTCGGCAGCAGCATGGAAATCCCATCGCGACCGCTCTCCTCCACTCCGTGTCTAGTCTCTGTCCTCCCCTCCAACGCTCCCCTTCTGCCACGCGCTGCGGAGCTGGGACCCCCGAGGACCACAAAAGCATCCCAGCCCTGGCTATGGCCCATGGTTTCCTCCCCAAACGATGCTGCGCTGAACCCCAGGGGTTCCTTTGCCTCTCTTAAAAGGGTGGCCTGCTACTTCTTTGGAGAAACAATCAATAAATTCAGTGGACTGATTTTCATTCATCGGCACCCAGAAATCTAATCTCAAGGTCACAGCGCTACCCCGAACACAGGTATCACACCTATCATTTAAGTTATCTGCTGCGGGTACCACCATGAGTGGCTTTTACAGCTGCAGTCAGCGGGGCTGCCTACATCACAACGACTAATTTATACTCAGAAAGGCTAATTTAATCTGGCAGTGAATGTTCTCAAAGCCTCCTTGCACAGAAAAGCTTTTATCTTGGTTGGCTTAACAACAATACAGCGTATCCAAAAACGTGGAGGGATGCTAAAGAAGAACACTACCCTTGTGTTTTGAGTCCTCCAGTACTTTTGTCTGAGAAATTTCTCTTGGTAGCCACAGAGTTTGACAAAACATAGAGTGCCTCTGTTTTTCTTTAAAAGCCAACTGTGTTTTCAAGGCAAAAAAATACAACAGCTCAGGTTACTTCCCCCTCACACACAACTGTGTCTTGACAGAAAGAGCTCTGCTCTTCATAAAACAAAAACCCAGCAAAGATTGTTTCGTATTAGACACCACGTTTGCTTCCAACTGCTCATCTGCACAGCAAGAGTGGCGGCCAGCATGCCTGGCCCAGGGTGCACTACCTGCCACTGGAAGGTGACTCTCCCCAGCCCACCCTACAGAGGAACAAGCTTCAGAAGAAATTCCAGAGCCCGCCGTGTTAAGATGCCGTGCAACTGCATCACGAAGCATTTCAGAGCGAGCATCCTTCAGATTCCCAGCCTCTGCCATCCGCGGGGGGGCAATAACTAATTAAGCAATGAGAAAGTTTTTTTTCATTGTTTTTAAATTCTAGTTTGTATTTTCCCCTTACTTGTGAAAGCATGCACAGATGCAGCACGCATCCGAAGTCACGTCTAGCCATTTGAAAGGGAGTCTCTTAGCTCTGCAATGAGAGTCACCATATCACCTCTGTCGTATGGACATGGCACGAAGAAGTGGTCCTCACCTGGATCTGCTCCTTGCAAGGCAGATCGCTGCAGACCCAAGCACTGTCCCTTGGAATTAGAGAGGCTAAAGCAAGGGGTTTTAAAGTGTTACAACAGATATAGCCATACCAGGAGAACCCTCCACACTCTTAGGAGTGTCACCATCATTCAGTTGCAGAGCAAAAGCTGGTGCTGTGCAAGGATCACAGCCTGGATCATGCCTGAGGGGGCTCCTTCGGTACAGGGGCTCCTTCGCCACAGATGGCGTCCAGCAATTTAGGACAATTCAGTAATTCAGGAACAAGGGAAAAATCAGAGGGAAGCAGAGCATTAAGGCAGACCAGAGAAAAAAAAAACAAAACTACACAACACCCCCCTTGTTCCTATCCGTCAGGAACCGCTGTCCCAAGAATAGCCTATTCAGAAACCAGGAAACTCAGAGAGCAGCAGGGAAAGGCTGAGTCACGGCCATCTGAAAAAAAACCAACCCACAACAAAACAACCCAAAAGGGAAGGAGAGAAAACCTGGACAGCAGCTGTTCTGGGTCTTGGAGATATGAACAAGTCAATCCAGAACACATTAGCCAATCTATTTTCAAAAGCTCTGCAAACACACGGTACTGCCATAAAGAGCAGTCGACCCTCCCTCTGCTCCTGGGAGGCAAATTTAGCTCTGGTGGAATCAGGCAAAGCTGGTGGTGCTTCCCGGCACCAGCCTCTTGACGCAACACCTGCTCGGCCGTGCTCGGCTGCCCGGACACAAACTGCTCCCCGTTTATGCCCTGATCTTTGTCTTTCTTTGTTCCTCTACAGCATTAGCATCCCACATCCCAACATCACAAAGACCTACAGGCTGGACAAATGCTTTCCAGAAGGGAAAGCGCAGCCCATTTGAGGGATGCTGCTAGCAGAGGGTGAGGAGCCGTTTCCCTTGCTCACGCTGGAAGGGCACAAGGTAAAGAGGTAAAGCGTGACTTGGATGGGTCTCCTGCGACTCTCCACGAATGGCCGAGCAGAAGACAAGTGCTCCCATCTCGCAGTCAGCCTCAGCGCTGCCCGTCTAGCCCCCAGGAAGGCCAGGCTACGGTTAAGTTTTGCTCAAGTCTTCCCACGTGACAATCTTTGTTCCATGACCTAAATGAAATCAATTTTACCATCATTCTCCCTGGGACCGTAATCTTATTCAGCCACCCATAATCTAAAAGATTATACCTGCTCTCCAGCTGTGGGGCTCTGGGAGGAAGCACAAGGGATTTCTGAGCAACAAGGGTTTATTTTTAATACAATTCCTCGCCTACCCCTCACAAACTAGGGAGGGGGCTGTATCTTTTCAATCCAGTAACTGCGCTTCAAAACATGTTTGAGAAAAAACCCGTCCAATTCATTTTATCTTGCACTGTGAGGTTCTGTCAAACTAAAGATGCAAAGGTAAGAAGTGGGCAGACCCTTGAAGCCTGTCCCTGCAGGGAGCGGGCTGACTGTGCCTACCATCCCCAGACTCTGGCAGGTAACATCTACTCACGCGTAGCCGCGCCTCGGCCACCATGTCTTGTCTCAGTAAAAGATTCAACTGTCCAATGACATAAGTCAGGGCTTCCTTTGTAAAGATGCACGCAGCAGATACCATCTGGGGACGTCAGTGCTCACAAAAACAATACTGGCTGAGATCTGGAGTGAGCTGGGAAGCAGACTGTGTCTACACACACAGCCCAACAGCGAGAGAGCAAGCCACTGTGCTTTTCCCTTCTCCATCTGCAAAGTCCTTTTAGCCTGAGCATGGGCTGTATTATTGGGGTTCTTTTCAAGGAGCCAGTATAAACCATGGGGGGAGCTCAGAGAGCCTAGCGTACCCCTCTGCAGCAGTGAAAGAGCCTCTCCCTGCAGCCCACGCGGGTCCCCAAGGCTCCCAGGCAAGGCAGGGGAACGCACCCTGCTGCGAAGGCAGCTCCCACAGACCCAACTTCTTCCCAGCACTGGGACTTGCTGGGAGAACTACAGCACAAGGCCTTCACATGCAGACCCAGCCGTGACGCTAACTCCCAAAATGAGAGCTCAGGGAAAGTGTGCCAAAGCAAACAGGCTCTCACGGTTCAAATTGTAAGTAAAATTCTTTTCCTCTGCGACCACACAATGCAAGGAGTAAATAAAGATGAAATACAGCTAGAGCATAGGATGTGCATGTACCATGGTAAGGTGTGATGGATGGAATTTATGACTGTAAGATGGAATGCAAGACAAAACAGTAAGTGTGTAAACTTAAAACTAGAACATTCCTTCCAAAACTGCAGCTTCCAAAACTGTTGACAGGTATCCAGCCTGTGAGGGCAAGGTAGAGAAGATTTCCTTCTTAAATGCAGAGACTGGGTATCAAAGAAGGTTTGGGGACACACACAGTGGGGAACGTCTACCTGCAGACTGGTGCTGGGCAGAGGGACCACCATCTCAGCACAAATGCTTTATCTCAAATTCTCTTAATCCGTAAGAGAACTGGGTATTATTCCATTTTCTTATGTACAAAAGAGGTAAAAGAAACATAACTGTTACTAACGCAGAGTGGCCTTACTAATCACAATGGGTAACAGAGAAATATATTACTTAATTTGCACAGAAAGCCCCAGCTCATTTCTTCCTTCTCTGATCATCTCAGGTTTCATCACACTACGAGGTACAAAGCTGAACACACACGGCCAGCAGCTGTTCTTCACAGTTCCTCAGATGCTAATTACACTGCCATCTTTTGGGATTATTTCTTGTATTTTCCTCCTCTAAATTCAGGCCTGCTAAGAGACTTCAGATTAAAGATAGCTGCGCTGAAGTGAGGCCTCACACAGCAGCATGAAGCAGCTTCCTTCCGACCTCCATCCTCCACCCAGATCTATGACCAGCACAGGCCTGCTGTACCCTCTGCGCTCTCAAACAGCCCTTTTGCACCACCACAAATACAGCAAATTTTAGACTGCAGCCATGCGGCAGCTCTGAAGGAAGGAGCCCAAAGCCAAATTGTAACAGCAGCCACGAGTTTCCCTGAACATTTCACATCAGAAGGAAAAACGGTGCTCCCCCTGCCTCAGAGAATTTACACTGCTGAAAAAAGGGATCACGGTTTCCTAATTCTGTTGCCTTTGATCAGAGGAGGAGATACGTCCTTTGCAGAGCACACAAAGATCTGACGCTCCTTATGAAAACCGCACTGCTTCTCTCCAGTTGCGAGATGGATACCAAGTGCCGATCGGGAACAACAGGAGAACAGTGAGGTGAATATCACACCCCAAGGCAGAAGACGCTCATCACCTGTTTTTTGAAGGAAAAAAGGTACATACGCATCTATGTTTGCGAACCTGTGTGCTCAGGTGCCTTGCTCTGAAATCTTCCGGAAAGCCAATCGGTTTCCGTACTTTGCCTGCAGAACAGTTGCAAAATCAGGTCCTGGAAGCAAAACCAACCAAAAACCTCCAACAATCTGCTGAACAACTGAAGTTCCCACTACAAACCGCCACTTCCACCGTATCGGGGAGAACAGAACAGCACTATGCAGTTAAAACCTTTCCTTTTAGAAGATGGTTGACTGTTGCTAAGAGCCGTGAAGCATATCAGCATCTATTTGTTGTTTTCCAGCTCTCCTGTCCTCCCTGTTTTCAGAGGCTTGGCACAGATCAGTCTGGGAGAACACCATCACATCGCAGTTTGATGAGAAGTTGGCACACCTGTCTAGAAGCTCGAAGGTATATTCTGGTGTGCTGCCTTCGTTATTATTTTAATCTCCATATTATGCAAATACTGTTTCCTCATTGTCTCACCTGGAAGCCATCAATCTTTTCCTTGGCTTGGTGCAAAGCTGAGTAAACGTGAGCCTGCACACAGAAAAACTGTCACAGTACTGATGGTACATTCAGCACGTGTGCAGAGCTGTGGTAACACCAGCAAAAGCGACGCACAGCCCCTTTGCAGACCTTACAAAAAATGCTATAAAAAAGAGATTAAAAAACTTAGCTTCTTTCCATCTAGGATATTCTCTCCTGATTAAAACAATTATAAGGAATCAAATGTAGGGCTTTACAACGGTGCCAAAAACAGACGCAGAACACCTAACTTCATACTTTACCCATAAGCAAACACTGGTCTTGGATCAGGGCAGATACTGTGTTTCCCCTTCCAAAACGCAGAAGCGTGCGTGTCTCCAAGGCGCGCATCTCCAAGTGGGTATATCTAAAGCAGAGTCCGTGTATCTCCTCCCAAAATCACTCATCCTCATACTGGAAGATCTCTGCATCAACCTCATCCTTTAAATACAAATATTTATCTGCTAAATTCACATCTGAAGGGAGAAAAAAAGGTAATTTTTACACAATAAAGTTACTTTCATCCCTTCTCTCGCTATGTTAGTGAGTAACACTGGCAATGGGAACACTTCTACAGATGACAACAGTGTACCAAAGACCCAAAACCCCCGAAACACAGAGAGTGTGGGTGCTGTAGCCAGGCTCTAGGCTGGCCCCTGGCTGAATGCCCTCCAGCTACAGGAGCGCATTAGCTGCCCTCCCAGAGCAGATCTGCCAGTTGTGCTTCCTCCAGAAGGAAAGCAGTTGCTGCTCTTTGCATCACTGCGTGATTCCTCACGCGCAGAAAGCATGGCTGATTAGGAAGCGAGCTTCAAAAGCATGCATATAAACCAAAACAAGGCGCTGACGGAGACACCCTCCCTGCTTTCATATGAGCAGCTGAGACAGAGCTCCAGCCAGAACAGAAACATGAGGAACTGAACTTCAGAACTGAATTTCAGGTGCAGGACTTGTTGAGGGAACACAAGAAGAAACTCAGCACGGTTTTGCATCTTGATAGGAAGGGCTCAGGTTCTGAAAGAGAAGCTCCCTCTCTGTAAACTGTCCCGGTCACACCTGCGGCAAGATCTTTTGGTACTCAGCATGCGAACACGCACACCACCTCTCCCAGCACCTCCCTGAGCGCAGGCCCCAGCAGACACAGCCACCACAGCCCCACCACCCGAACAACGGCAGCTGGGGAGGACCGAGCATGTTTGCTCCACTTGGCATCACTCAGGGGGTGTCTGGGGACGTTGCTCCATCACCCTGCCCTTGTTATAGCCTCATCACCCATCTGTACTCAAGCTACACCACCAGACAGCCTTGCAGCAGCTCCCGAAGTCACTGCCTCCCTGTCTCCAAGCAGGAATTTCTTCCTCGCAGAACACTGAAGGAGAATGGAGCAAGTACATCGCTAAACGCTTCTGGGGATTTCCTGGGGCGCATGGACATCGCTACAACATTTAGACAGAGAAGCTTTTGGGAAAGGGAAGTTTTCAGCCTGTGCCTTCCACACTGACCTGAGTTAGTTTACTTCCTAAAAATGGATGAATGACATACTATGGTTATATATTACTCTGGTTTCCCCTATCATGCACTCTGGAAAGCAGAAGGGCCCTGCTGAAATGAAAGCCCCATTTCAAGCACGTTGGTTGAAAGGGAGCAAACAGGAAGGTATCTTGCATGTGCACAAAGCATTTCTCAGCAAGTTTTACATGCAGCCCAAAACCACGATAATTATAATTTAAAACATTTCTACTTAAAATCACTGTGCCTGACATAGTCTACCACTCAGCCTGGAACATGACAACCACCAGTCTCCTCACCAGTTCCCACTGGTGCAAGGAGACCATCTCTGAACAACTTTTCCAGTGACACCTTGGGCCACGGGGCACACACCTACACTTGCAGTGACTTGGAGAAGTTTAACCTTGAGCTTGACTCCTGGGGACCACCCAGAGGACGCCAGCACGGCAGTGGCCATCCCAGCCCGCCTGTTTCCGCTCCCCTGCATGGCCCGGGGGGCTCCTCCCAGGGTCCCAAGCCCCCTCCCTCCGTTTAGCAGCAACCACAACCCCCTGTGCTTTTCACAACGCAACTGAACGGTGCCTTAACAGCTCCTGCCCTCTTCCCTCTCCAGCCCCCTCGGGAGGCAGAACCAAAATCTCACTGCTCTAACGGTTAAAGACCTCCCTGCCTCCCGCTAACATTTATTCGTTGCTATTTGTTGTTGTGCTGTGCTCCCTAGGAGCCAAACGAGCTCTCCTCGTCTCACAGCCTTCACGCTGCTGATGCGCTGACGGACAACATCACCCCCACCACCACAATTTCTCTCCCTGCCTTGTCAAGACCTCTGGGCTTCCTTCGGCTCCTCTAAAACGGGGTCATCATTCCTGATCACCGATTCCATCTCTCCCGTGCAGGGATGGCTGGAAACACACGCACACGCGTAGACAGGCCTGGCTCCCTCCTCTCCTGGGGATCTCTCCGGGTGACAGATCGTGTTCGCTCTTCCCACAGCTGCTGGCCGGCCTCTCCGCGAGCTGGCAGCACCCGGGTCGGGCCGGAGCGCTCGCCTTAAAGCAGAAAGTCTGTTCCCAAGCGCACGACCTCGCTTTCTGCCTGACAGTATTTCACCCCGCGGCTCCAGCCCCCCGCCATACTCCCGTCCTCCCGTCCCAACTCGTCCCGGCATGGCCCGCGGGGCCGCGCTGGGGCTCTGTGAGATGCCAGCCGCGTTTCGTGGCCCCTGCGGACAGCGGTCAAGGCCGGCCCGACCGCAGGGCAGCCTCCCGCTACCCCGGTCCGTCTCACCGCCGCCCGTGCCTCCGCTCCCCGGGACGCCCGGCTCGGGGCCGCCCTCCCACAGCTCGCCGGGGATTAGTTTTCACCCCTTTCTTCTTACCGGCTGCGGTCGGTGCGGAGCTTCTGCGCCTCCT